>CAJDXC010000061.1_pt1 | contig 11790 bp, 12 predicted proteins | sample 7391681 | NCBI WGS metagenome assembly CAJDXC01 (sample SAMEA7055742, study PRJEB34461) | soil metagenome | biome: terrestrial ecosystem; feature: Peninsula; material: soil | place: Antarctica | collected 2016 | reverse complement strand
GATCCTTGAGGTTCTTGGGAGATATGAACGATGATCTTATCCGTAAAGTTGACCGATTTTAGGACTTGCTGTACCTTGGAAGATTTGTCGTTGGTAGGGATAAGCTTGGAAATGTCTTCCTGAAATTGGAGTTTGGATGCCAAGAAAACAAGTAATACCACTAGGATGGAGAATACAAATAGGCTCCAACCTTTGTTTTTCTGGATAGATCGATATAAGCCGTAAAACCAGTTATCCATTGCCGACGACAATTTTTTTACTTTCAAAAACAGAAAGAAAAATATAGCCTACGACCCCGAACAATAAGGCTGCGATAGTTGAAAGCATCAGACTGCCAACAACATAAGCCTTAAGGTGTTTTATCAACTCAAAGTTTCCCGAAAGATCTTCGGTGGTAAACAAAAAATCCTGACCCAATATCCAATTGCCCAATACTAGGCTTAAGTAAAGAATAAAAGGGATAAAGGGTGGAAAGCTAACATTGGAAAAAGCGAAGGCAATTACTTTGTTCAAGCGGAATAGGACGGCAAAAAAAAGAACGATTACGGTCTGTAGTCCCCAAAGAGGGGTAAGTCCAATAAAAACTCCTAAGGCTATGGAAAATGCCTTTTTTTTGGGGGAGTCATTGCTGTGCAAAAGATCCTCTACCAAAAAACGCTTTACTCCTTTTTTTTTTAATTTTCGATACAGGCCCCGTGGTTTTATATAGAGAAAAGCAATGGTTACGAGTAAGGTATTTAAAATGCTGATACGTACAAAGTCGGTTATCGGTCTAAAATGAGAAACTCGGTCGGTTAGGTCATAATGTACCCTTACTGGTACATTCTTAACCAAAGTACCATTCCATGAGGCACGAACGATGGCCTCGATCTCGAACTCGAATTTCTTGGTAAGGAATCTAAGGTTTTGTAATTCCTTGATGGGGTACATGCGATATCCACATTGGGTATCCTGAAGCCGGATTCCTGTTTCTACCCAAATAGAAAATCGGTTGCCAAAGCTGCTATTTTTGGGCACTGAGGAATGATCCATATTTCTGGCGCCGATAAGCAATAGGTTTTTATTTTCTTCCTGCTCTAATGCATTGAGAAGGACAGGGATATCCGATGGGAAATGTTGACCGTCGGAATCTATGGTAATGGCATATTCAAAACCCAATGCAACCGCATGTTGAAACCCCAATCTCAGGGCCATTCCCTTCCCCTGATTTTTAGATAGCCCGATCTGTTCCAATTGGGGATAGGATTGCAATATTCCGGCCGTACCATCTGTAGAGCCGTCATTTACAATGATTACCTGATCCGTGTATTTCAGAACACCATTGATGACCCCTTGCAATGTTTTAGCATTGTTATAGGTGGGGATTATCACACAGTAATTCAGCTGGGTATCGATTTTTATACAATTTAAAACGATTCGGTTTCAAATCGAATATATATACCACAAAGATACGGATTAGATAAGTAAACAGTATGCAGTCTTCAGTATGCAGTACCTCCGTGTACAAAGGTGGGTTATCCGTGGAAACTATTGTTCAAAGAACCTCGAACTACTATTAACTTTTAATGATTAAAACGTCTGCTTTTCCGATTCATCGAAAGCGTCAGATTGCAAGGTGTAGTTTTTTACAAACTTTTTGACCTCCTTGGATCTTGTATGTTTATAATTTATCAGGATAAATTTTTTATCCTCCTCAATATTATCGCGATAACCGACTATCTTAGGGGAATTTTCCTGAACGCTCATTCGAACGCATCGTATTTCTATGTTTGATGGCTCTTCTTTCACTGCATATTCCAACAGGTCTCTACCTTCGTTAAAAAGGTCCGTTTTTTCCTTGATGCCATTCCTAAATAGTGCCATAATGGTAAAGGCAGCACCTTTGTAGGCCACTAGAACTTTGTCGTCCTGCTTGGTAACAGGCAAGAGGGATTCGTACAGTTCCTTCGCTAGCATTTCATTTTGGGCAGCTTCGGGATACTCCGTCCTGATTTGGGATAGATTGGGCGAAACCACAATGGTCGTATAACAAAGAAAAATAAGAATTAAGGATTTCATCCGATTAAACTGATGTTAAATATATGATCGTTCAATAGTTGTGCCAAAGCTGTCTTTGGAATTAGAATCAAGAAATAAGACTTTGCCTTATAGGTATGATTTTTGTCTTGGTTCTTGGCTCTTTTGTCTTGTATTTCCCCATGCAATTTAATGAAATTTGATTTACTTATCGTACTCCGGCATCCCCACCTTGCCCATAAAACAGATTGATCCCGTTTCCTTTTCGGTGATGGCGAACAAAAAGGGTCGGTCAAATACCAAAGGCTCCCCAGGACCAACTGAGGTAACCCCTATGCCAACCGCCGTCACCGCCGCTGCCTCCGTACCTTTTTCGTTGACATCAATATATGTTTTTTGAAGGACAAAAGAGATAAAGGCCGGTACGTCGCTTAGATTGCTAAAATCGGCCAAATCACTGTTAAACGCAATCCCCAGCCCTAGATCGTTAAGGACATCGTTAAGTTTCTTTTCATACGAAAATGTGAACTTGGGTATGGTGATCGTTAAATTCCCTGAGGTAAGGCTAGTTTGCCATTGGTTCCAATGAGCGCTATCCATTATGTTTATTACATTGGATACGGACTTGCCCTGGTGGGGAAGTATAAGCGTCATGGCGTATTTATCGTTTTTGTATGGAAGCACCACGGAGGAGAACGTATCGTTGAAATAATGCGATAGATTTTGTTCTATAGTCATCATGTCAACAGATTTAGATTGAATTCCATCCCCGTGAAAGATACGTTTCATGGTCTTATCAGGGTTAAAACGGTATTTCCACTCGCTGTTAAAATAAAGGGCATTGATTGCGTACAGCACCGCATTGGGGTCAATTTTATCCAGGATGGTCGGAATTTTGCCGTTGGTATTATCAGAAGCCCAGTTGTTGATGGTGTTGAGGGTCTGGGGGTCTCCAAAATCCATATTGGCAACCTTGGCGTTGTAAAATTTCTCATTCAATGCCGTAAAGGAATCCTTCACCGGAAAGGTATTGCGTATCCATATAGAATTGGCGATCTTAAATGTGGAGCCCGAGCCCGTATAGGTTAGGTTATCAATGATGTTCTTGTTTACCGTATTGGTTTCTTCCAAAGTGGCATCTCCATAATTTAAGGTGTTGGCAAAGGCCTGTCGGGTTTCTCCGGCGGCTCCGTTATAGACCATTCCCAGTGCCAAGGAAGCGCTTACGGGCGAGATCATAAAATTCGTTTCGTTCTCGCTTGTCGCAATTTTCTTGAAAAGCGAAAAGGCAAATTCGTTGTTCGCACTAACGATCTGTTCGCTTTTGGCAACGGACTCGAAAGATGGCAACGGTTCTTGGGCTTCTTTATCGCAGCCATGTATGAGCGACAAGGAAGCCAAAAAGAGGGCTAGAGATGTAAATTTCATGACAATGTGTTTTTAAATGGTTATCTCACGGTTTCAAACCTACTATTTGACTTTTTCGAATTTTTTGACTGGAGGCACCTGTATTTTAGATGTAAGCCTCCTTAAAAGGTTGCGTAGACAAGAATGAAAAAGTCGGGTTTGTTCTCGGAGGAAAAATAATTTACATATTTCAAAACAGTCTCTTATTCCAGAATTTTAAAGATTGCATTCAATTTCAATGCCAAGGTTTCTCCATAGGAAGTAGTGTTCTTTACTTTGACCTCGTTTTCTGATCGGGAAATATCCAGGACCAAGGTTAGATCGGGATGGGTCTCTGGATTGATGATCGCCAAAAACTTTATGTTGGATGATACCGAAAGAAACAGCTTTTTCCCTACCACTTCCTCGGTGAGTTCCTTGATTATTTGAATCATACAAACCCCCGGCATAACCGGGTTACCTGGAAAGTGGCCCTTGAATATCTTATGGTCCTTGTTGATACTGATCTGTGCGGTTGTCCGGTCCTTATCGGTGACCAGATCGTTTACTTTGTATAAATCCTTTATTAACATACGGGTCTAAAAATCAAATTTATAGGCGGCACCTATTTGGAACATAGAGTTCAGGTGGTTTTCACTGTAATTGGGGACATATTCACCATTTTCGTTAAATAGATCCACATCTAGCAAGCCCTGTTTGTAGCGAGCTTCCAAAATAAGTCCAAACGGGAATTCGTAACCTATTCCACCAAAAAAGGCAAAATCGATGGGGGTTACGTCTAAATCTCCATTGCCATTGATGACGCTGATTGGGTTGTTCTTGGCGTTGATATCCAAGGCAGGACCTACCACAAAATGTAATCCCATATTAGGTGATACAAAGAACTTGTTGGCCAGCCCAATAGAGAAATATTGGATGTCCAAACCTCCGGGTGCACGAGGATTGCTATTGCCTCCCTGCTGGGAGTACAGAAGTTCCGGTTGAAGGGTGTACCTGTCATTAAATTGGATACTTGCAAATCCCCCTACATAGATTCCCGTTTTAGTATCCAAATAGGAGTTTGTAATCTTGGAATTGTTTACACCCATTTTAATTCCTGGGCGTACCTTTACTTGACCATAAATCGGCGCAAAAAGTATGCAAAGCGCGATGAATAAGGGCAGGTTTCTCATTAAATTGTTTTTAAATTGATTTGTAACGGTATATTTTTGTGGATAATTTGAATCTCTTTTGCCAGATTGCCCGTGTTTTCCAAAAATAGATATTCCGTTTTTTTCTTTTTCCCGGAAGTCCAAATTATTTTTTCCAATTGACCGTCTTTGTAAAAGTAAAAATACTTTTTCTTGTTATAGTTCGCTTCAAAAATATTCATATCGTCATTTGTGAAAGCTCGTAAAACTGTGAAATCCTCGGTTATCAATGTCTTAAAGTCCCTTTTTAAGGTGTTTACCAATACTTTCCTGTTCATTTCTTCCAGCAAGTAGTTTACGGTAAACCTGTCCCCCTCAAAAGAAAAATCAAGGATTTTATTGCCCATCTCGGTGGTAAAAACTACTCTATGCCAGTTTGGCCCCAGCTTTTTTACAATAAACAATCCGCCAAATTGCTTTTTTTGTAGTGTTATCCTTGCCTTGTAAACATAGTCTTTGGAAGGATCGGAAAAATAGGGGTTCAGGATTTCTTTGGCGGCGATTTCCGCTTCCTTCAAGTTGTTTTTCTTGGGATAGGAGCCACAGGCCGCAAGGAGCAGCAAGAAACTAAGGGGCAAATACCGCATTGGGCAGGGGTTTGTTTACGATTCTATTGCTAAAGGTAATTAGGGTATAATCGTCCGAAGGCTCTATCATTTTTACCTGGATTACCTCTCCTTTGGGATTGAAAACCAATTGGAAGGCCTTTATGTATTTTACCAGGCTTTTATTCTTCGGCACAAAATGCACTTCACTATCGCTTCCCAATTTGTAATACGAAATTTCGAATTCGTTCTCTTGGAACATATCCCCTTTTACGCTATTGACGATAAGTTGGTTGAGCTGTTCGAACAATTTGCTGCTACCCATGTCCATTTGGCTCTTATTTCCCTCATCATCCACGTACATTGTCCCGTCCTTAAACAAAATACTGTACCGGAAAGGATCAACATATTCCCATTTTACCAAATCGGGGGTTTTAAAGGCCAGTTTGCCTTTGGTAATGATGTCATTGGACAAAAAATCCAAATGTTTGGTCTGTACAAAATCGGCCAATAGTGCCTTGGTTGTTGCTGCCTGTTTCATTACTAGTTCCTTCAACGCATTGGCATTGGCAACATCCATTTTGGTCTGGGCGTTAGAACTGAGAACGAGGAACAATAAAGGATAAATGAGATTACGCATAGGCTTCTATTTCCAGCAATTGGTCTACGGCGACGGATTCCAATTCGTTTGCTTGCAAAAATAACAATAACCGTTCCAATACCTTAAGGGATTTGGTGCTGGAATCGTGGAGCAGGACAATATCACCCTTAGAAACCCTATGGGTAATCCGCTTTAAGATGGTTTCTTCGGATGATTTTGTGGTGTCCAAAGACCGAATGCTCCAGCCAATGGACTTTAGCCCTGTAACCTGCAAGGCCTTTGCAATATTGGGATTGGTAACCCCGAAAGCAGGGCGGTAAAGTTTCATTTCCAAGCCGCTTATCTTTTTTGACAGCATATTGGTCAGCCTCAGTTCTTCCACAACTTTTTCGGTGGGGAAAAATCCGAAACCATTGGAATGGGAATAGGTATGGTTGCCCACGGTATGTCCGTGCGTCAAGATTTTCTGAAATAATTGTGGATTTTCCTCTATGTTTTTTCCGATGCAAAAAAAAGTAGCCTTGGCCTTGTATTTTTTTAATAGCGCCAAAACTTGCGGGGTAAATTCAGGATTTGGGCCATCATCAAAAGTAAGGGCCACCTGGTTTTTTTTGGTCGTTGGGTTGGAATTTAACGACATTAAGTGATAATTCCACCGAATATGAAACGAACCGATTGTGGTTATGACCAACCAAAGAATTGCCAACAGCAAATAGGTCCACCAAGGTACTCCGTCGAAGATATCGATCCCGACCAAAAGGAGGAACGTCAAAAGAACGACGAAGTTAACGGTTTTAAATTTTAACATTATTAAGAGTCTGTTCAAGAATTAGCCAATTATTTTTTTATGTCCATTTTTACGCACTATTTTGTTAAAATTTTGAACCGTAGCTACGGCTATGCTTAAAAATTTTGCCTCATATTGCATCAAAAATATCCTATAACCCCGAAGTTTCGGGGCTAATCACAAATTCATAAACAGGCTCTAAGCAATACAAGGCTATGGTTTTCTCCCCGATACTGGTTGTAGAGCAAAATTCTTTCAGGTTTGGAAATGGGCTTATCGTTCAATTTTACAATTTCCGGCACCAAGCCGGTTCTTAATATTTTCGAGGCCAGCCATACCCCAAAGGCCGAGGCCGTATTGAATTCCCCACTTAAATGTTTGTAGTATGCTTGCGGGATATTCTTAAAAAGGCCTTCACTCAAAATGTTATAATATTCATCGTAGTCCACATCCCCATTATTTCCCATAACCACTAAATCCACCTCATCTAAAGCGATGCTGTTTTCTTGTAGAAAGGTCAAAACGGTATCTGATAAATTAGTTTTAGGCAGGGTATTGTATATGCCAACTGCAATTACTTCGGCATAGGTATTTGCCTGCTTTTCGTTAGTGAGTATGAAGAAGTTGGCCCCTTCACTAAAAATGGCTCCTTTTGTATTGGACCGGAGAATCTGTAGGGAATCTTCCGCTTGGTCCTTTAGATGATGGACCAGTTTATGGACTTTGGTCGTGTGCTCGCCCAATTCGTCTACTCCACCCACCAAAATATGCCGAGCCTCCCCGTTCTGCAACTGCATTTGGGCATCTAACAGTGCCGATTCAAACGAGGTGCTAGAATGTACATAGGTGAAATTATAACCTTTACAGCCCATGCCCAAGGCAATCTGACCTCCTACGGTATTGTGGGTAGATTGGATAAAGGAGGTCGGGGTGAGGTATTCTTCGTTATTGTCAATTATAGCACTCACAAACTTTTCCGAATCGATAACGCACCCCATCCCTGTACCGGTGATGATGGCATCCACATTTTCCAATCCGGCTTCGTTGAGGGCTATTTTCGATGACACGACCCCCATTTTGATACCCTTGGCCATTCTACGGGCTGCTGCTGGCGGGATATAATCCTTATAATTGGGATCTATAGCTGGGATTACGGTGTCGTGATAACTTACGATTTCTTCCAAAAAATCAGTATTATCAAAGGTCTTTTGGGCCGATATGGATCCTATGCTGTTTATGTATACTTTGTTCACGGAATAAATGGTGTTAATCTGCTCATTTCTAAAACATCGCAAATATTGATGTTTTTCAATAGAATCAAGAATCAAGAATCAAGACTGCTCAATTTCTATAATTTGGTCTTGGTTCTTGGCTCTTCTGTCTTGCCTTATTTTTATTTCTACGCTTCTTTGGAAAAAATCAAAGTAGAACAATTTCCTCCGAATCCCAACGAATTGGAAAGTACTGTTTTAAGTTCCTTCTTTTTCAAACTAATTACCGGGAGAAGGTCTAATTCCTTCATTGGGGTCTTAAAATTGAGATTCGGAAAAATAACATTGTTCTGCAGTGCAAGGACCGAGTAAACTGCCTCTATGGCTCCAGCAGCGGCCAAAGTATGCCCAGTAAAGGCTTTTGTCGAACTAAAATCGGGCACTATCTCCTCGAAGATTCGTTGTATGGCCCTACCTTCGGACAAGTCGTTGTTGGCGGTCGCGGTACCATGGGCATTTATATAATCTATTTCGTTTGGACCGAGACCTGCGATTTCCAATGCCTTTTCCATCGCCAAAACGGCCCCATCCCCATTTTCCGAAGATGCAGTTTGGTGGAACGCGTCATTGGCATTTCCATATCCTTTGAGATACCCCAGAACCTTTTTGTTTTCGGCATTTATGACCGCCTCCGATTCTAGCACTAAAAAGGCTGCGGCCTCACCTAGATTAAGCCCTTTGCGATTTTCATCAAAAGGGGTGTTGTAAGTGTCGGAAAGTATCATCAAAGTTTTAAAACCATTGATAGTAAACTTAGTTAGGCAGTCAGCTCCCCCCACGATAACCCGATCCAATCTCCCCGTTTTAATGAGCCTTGCCCCGAACATTATGGCATTTGCCGCAGAGGAACAGGCAGTGCTTATGGTCGTTACCAAACTTTGGTTTATACCCAACTGTTCCGCTATTTTTTGGGTGGAATCCCCAGCGTGGTGGCTTTCTATATATTTCTGATAGGCATCGTTCTCCAGATACTCGTAATAGTATTGTTCGGTATGGTCCATTCCACCAACGCTGGTAGCCGAAATAAGGCCGGTACGGTATTTGGTTATATCCGTAATCTTGGCATCGGCCACTGCTTGTTTGGCAGCAATAGCCCCTAGAAGGGCGGTCCTTGGATAATTGTTGTCCGGATTTAGCTTCAATTGGGATTCCAGCTCTTCGTTGGAAAATGGGACTTCCCCCACCATTATTTCATTCTTATGAACGGTGTTTATATGGGAAATGAGCCCAATGCCAGATTTTCCTTCCACAAGCGCCTGGTAATTTTCTGCCACATTGTTCCCAATAGCAGAAATTATTCCCATTCCCGTAATCGCTATGCCCTTACCCATATAGAACTCATCTTGAGTTAATATTTTACCTGCGAATCTCGCATTTCGTGTCCTGAATTTGCCATTTTTCGCTTCCGTAGCTATGGCTATGTAACCGAAAAATGACTTCATCAGACCTCGAAAGCCTTCATTCTCGGTTCCAAACATCAACTCATGATGAGTTCATAGTTCGACAAGTATTTGGATGGCTAAGATATAACATCATTCGCACCTGCGAAATTTTGACGGTAAGGACTTATAAAAATATTAAGGAACCCCGAAACCTTCGGCTATTGGATATCCGATAAATTATTGAAATTTAGGGTGTGCCAAACCTGAATTATTTTTGTTTAGAACAACAAGAACATTTTGTAATACTCGGCCTAATCTTGGCTCTTGGTTCTTGAAGCACAGCAGTCTATGTTCTTTTCCCGTTATTAATAATATATATGCCTAAATTTAAGATCTTTAAGAGGAAAGATTGAATTTAATTTATATATTTGCATCCCAAAAAAATAGAACCGGAAAATTTAATACTCAAGATGACAAAAGCAGATATCGTAACGAAAATCTCGGAAAAACTGGGAATCGAAAAGGGTGATGTGCAAGCAACCGTTGAAGCATTTATGGAAGAGGTAAAGGCTTCCCTGGAGAATGGTGACAACGTGTATTTAAGAGGTTTTGGAAGTTTTATCATTAAGACCAGAGCCGAAAAAACAGGTAGGAACATTTCTAAGAATACCACCATTAAAATACCTGCGCACAACATTCCCGCCTTTAAGCCAGCCAAGGTTTTTGTAGAAGGGGTAAAAAGCAGCGTAGTAGTACAATAAAAAAAATATTAATCATTAAAAGCAAAGCTTTATGCCTAGTGGTAAGAAAAGAAAAAGACACAAGGTAGCTACCCATAAACGCAAGAAGCGTAGGAGAGCTAACCGACACAAGAAAAAATAGGGCAGGGGCTGAAAAATTTCGGCCCCTTGTTTTGTTTTTTCGTTTTATACCATTTTCTAAGAAATTTCTACGTAATTCATCATTCCAAAAATGATGGATGTTTTTGAAGAAATTTGAAAGTGGGATATTTTTAAACGTTCATTGACATAGAAATTCCAAAAAGGATTTCGACGGGTTTATACAACCTGTTTTACTAATTGTTTAATCTATCCGTCCCGCATAACGTTGGATGGATATAAATAAATTCAGGTGAATAAAGAATTAATCGTAAGATCTAGTTCCGACGCCGTTGATTTTGCCTTACTGAAAGATGGAAAACTGATAGAGTTGAACAAGGAAATGGACAGTAATAATTTTTCCGTTGGCGACATTATGATCGCCAAGGTGAGAAAGCCTGTTACTGGTCTTAACGCCGCCTTTGTAAATGTAGGTTATGAGAAAGATGCCTTTCTACATTACCACGATCTTGGACCGCAGTTGGCTACCATGTTAAAATTCATAAAACAGGTCAGCCTCGGAAAATTAAAGGATTATTCCTTAAAAGATTTTCAATTCGAAAAAGATATTGATAAGGATGGCAGCATCATTGATGTAATCAAGGCCAACCAATCACTGTTGGTGCAGATCGTTAAGGAACCCATCTCTACCAAAGGACCCAGGATCAGCTCCGAGCTATCCTTGGCCGGAAGGTATCTGGTTATGGTCCCATTTTCCGAACGGGTCTCAGTTTCCCAAAAAATTGAGAGCAACGAGGAGAAAGACCGGCTAAAAAGGCTTGTAAAAAGCATAAAGCCCAAAGGTTTTGGCATTATCATCCGAACCGTCGCAGAAGGTAAAAAAGTAGCGGAACTGGACAAAGATCTAGAGAACTTGCTGAACAAATGGTCGGCAATGTGTAAAAAATTGTATAAAGCGCCCCATCCATCCAAAGTTTTGGTAGAAGTCAACCGGGCTTCTTCCATTTTAAGGGATGTATTCAACGATACCTTTAGTGGTATCCATGTGGATGACGAGACGCTATATAACCAAATTAAGGATTATGTGCACGAAATTGCACCAGAGAAAGAATCCATTGTAAAGTTTTATGATTCCACAGTCCCGATTTTCGAGAAATTTGGGATAGAAAGGCAAATCAAGACTTCGTTTGGCCGTACGGCTTCCATGAGTAAGGGGGCATACCTCATCATTGAACATACGGAGGCACTTCACGTTATCGATGTGAATAGTGGCAATCGATCTAATAAAGCGCGGAACCAAGAAGATACCGCATTTGAGGTAAACCTATTGGCGGCATCCGAAATTGCAAGGCAATTGCGCCTACGCGATATGGGTGGCATCATAGTGGTCGATTTTATCGATATGACCAAAGGTGAGCATAGGAGAAAGCTTTTCGATCACCTTAGAAGTGAAATGAAAGAGGATAGGGCCAAGCACAAGATTTTGCCACCGAGCAAGTTTGGACTTATACAAATTACAAGACAACGGGTTAGGCCCGAAATGAACATCAAAACCAGTGAGGAAAACCCCGATGGCCTTGGCCAAGAGGTAGAGGCACCAATCGGTTTGATCGACAAAATAAATGCAGACCTGGAAAAGCTCTTAAAGGGGCCGGCCAAGGACAACAGCATCACATTGAACATACATCCGTTCATTGCTGCCTACCTTACCAAAGGTTTTCCATCCATACGCAACAAGTGGTTCTTGGAGTA
>CAJDXC010000051.1_pt2 | contig 11882 bp, 14 predicted proteins | sample 7391681 | NCBI WGS metagenome assembly CAJDXC01 (sample SAMEA7055742, study PRJEB34461) | soil metagenome | biome: terrestrial ecosystem; feature: Peninsula; material: soil | place: Antarctica | collected 2016 | reverse complement strand
ACCTTGGAATATACTTCCAAAATATTATTGCCATCCACAATATGCGATTCCATACCGTAGCCAGCCCCCTTGTCTGCCAAGTGCTGGCATTTGAATTGTTCGTTGGTGGGAGTGGACAGTCCGTATCCGTTGTTCTCCAAACAGAAAAGAACTGGTAGGTCCCAAACAGCGGCTATATTAAGGGCTTCGTGGAAATCTCCCTCGCTGGTTCCCCCTTCCCCCGTAAAAACAGCGGTTACATTTTTATGTCCCTTCAGGACATCGGCAAGGGCAATACCATCCGCCACTCCCAATTGTGGCCCCAAATGGGAAATCATACCCACAATTTTATACTCTTGTGTCCCAAAATGGAAACTCCGGTCCCGACCCTTGGTAAATCCACTAGACTTTCCCTGCCACTGGGAAAACAAACGATACAAAGGAATGTTTCTTGTCGTGAAAACTCCCAGATTTCTATGCATGGGCAAGATATATTCATCGGACTTCAAGGCGCTGGTCACCCCGACCGAAATAGCCTCCTGACCAATACCACTAAACCATTTGGACACCTTGCCCTGCCTTAATAAAACCAACATTTTCTCCTCGATTAACCGCGGTTTCAGCATTCGCTGATAGAGTTCAAGCAAAGTGTTTTCTTCAATCTTATATTCCTGATAGTTCATATAACTTTGTTCCAATCAGCTATAAAAGTAACAAAAGTCTACCGCAAGTTTTTTAGAACCTGTTTAAAGTTTATACTTCAAAAACAAAATTTAAACAGGTTCTTAGGTTCTAGGGGGAATTTCTCTGGATTATTCCTAAATTTGATAGAACATTTCAAAACAGGAACATGAGTGCAATTCCAAGTGTCGACTTACGGGAGTTTTTATCTGGAAACAACAGCGAAAAGGAAAAATTTATTAAAGAAATCGGAGATGCCTTTGAAGGGATTGGTTTTGTGGCCTTAAGCGGACATTTTTTATCGGAATCATTGGTCGACGGTCTCTATGATGAGATTAAAAATTTCTTCAATATGCCTCAAGTGGTCAAAGATAAATATGAAATTGATGGTATAGGTGGTCAGCGGGGCTATACCTCGTTTGGCAAGGAACACGCAAAGGGAAGAAAGGAAGGTGATCTGAAGGAATTCTGGCATTTTGGTCAATATGTGGAAGATAATCCAGAATTGGCAAAGGAATATCCGGACAATATTTTGGTGAAAGAATTGCCTCAATTTAATAGGGTTGGCAAAGAGGCATACAAAATGTTGGAAAAAACAGCCAAGTATGTTCTGCGGGCCTTGGCCTTGCATTTAGATCTAGAAGAGAACTATTTTGACGACTATATTAAAAATGGGAACTCCATTCTCCGTCCCATCCATTACCCCCCGATTACCAAGGAACCAAAAAATGCGGTACGGGCAGCCGCCCACGGGGATATCAATTTAATAACCTTACTTATGGGGGCCCAAGGCAAGGGGTTGCAGGTGAAAAACCATAGGGACGAATGGGTGGACGCTAGCGCCCGCCCCGATGAATTGATGATCAATGTTGGGGATATGCTATCACGACTTACCAACAACAGGTTAAAGTCTACCATCCATCAAGTTGTAAATCCTCCCAAAGAATTGTGGGGATCATCTAGGTATTCTATTCCTTTCTTTATGCACCCGATTAGTGAAATGCCCTTAAATTGCCTTAAAAATTGTGTGGATACGGAACACTCAAAACAATTTGAGGATATTAATGCCGGGGAATATTTAAACGAGCGGCTGATAGAATTAGGCTTGATCAAGGCTTCGGAATCCCCTACTAATTAGTGTTCGTCTATAACTTACGATGATGGCGCTATGCTTGAGTTTACGGACAGACACTAATTAAAAATGAAATTACCCGTTAAAAACTTGTGGAAGATGAAAATGGAATGGAAAATGTTGATTTTCAGTCTTTTTGTAATAGGACTTAGCTCTTGTAAACAAAAAGAATCCAGCACTCAGATACTTGAAGCCCGGATTGCCGCCATGGAAAAGAAATTGGAGGCCACCTACAAACCGGGACTCGGAGAGTTCATGTCTGGTATTCAGGTGCACCATGCCAAGCTTTGGTTCGCGGGAATAAACAACAATTGGAAATTGGCCGATTTTGAGGTAGGCGAGATAAAGGAAGCTCTGGAGGACATCAAAAACTATTGTACCGACCGACCGGAAATCAAAGATATTGGAATTATAGAACCAGCGTTGGAAGATGTGTCAAAAGCGATTACTCAAAAGAACAACAAACAATTTAAAGATAGCTTTATGGAACTTACCGTTACTTGCAACACCTGTCATGAGGCAACCGACCATGGCTTTAATGTTATCAAGGTGCCGGATAGTCCCCCGTTTTCAAATCAGGACTATGAGGTTAAATAATGTCTGTCTATAAAGACAGATAACTGCGTTACGCTCGTTCTCAAACTTTCTAGCTTAGACACTCAATTATGTATACAAGTACTAAATAGTTGAAAATTATTTAAATTATAATGGATTTACAGGACCAATTAAAAAATCTTTTCCCGAATCATCAGCCCACCGAGGATGAGATCCAACAACCCGAACAAAATGATCTCTGGTTGCAGGAGGAGCCCATAATATGCAAATACGAAAAAAGGAAAGGCAAGCCCGTTACGATTTTGGAAGGCTATACCGGGGCTGACGGAGACTTTAAAAGACTGGCCAAAGAGTTAAAGAACAAGCTTAGTGTTGGTGGTAGTTTTAAGGATGGGACTATCATTGTTCAAGGGGATTATCGAAACAAAATAATGGAAATCTTAAAGGAAAAAGGGTTTAAAGTGAAGCGGGTGGGGGGTTAGATACCTAAACTTTAAAAAGGTTGCGTAGGAATGTGTTAATTCATTTTGTTATTTTTGTATTATACCCTACTTTTATCAATTCAAACCTAATCAACGGCCAAATGAGTTCCCAGCTACACATAACAAATGGCGATAAGTTTACCGAAAAGTTAAAGACCCTTAACTTAAAAGGAGATATTGTTACTTGGCGGGAAATGTTATGTGAAGGCAAAACAGAAACCAACGTTGGCAGCGAATCTTTTTGGAAAACCCGTTTTGAATTTCTTCACAAAAATTATAAAGTTTCCAAATCCTGGTTTATAGAAAAAACTTTAAAGGAATACAGAACACTTTGTAACCATAAACAGCAAGAGCAAATTGTACTTTGGTTTGATTACGATTTGTTTTGTCAGGTCAATATGCTGGCCGTGCTAAGTTGGCTCAAGGCTTACCGAAAATATGCCGAGATTTCCTTGGTATGTAGTGGAAAACAGATTGGCTCCAATATACTGAGCGGTTTGAACGAATTGACGGATGAACAGCTGCTCCATTTATATGAAAATCGAAAGATATTGAACCAGGATGATATTGAATATGCAGATTATGTTTGGCAGCTTTACTGTAGCGATAATCCTATTAGGCTGGAAAATCTAACCGACCATAGCCAATTTCAGTTTGATTACTTGGGAGGTGCGCTGCAGGCCCATCTTAAGCGTTTTCCGACAATTAAGAACGGACTGAATGAAGTAGAGAACAATGTCCTAAAACTTTCCTTAAATCAAAAACCCAAATCGAAAGCAGAATTGATGTCGACCGTACTTAACAACCAAGGTCTATATGGTTTTGGTGACACGCAGTACGAAAGGGTAATCACAAAATTAAAACCTCTATTCCACTCCTTTAATCCGGTGAGATTGACCAAAAAGGGTAAGGAAATTCTTGAAGGTAAGACCAGTTACTATTCCTGTATCCAAGAAAACGATGCCTATCTGGGCGGTGCATTAAAATACAACTTCCTCTACAATACCGACACTGATAGAATCCTAAAATTATAACATGTCGCTTGGTCTATCGGAGTTTATCCTCAATGCCGATGGTAGCATATATCACCTGCATTTAACCCCTGAAGATTTAGCAAGCACCATCATAACCGTGGGAGATCCCGCTCGTGTTGCAAAGGTCTCATCCTATTTTGATTCCGTTGATATCAAAAAAAGCAATCGGGAATTCATAACCCATACCGGCTCCCTTAACGGCAAACGAATCACCGTGATTTCTACGGGTATCGGGACAGATAATATAGATATTGTCCTTAACGAACTGGATGCGCTGGTAAATATCGATTTTAAGAGTAGGGAGGTTAAATCGGATAAAAAACAACTCGATATTGTTCGGATCGGTACTTCAGGGGCCATTCAACCACAGATTCCTATTGATTCTTTTCTGATGAGTGAATACGCCCTAGGATTCGACAACTTGATGCACTTTTATCAAAGCGATGCTGTTCAAAACCCTGAAATCCAAAAGGCCTTCGTGACCCATACTGGTTGGTATAAGCACAAATCTACCCCTTATTTGGTTGAATGTGATCGGGTTCTTGCCCAAAAATTTCAGTCTGATAGGATGTTGGGCGGACTTACGGCCACTAATGTTGGGTTCTATGGGCCGCAAGGAAGAACTTTGCGATTGAAGCCGCAGGACGAAGAATTGAATTCTAAATTGATTACGTTCAATTATAAGGGCTTGCAGATTACCAACCTGGAAATGGAAACTTCAGGGATTTATGGACTTTCTAAATTATTGGGACATCGTGCGGTTTCCTTAAATTGTATTCTCGTCAATCGAAGTACGGGGAAGTTTTCCGAAAACCCGGATAAGGCTGTGGGTGACTTGATTCGGTATACCTTAGAAAAATTGACAGAACAGTAGCATACCCACTTCCAAGTATCCAATTTAGATTTAGGAATTTGGAATTTGTTTATCTGCCGAAGGGCGCAACTAATGGTTATAAATTTGATGTTTATTTCAAAATTTGAATTATGAAGGAAGTGAAGATTATTGGTGTTCCCGAACATTTTAATTTTCCTTGGCAACTTGCCATTGAGGAAGGAGCTTTCGAAGAACGGGGAATAGACCTCCAATGGACGGATATACCGGAAGGCACCGGAAAAATGTGCCAAATGTTAAAGGATGGGGAAACCGATTTGGCAATTATTCTTACCGAAGGAATAATAAAAAGTATTGTAGAGGGAAATCCTGTAAAAATTGTCCAAGAATATGTGGCATCCCCACTTTTATGGGGTATCCATGTCGGTGCAAAAAGTAATTATAAAGTACTTTCAGACCTAGAAGGCACCAAAGTTGCTATAAGCAGATTTGGAAGCGGTAGCCATCTTATGGCTTTCGTACACGCCAAGCAGGAAGGCTGGAATAGTGATCAATTACAATTTGAGGTTATCAATAATTTGGATGGTGCAGTGCAAGCCTTGACCGAAGGTAAAGCCGACTACTTTATGTGGGAGCATTTTATGACCAAACCCCTTGTAGATAACGGCACTTTTCGAAGGTTGGGGGACTGCCCCACCCCGTGGCCCAGTTTTGTAGTCGCAGCAACCGATAATTTGATAAGGGATAATAAGAATATCTTACGCCATATTTTAGATATCATCAATCTATATACAATTGAATTTAAATCTATTCCGAGCATCGATAGGACGTTGGCCAACGCATTTGATCAGCAATTGGAAGACATTCAGGAATGGTTATCCCTTACGCAATGGAGTCAAGCTTCGTTAAACATACAAACGATTGGCTTAGTGCAAGATACATTACTCAACCTAAAGTTAATCGATAAGAAATCAGATTTTAACGAAATCGTTGAAAGCATGCAGTAAACGTATGTTTTGACAGAAACTAAACTCCCCTCCTTCGGAGGGTCTCGTACGCTGCATAGCTTTAGCGACGAAGCGGCCGGGGTGGGTTCCACTACCACTGAATCGTTTTTTTACCATCCTTTGTCAAAATGGAATTTGTTTGGCTAAAATGCTTGTTCCCAAACCAATATCCTCTGTTGGCACTTAAAGGAGACGGATGGCCGCTGGTAAGGATATGGTGTTTTGAGGTATCGATCAGTTTTGTTTTCTTTTTTGCAAAGCCACCCCATAGCAAGAATATCAAACCATTCCTTTCCTGGGATAATTTTTGAATTGCCGCATCGGTAAAAACTTCCCAGCCTTTGCCTTGGTGACTTCCGGCTTCGTGAGCCCTTACGGTAAGGGTGGCGTTCAGCAATAAAACTCCTTGATCCGCCCAACGTTGTAGATTGCCGCTTTGGGGATAAGGTTTGCCCAAGTCGCTCTCCAATTCTTTAAAGATATTGATAAGGGAAGGTGGATGTGCAATACCTTCCTTTACAGAAAAGCACATTCCATGGGCCTGATTGAGGCCGTGATAGGGGTCTTGACCTATAATAACTACCTTGGTGGCATCAAAAGCACTGTGATCAAATGCAGAGAAAATATCACTTCCCTGTGGATAACAGGTGTGTTTTGAATATTCATCCTTAACAAAACCAGTTAAATCCTTGAAGTATGGTTTTTCAAATTCGGCAGATAATTGTTTTTTCCAGCTTGGATGTATGCTTACGTCCATTTATTAAAAAATTATGCTTGTCCGTTTTGATTCCTATAGCCTACTTCTGTAAGGCTGAGCGCAGTCGAAGCATAGACAATAGCATCTCGACTGCCTGCTCGACTCCGTCATTCGGGGGGGCGCTCGATGTGACACGGTAATTGTAATTTCTGATACTTTATCGAGCGTTTATTTGAAATTCATATAATTCCCAAGACAATCCCTCTTTATTTATGCCTTTCTTTCAACAGCTCCACAACATCGTTTAATTGAAATCCTTTGGCCTGCAACAGAATGAGGTAGTGGAACAAAAGATCGGCACTCTCGTTTAAAAATAGGTTATCGTTGTCGTCCTTGGCCTCAATGACTACTTCTACTGCTTCCTCCCCTACTTTTTGGGCAATTTTGTTGATACCTTTGTCGAACAAGGAAACCACATACGAATTATCGTTCTGCCTTAGCGATGGATCTTTTGAGGCTTCTTCCTTTCGTTGTTTAATGATGTCCTCCAAATCGGAAATAAAACCAAATTCCTGTTCGTTTTTATCGCCCCAACAAGTATCCGTTCCAGTATGACAGGTAGGGCCTACTGGATTCGCCTGAATCAACAAGGTATCGTTGTCGCAATCAATCTCAATGTCTACCAAGTTTAAAAAATTACCGCTCTCCTCCCCTTTGGTCCATAAACGTTGTTTACTTCTGCTGTAGAACGTCACTTTTTTTATTTCCTGTGTTTGCTTTACGGCCTCCTCGTTCATATACCCCATCATCAATACATTCTTGGTTGTTGCATCTTGGATGATGGCCGGCACAAGTCCGTCGTTTGTTTTGTCAAAATTTATTTTCATGGATTAGTTTTATATTTTATGGCTTGTAAAACTTAGTGTTTCTCAACACTGATTTACAACCGTACCGGAATATCGTTGTTTCTTAGTTCCTCTTTTAATTTCTTAATTTCAATCTCCTTAAAATGGAATACGCTGGCAGCCAGGGCTGCATCAGCTTTTCCATATTTAAAAGTATCTACAAAATGTTGAATATTTCCAGCTCCTCCGGAAGCGATGATAGGAATGTTAAGCTCTTCGGACAACCTTGCTAGGGCCTCATTTGCAAAACCATCCTTGGTGCCGTCATGGTCCATTGAGGTGAAGAGAATCTCACCGGCTCCGCGTTCTTCCACCTCTTTGGCCCAACTGAACAAATTCAGTTCCGTTGGTACTTTACCACCTACTAAATGCACTATCCATTTCCCATCGATTTGTTTGGCATCAATGGCCACCACGATACATTGGGATCCAAATTTGGCCACTAAATCGTTTATCAACTGCGGATTATTGACCGCAGAGGAGTTGATCGAAACCTTGTCTGCCCCGTTCTGCAATAAAATATCCACATCTTCTACAGAAGATATTCCTCCACCAACAGTAAATGGAATATTTACTTTTTCTGCCACCCGGCGTACCAAATCGACAAGGGTCCGACGTCTTTCTTCGGTAGCTGATATATCCAGGAAAACCAATTCATCCGCTCCGGTTTTTGCGTAAAGTTCCGCCAGTTCTACCGGATCACCAGCATCTCGCAGGTCCACAAAATTGACCCCTTTCACGGTACGGCCGTTTTTAATATCTAGACAGGGGATTATTCGTTTTGTCAACATCTTTTTTAAGTATTAAGTATTTAGTACAAATTAATTAGTACATGATTTTATTGAAAAAAATAATTTGTACTATCTTTTAAGTGCTTAGTACCAAGTAATAAGTAAATGATTTTATAGAAAAAATACTTTGTACCTAATACTAAGTACTCTGTACTATATTTTAAGTGTTAAGTATCAATTAATAAGTAAATGATTTTGTCGAAAAGGATACTTTGTACTTAATACTTAAGACTTTGTACTACAAAAGTTTCCAACTGCTTTAAGCTAATTCTATTCTCATAAATCGCTTTCCCAATAATGACTCCTTCACAGCCCAATTCTGCCAATCTGGGGAGTTCGTCAAAGGTTGATATGCCACCGGAGGCTATCAATTTTATCCCGGGAACTGCAACATCCTCTTCTCCATTCCCACCAACAATGGTTTTGTTTATCGAGGTTTCCTTTATTATTTTTTTGTAAAGATCAAAGGATGGACCTTCCAACATTCCGTCCTTACTGATGTCCGTACAGATAACATACTGTATCCCCTCTTTTTGATAGGATCTGATAAATGGTAACAGTTCTTCCTTTGATTCTTCCTGCCAGCCCGAAACAGCTACTTTTTCATCCATGGCGTCAGCGCCCAAAATGATTTTATCGGCCCCATATTTTTGCAGCCATCCCGTAAAAACCTCTCGATTCTTAACCGCAATACTGCCACCGGTTATTTGATTGGCCCCACTTTCAAAAGCGATACGCAAATCAGCATCCGATTTTAGTCCGCCACCAAAATCAATCTTCAATGTCGTTTTGGAGGCGATCTGCTCCAAGACCTTGTGGTTTACGATATGCTTGGACTTGGCCCCATCAAGATCCACCAGATGCAGGTATTTAATGCCATGGTCCTCAAATTCCTTGGCCACTTCCAAAGGATGCTCGTTATAAATCTTTTTGGTACCATAATCTCCTTTGGATAGGCGTACGCATTTTCCTTCGATTATGTCTATGGCTGGGATTATTCTCATGATAAATTTAAAAAGTTCTTCAAAATATTTTCTCCCACAGTGCTGCTCTTCTCCGGATGAAATTGCACCCCATAGAAGTTGTCTTTTTTAAGGGCGGAGCTATAATTTACGCCATATTTGGTTTCGGCGATGGTTTCCTCGCACATGGGTGCATAAAAGCTATGTACCAAATAAATAAATTCCTTTTCTGGGATTCCTTGAAACAAATCTGATTTTAGATTCGTGATTTGATTCCACCCAATTTGAGGGACTTTTATTCCTTCTTCCTTTTTGAATCTTAGTACATCTGCATCAAAAACACCCAAACCCTTGGTATTTCCTTCTTCGGAACTACGGCACATCAATTGCATACCCAAGCAAATACCCAAAACAGGTTGTTTTAGGGTTGGAATAATAATATCCAACTTACTTTCCCTTAGTTTTTTCATGGCACTACTCGCCTCCCCTACCCCTGGAAATATGACCTTGTCCGCATTCCTTATCTCATCAACATCATTGCTCAAAACAGCCTCATAGCCAAGTCGTTGTAGTGCGAATTTGATACTTTGGATATTCCCAGCGCCGTAATTTATAATTAATATTTTCATCTGATTATACCCTTTCACTCTGTACCTTGTACATCGTACCTTGTATTCCTAACCTCCTACCTTATAGCACTCCCTTAGTACTCGGTAGCACCATTTTCTCAACATCCCTTTTAACAGCCATCTTTATGGCTTTGGCAAATGCCTTGAAAATAGCCTCGATCTTGTGATGCTCGTTCGTGCCTTCGGCTTTGATATTTAAATTGGCCTTCGCTCCGTCCGTAAAGGATTTGAAGAAATGATAGAACATCTCAGTAGGCATCTCACCTATTTTCTCCCGTTTAAATTCGGCATCCCAAACCAACCAATTACGTCCGCCAAAATCGATGGCGACTTGGGCCAGGCAATCGTCCATGGGTAAACAAAATCCGTAACGTTCAATACCCAATTTATTTCCCAGTGCTTTGTGGAACAGCTCGCCCAATGCGATGGCAGTATCCTCGATCGTGTGATGCTCGTCCACTTCCAGGTCACCACTTACCTTGATGTCCAGATCCATTTGTCCATGTCGGGCCAGCTGATCTAACATATGATCAAAAAAAGCCAGGCCTGTGGAAATGTTGCTCTTTCCGGTGCCATCCAAGTTCAATTTTATGTAAATGTCGGTTTCATTGGTCTTGCGGGTGATTTCCGAAACTCTGCTGTTTAGCTTTAGAAATTTATAGATTTCCTCCCAATCGTTGGTTTCCAATGCGATAAAGGAATCCAATGCATCACGTTTAACGGTAATCTCTCCTGTTCCCAAATGGGTCTGGTCGTTAATAAAGATGCCCTTGGCTCCCAAGTTTTTAGCGAGTTCCACGTCCGTAAGGCGGTCACCAATGACAAACGAATTCACCAAATCGTACTGATCGGAGAAATACTCGGTCAGCAAACCTGTTCCTGGCTTTCGGGTATCGGCATTTTCATGGGGAAAGGTGCGGTCCAAAAAGACCTTATCAAAGACAACTCCTTCATTTTCAAATGACTTAAGAATAAAGTTGTGAACGGGCCAAAACGTACTCTCTGGAAAGATTTCGGTTCCCAATCCATCCTGATTGGTGATCATAACCAGTTTATAATCCAATTCCTTGGCGATTTTCCCCAAATAGGATAAAGACTTAGGGTAAAAAATCATTTTATCGAAGGCATCGATCTGCTCATCCACCGTTTCCTTGATGATAGTGCCATCGCGATCTATAAAAAGGACTCTATGTCTCCCATCCCGATAGCTATCGGGATCCATAGGGAAAGCTTTCTTACTCGGGTCATTATTATTTTCTTGCTGATTCATTTCTTATGAATTTTTTATGGTTAAGATAAACTTTTTAAAACTTCGATCAGTTTTTCATTTTCTTCGGATGTACCCACGGTCAACCGAAGCGTATTCTCGCATAGCGGTTGGGTCGTTCGGTTTCGTACCACCACCCCGCTTTGCAATATCTGGGCGTAGCGTTTATTAGCGTCATCAACCTTTACCAGAATAAAATTGGCATCGGATGGATACGATTTTTCAATAAATGTAATCTGGAGTAATGCTTCATATAACCTGCTTCTTTCTACCAATATATCAGATACTTCTGCTTCCACATAATCTACATTAAGAAGTCGCTCTATCGCTCTTTCTTGGGTGAGCTCGTTTACGTTGTAAGGAGGTTTTATTTTATTTAACACGGCTATGATTTCGGTTGATGCAAAACAAATTCCCAAACGGATTCCCGCCATGCCATAGGCTTTGGATAGGGTTTGGGTGATGACAAGATTAGGATGTTTGTCCAGTCGCCTTAGCCAGCTTTCCTTATCCGAAAAATCGATATACGCTTCGTCGATAACAACCAATCCTGGAAACTCCAACAACAATCTTTCGACACTTGCATCGGAAAAGCTATTTCCCGATGGGTTGTTGGGCGAACAGAGGAAAATTAACTTCGTATTCCCGTCCACTTGATCTAAAACAGCTTCCATGTTGGGCTGAAAGTCCTTGGTAAGCAAAACCTCCCGATTCTCGATATGGTTGATGTTCGCCAGCACCTTGTACATCCCATAGGTGGGTGGTAAGGTGATGATATTGTCTTGCTTGGGTTCACAAAACGCCCTAAATAATAGGTCTAACACTTCGTCGCTTCCGTTTCCCAAAAGAATATGGTCGACAGAAATCCCTTTTTGTGCCGCCAATACCGCTTTAAGGCTGCGTTGATGCGGATCGGGATATCGGTTTAC
>CAJDXC010000071.1_pt1 | contig 11991 bp, 7 predicted proteins | sample 7391681 | NCBI WGS metagenome assembly CAJDXC01 (sample SAMEA7055742, study PRJEB34461) | soil metagenome | biome: terrestrial ecosystem; feature: Peninsula; material: soil | place: Antarctica | collected 2016 | reverse complement strand
GAACTTACAGGGACCAAGGTGGTTTGTGATAGGGGTTCCTGTTCTGCCTGTACGGTATATTTAGATGGAAAGCCGGTTAATTCTTGTATGATGTCGGTTTTTGATGTCGGCGACAAGGAAATTACGACCATTGAAGGTATTGCAAAAAATGGAGAATTGCATCCGGTGCAGAAAGCCTTTATTGAGTATGATGCTTCCCAGTGTGGTTATTGTACTCCAGGGATGATTATGTCATGTGTCCACCTTGTTGAAAATAACCCCAACCCAAATTTGGAAGATGTGAAAGCTGCTACTCGAGGCAACCTTTGTCGTTGTGGTACCCAACCCCATGTATTTAAGGCAACGTTAGCGGCAGCAAATAAAACCAATTAAGATGGATACTAGAAAAGAAAAATTCCCGTACGGTATTGCTGGACATAACTTAAGCGAAATAGAAAGGGAGATCCCTATTGAAGAGCCACCTGCATGGCCTGTTAACGATAAGCTAAAAATAATCGGGAAAAGGGTTACAAGAATAGATGCCCTCGATAAGGTAACAGGAAAGGCAAAGTACACCTCGGACATGAAATTACCGGGCATGCTATATGCCAAGATGCTGCGATCGAATGTGCCCCATGCGGCAATCAAGTCAATAGATATCAGTGGAGCAAAAAGTCTACCAGGGGTACATGCTATTCATCTTATTGAGAATACCCTGAAAGAGGGAGAAAATAAGAATAATAAATACCCAATGGCAAAGTACGTGGGCCAACCACTAGGTGGTGTTGCTGCAGAAAGCTTGGCAATTGCCAAAGATGCCATCGCTTTGATAAAAGTAACTTATGAGAATAAGCCATTTGTCATAGATTTGGAAGCTGCCATGGAAATCAATGCACCTATTGTATTTGACGAGCCCATTGTTCAACAGGAAGACGGTGGGGATGTTGGCGAAGTGCATGATGGCAGTGAAGGGGAAGGCAATGTTAGGGGACCATCTACCAGTAGTTTTTTTGGTGGCCCAAGAGGCGATTTGGAGGTAGGTTTTAATGAAGCCGATATTATAGTGGAAAGAACCTACCGTACCCAAGTGCAGACACATCTACCATTGGAGACGCATGGGGTCGTAGTTGATTGGCGCCCAGATATGATGCTGGTCTATGCCTCTACCCAAAATACCAATGCAGTTAGGAATGAGATGGCCAGTATCTTCGGGTTACCAAAAAGTAAAGTACGGGTAGTCTGTGAATTCATGGGTGGCGGATTTGGAGCCAAGCACAGCGCAGGTAGTTTCGGCCCAATGGCGGCTAATCTTTCCAAAAAATCAGGAAGACCTGTTTGGTTAATGTTGGATCGACAGGAAGAGCATATTGCCGAGGGAAACCGTCCTAATTCCATCCAGTACCTAAAAATTGGGGCTAAGAAAGATGGTACCTTGACAGCAATTCAACAACGCTCCCACGGAACCGCAGGAGTTGCCCTAGGTGCAGGTGTGGGCCGTATCGCCCAAGTCCTTTATCCCTGTCCAAATTTTGCAACCGAACAATATGATGTTTTAACCAATGCAGGGCCGGGGGCGGCTTGGCGCGCACCAGGAAATGTTCAAGGTGCTTTTGGATTGGAACAGGCTATAGATGAATTGGCGGAAAAATTGAATATGGACCCTTTAAGTTATCGAGATTTAATTGATAAAAGCGAAGTAAGAAAGGTGGAACGTCAACGTGGTGCGAAACTTTTCGATTGGTCACGACGTCAACCCGCCGGCAGTGGCAAAGGTGTTGTAAAGAAAGGGCTTGGAGTAGGCCAATCCACTTGGCCGCGATTCGTAACTCTGGATTCTTCCGTAGAAGTTAAGATTCATGACGATGGGGGCGTTGAAATACGATCTGGAGTCCAGGACATAGGTACAGGGACTAAAACCATTCTTGCCCAAGTAGCAGCTGAGGAATTAGGACTGCAGGTAAAAGATATTACAGTCAATATAGGCGATACCTTTTTCCCGGTGGGACCAGGTTCCGGGGGAAGTGTAGTCACGGGTTCTATTACCCCTCCGACGCGAAATGCAGCTTTTGAGGCGAAAAAAGAATTATTGAAATTGGTTGCTAAAAAATGGGAAACCGATTCATCAGAATTGTTTATCACAGATGGTCAAGTAGGCAGTAAGAAGGATGCCAAACTGAAAATGCCCTTTAAAGAGGCAACCAAATTAATGCAGACAAGCCAAATAAGTAAGATTGCAAGCCGATCGGATGATTATGGTGGCTTTCAACAGCCCTGGGGTCTGGCCTATGGCGATTTGGGCTCGGTACAATTTGCGGAAGTAAGTGTCAATACCGATACAGGATTTGTAAAGGTCGATAGAGTGGTCGCGGCCCACAGTTGTGGCCGACCGCTCAATATAGGTCAATTAGAAAGTCAAATAAATGGCGGCATCATTCAAGGGGTATCCTATGCATTGTATGAAAATAGGGTTATGGACAAAGGAACGGGTCATATGATGAATGCCAATGTAGATCAGTACAAAGTGCCATTTTCCATGGAAATTCCTGAGATCGAAACCCTAATTGTGGAAGAATATTCAGCACTTTCCTCAACGGATGCTTATGGAATAGGGGAACCTGCAAATATAGCAACGGCGGCCGCAGTGGCCAATGCAGTTTATAACGCCATTGGGGTAAGGTTGTATGAGATACCCATTACCCCATCTAGCATTCTCAAAGCTTTGAATAAAGTCTCTTAAATAGAAAGACATGAATAAATTTAGTTGGTACGAAGCCACATCCATAGAAGATGCCCTTAAACAAGTGAATTCAACAGTATCCGAAGAGCTATATCAGCCTTCAAATAAGGCATCTGTAATTAAATCCGGTGGTATAGATGTGTTCGACTGGGTAAAGGAAGGCTTGCTTAAACCACAAAAAATCGTCAATATCCGAAATATTGCAGGTCTCGATAAAATCAGTTATGACCCTAAGAAGGGAATGAGCATTGGATCCAATGTTACCTTGGCCGAAATAGCGTCAAATCCTGAAATCAAAAATCATTATTTCGCTCTCCATCAAGCGGTAAATCATGCTGCTACTCCCCAACTGCGAAACGTGTCCACCTTGGGTGGGAATATAGCCCAGCGAAACCACTGTTGGTATTTCCGTTCTACCGATCATCAATGTTTCCGCAAAGCAGGTGATCGTTGTTTTGCCCGTGATCCCAAAAACGGGGAAAACGAAAATCACGCTATTATTGATAATGGAACTTGTGTTAGTGTTCATGCTTCTTCAATATCTACTGCGCTTATGGCTTTTAATGCCAGTGTGGTTATCGTCAATGGGGAAGGGGAAAAGAAAAAAGTTTCAATGGATGATTTCTTTGTTTCCCCAGGTAAGGATATTGCCATGGAGACCATCCTCAAAAACAAAGAGATTATTACAGAAATAATCCTTCCCGCACCTAAGAATAACACAAAAAGCTATTATATTAAGCAGGTAGCCCGGGAATCTTATGACTGGTCCCTTGGAGATGTGGCCGTAGTTATTGAAGCTTCTGGAGGTAAATGCAAATCCGCAAGTATTGTTTTAGGCGCAGCTGCTCCTGTACCCTATCGTTCTATAGAGGCCCAGCAGGCTATGGAGAATAAAACAATAAATAAAGAAAATGCCCTGGCAGCATCAGAGGCAGCGATGGCAATAGCAAGACCACTTTCAAAAAATGGGTATAAGGTACCTATATTCAAATCTATTATTAACCAAGCTATCTTGAAAACTTCATAGACATGGGACAAAATAAATCGGGCAATACTACTATTTGTAAATTTCTTCGAGCCCGAAATCCGTATGGTATGATGGAAGGAGGGGACGATCCTTGGCTTCTGTTGGATGACGCCAATACGATTTGCTGGTGTATTTCTTCTGGAGGTGCTGTAGGGCCGGACAATGGTTTGGTATCCCCCAAATATTGTAGAGAAGGACGAAGTTGTTTCGTTTCTCAGGATGAGGATGATCTATGATAAAGACGCAAGAATGGTAAGTTCATCTAAAAATGTGTATTTCAATGGTCCAGTAACCATTTAAAGAGTTTGTCCACATCTTCTTTTCGGCAAAGCTCGGTGCCAGGTGTCATAGTGGCGGCCGTTCCGCAGGCCACGCCATAGCGTACCATCTCGCCAAACGATTTTCCTTGGGACAGACTTAATACCATACCGGCCACCATACTGTCACCCGCCCCGATCGTGCTATCGGGACGTACGATTGGCGCCGAAATATGTTCGGTCCCGTTTTCCGTTACCATTAGGGCACCTTTGGGCCCCATTGAGACAACCAAGACCTCGCAAACCTTGTCCCTTATCAGTTTTTTAGACAGGGGCTCTAGTTCCATGGTAGATATCGATTTAACACCACATAAGGTACTCAGTTCTGCTAGGTTAGGTTTAAGTAAAAATACACCGGACTTGGACCCGTGAAGTAGCGCATTTCCCGAGGTGTCTAGAATAAATCGAACTTTTTTATTCTTTGCTATGGTAGCGACCTTTTCATAAAAATTATCCGGAATCCCTGGGGACAGGCTTCCACTGCCGACCAAATAATCACCTTCATCCAAAAGTTCGTCTATGGCTGTCAACGCCATTTTCCATTCTGTTTCGCTTACCACGGGGCCAGGCATTCCAAATCGGTATTGTTGGCTTTGTACACTATCGGTTACGGCCAGATTCTCACGGGTCCATTCCTCAATACGGAGCATTTCTTGTTCAATGCCCTCTTTTGTGATCAAATCCCTTAAATGGATTCCCGAAGGTCCACCTGCCAGATATACGGATAGTGAACTTCCCCCCAACTTTTTTATAGCACGGGAAACATTGACCCCGCCTCCGCCGGCTTCATAGATCGGGGTTGTACATCGTAATTTGCTATCTGGTCGTATACCGGCAACTGTAGTGCTTTTATCCAAGGCAGGGTTGATGGTAAACGTTATTATTTTATTCATTTTGACTATTTATTTTAAAGGCTCCTTAGGAGTCAATTTCAATCATATATTTAAAGGAGTATCCATATTCTCCAGAAACCCCGATCGTTCCTTTGGTCTCCAATAGTTTGAGAACACCCTCCCGATGAAGTTAGCATGGGGAATCTCCAATAGTGGGTATGGATTTTTCCCTGGGGGTCACCATTTCCTAAGCTCCTTACCTAAATCCATTTTACTAGCGGCAAGTCCCTGCGATGCAGAAGCCATTTGCTTTTGGGGAAGTATCGTATACCATATTGGAAAGACCCTGAAAAGGATACCATGATTTTACCTTTGTAGGTTGCCCTATGGCTTTTCTCGGATGCCAGTGGCAATTCTTCCACTTTCCGTATTTTTATATTGTCATCCTCAGATCGGCTTGCGAACACGAGTTCTACCCCGATATCCGAGGCAGGGATCCCATTGAGGTTCAGGGTGACCTCTGCCTTGAACGGATCGCCCATGTTCAAAGGTTTTGTGCCGTTCGAGACCTGTACGTTCACAACGGAGATTTTGTCCCATTCCCGGTAGATTTTTTTGATCCATTCCACATGCACCTTTGTGTTCTCAAAGTGTTTTTCCCTAAACATTATTGACCTATGGTGCATTTTATTGTAATAATTTTCTATGTATTCGTCCATCATCCTTGCCATGGTAAATCTTGGAGCGATCTGGGCAATAGAGTTTTTGATGCGATTGGTCCAGGTTTCGGAAATGCCCGAAGCGTTAACCCCATAGAATTCTGGTATGATTTCGTTTTCCAAAATATCATAAATCATATTGGCATCGAGGTCGTTTTGATCTTCTTGATTGTCAAAATCCCGTTCTTGGGACAATGCCCAACCAGCATTCTCTTTATAGCCCTCGGCCCACCAACCGTCCATTACGCTAAAATTCAGGGTTCCGTTCAGCACGGCCTTCATGCCGCTGGTACCTGAAGCTTCCCTTCCCCGTTCCGGGGTGTTTAGCCAAATATCCGTTCCTTGCACCATCAATCTAGCAAGTGCCATATCGTAATTGGGCACGAACAAAAGTTTTCCGGAAAACTCTGGTGTTTCCGAAAGTTCTATAATTCTTCTGATTAGATCTTGCCCCGCTTTGTCGGCAGGATGTGCTTTCCCGGCGAAGATGAATTTTATGGGTCGTTTAGGGTCGTTTACGATTTTTGAAAGTCGTTTGGTATCCTTAAACAATAGATCTGCACGTTTGTATGTAGCAAAGCGACGAGCAAAACCAACGATAAGGTCATTATCGTTCAAGCCACTAAGAGTTTCATGCACTTTCCCGAATCTTGCAGGTTGGGCCTTTAATTGAGCCTTCATTCTGTTCCTGATGCCCTCGATCATTTCTTTTTTGAGGTCTTTCTTGATAGCGTGTATTTTTTCGGAAGGCACGTTTTTGATCTTGGCCCAATGCGTCGCATTTGATTGATCTTGCAAAAATTCGGGGCCAAAGGTTTCCAAGAATAATTGCTGCCAACCCTGTGCGGTCCATGATTGGTAATGTACGCCGTTGGTTACATTTTGTATTTGCAACTCATCTTCTAGGACCCCTTTCCAGAGAGGTTGGAACATTTTGCGGGTAACATCGGCATGTATCTTGCTTACCGTATTGATCTCGCTAGAAAATCTTGCGGCTAGATAGCTCATCGAAAACTTCTCACTACGATCTTGGGCATTGATCCTTCCGAACCCCAATAACTGATTCCATGGCACGTTCAAGGTCTCGGCAAAATGGGATTGGTAGCTCCTTAGCAGATCCTCGTTAAAAGCATCTTGCCCGGCGGGTACCGGGGTATGGGTAGTAAACAAGGTCGAAGCCCTGACGTATTGCGCTGCTTCATCGAAATTCAAATTCTCCCCCACCACTAGCTGTATGATGCGTACCAGGCCAGCAAAGGCTGTATGGCCCTCGTTATAATGGTAGAGGTCTGGACTGATCTGTAGGTGTTGCATCAATTGCACAGTATTGGCCGCCAATACCAGCTCTTGTCGAAAACGGTTCTCATTGTCGCCCCCGTACAATTGATGGGTTATGTTTTTGTTCTCGTCGCTGTTTTCGGGAATATCGGTATCGAATAGGTACAGGGGTGTACGACCGACATCGACTTTCCAGACCTGAGCGTTCAGCATGGGACCCCGTAATGGCAGTTGCAACATCAAGCGGCTACCATTGTTATCCAAAACGGGGAGTATGGGCAATTGAGTAAAATGCAAATTTTCCTCCTTTGAAATTTGCTCGCCATGAAGATTAAAGCTTTGACTGAAATATCCATGCCGATAGAGCAGTCCAAAGGCGACTATATCCACGTTTTTGTCGCTAGCCTCCTTGAGGTAGTCGCCCGCCAATATTCCCAATCCGCCCGAATACATGGGGAATGATTCGTGCAGCCCATATTCCATGCAAAGATAGGCCACCTTCGGGGCCAATTTTTTGCTTCCTCCTTCCATATAGACATCAAATTTCTTGATCGTACTTTTAAGATTGGTCATAAACGCCTTGTTCTTTTCCAGTTCCAGAAATTGATCATATTGTAACGCATTTAGCAAAGCCAAGGGGTTATGGCGAACCGCTTCCCATAGTTCTATGTCAATAGACGAAAAAAGGTCTACAGCTTCGTGATGCCATGTCCACCATAGATTTTTCGCCAAACGTTCTAGATCTTTTAGAGTATCAGGTAATTTAAATTTGGCCATTGCTTTCTTCCAGATGGGATCGTTAGATTCTTCCAATTTCGCAAATGGAACAGGTGCACTCTGCATCAAACGTTCAAAGGAACTTTTTCTCAAAATATGTCTTTCGGACCCGACCCTGTATACCTGATTATAGTTTTCTATTAAATTCTCCCATAAAAAGGCCCTCGATATCTCAAAGGCCTTTTTCCGCGCCCGCAGCACTTCTTGTTCACTTTTTGTACTGAATTCGAAGATGTAATTGGTCATCTGATCGGTTACTGTATCATCGTTAAAATCATCACGTTCCAAAACAAGCATACCCTCTTCAAAATCCTTTTCACTGGATTTTACTTGAATACCAAACCCGGTCAATGTCGTTGTTATGGTAGGAATATGGAACGCTAGGCTTTCCAGGGGCGTATAGCCGAAAGGTTCGTAATACGAAGGAAAAGCGGTAAGATCCAATCCTATCAGCAGATCGTAATAGCTCATATCGAATACTCCATCACGCCCATCAAGGTAGGTTGGCACAAAGATCAATTTCACCTTGTGATCTACCGCATTTTGCAGATGTACCGATATGACTTGCTGCCAAATAGGATCGTGTGCCGGATCTTGAAGGTAGTGGGTAACTCCCGAAGGTTCCTCGCCCTTTTTCAGTAAGCCGCTTTTGAGGCCTTCCAGTACTTCGGGCTTTGGCAAGGTATGGGCGGCCGGAACCATGATAAAAGCGATTACTTCCCGGCCGAGATCTGTTTTGAGGTTTAGACCTGCTAGGGCATCTATAAAAAGATCAAGCCCCTTATTTTTGTATTCGTACCGACCGCTTGTCGCGATCAATAAACTATCTTCTTTGGCCTGGTACCCCATTACAGCAGAGGCTACCTGTACCAGCTTTTCTCGGGCGACCTTTCGTTTTTCATCGAAGACATTGGCATCGGGCACAAAGGAGTCATCAAAACCATTGGTGGCAACCTTGTCGACGGCCTTGCCCAAAAGTTGCGCGCATTCCTTGGCAGTATTGTCGCTCACGGTAGTAAAGGCATCAGCGGTTATAGCAGCGGTCTTTTCCAGGGAATGCATAGCCTCGATATTAAGATCTTTGGCCACCTGGTCGCCCTTGTAAGTATCGAACTTGCTATAGAAGGGTAGACCGTTTGCGCAGATAGATCTTCCCGTGACTGTGGCATGGGTGGTGAAAACAGTGGCAACTTCGGGTACGGTATTTTTTAGATAAAGTACTCCGCTGCCTGTCATCCATTCATGAAAATGCGCTATAATCTGTTCATTCGGCTGAACATAAAAAGCCTTGAAATCGGCTATGGCCTTACCCACGGCATATCCAAAAAGGGCAGGTTCTGTATAGTTCCATCCACCAGAGATCGAATCCAATCGGTTGTACTCCCAAAGTTCACTGAAGATTTCGTCTTTTTTGGCGAAGAGCGGTGAAAAATCTATTAGGAGAGCAATGGGTTTCGAAGGGATATCCCATCGACCTATTCTTAATTTGAGTCCATCTACCGTAAATTTTTCTCGCCATTCCTTAAATAGTTCGGTATCTTCCAAAAATTCGACGTTCCCTTCGGCACCCTTGTACAGATCAGGTCCGACCATTATAAAATGATCCCCAAAGGCTTTCTGCATCAATGGAGCTTTTGTCGATACCACGGTGTAAATACCGCCTATCTTATTACACACTTCCCAACTTACTTCAAAAACATAATCGGGTTTAAACTTTGTTTCCAATTTCTTTTTCATTTCTTCTTTTTTACTTGCATTATTAGGAATTACTTCTTGCCTTTGTTTTGGTTCACGATGTTTTTATAGGTTCCGTTTTGGTCATGTCAGAGATCTTCAAATCAAAATCGGCCAGGACATTCATGTATCTGAGAAAAGCTTCGTAAGGGCTTTCATAGGGATTAAAGGCATTTCCGGCCGTACTGTCCATAAATAGGAAGTGATCTAGGGATTGTAGACGCATCCAGTCCGTCCGATGATTCGTGCAGTCTGCGACCGATATCCAAAAGGGTATGAAGGGCATCCTGCTGCATCTCATTCTGTAGTAAGCCCTTGTTTTCCACATTTGCTATACCAGGTAATTTAAAGATTTTGGGAGATTGGGTCGTTTCCAAAATCTCGTTTGCGGTACCCAATTCGAGCAGTTCATCTTCCGCCAAATAGTTTAGTAAATATTCGAGAAAGTCGAAAATCCCAGTTTCCCTTTTCTGATGCTCCCCAAAAACAGCATAGTCCATAACAAGGTTTACTACTTGTTCCTCTTTATCCAAACTTCTTAGCCAACCGGTGAACTTTTCAGCAGAAAGCGGCCATTGGTCCCAATCTTTTTGACCAAAGCGATGTGCAACGTCCCCGCTTAACCTCTCATTGCCGACGAGCAATTTTAAAGGTCGTCGCGACGTTGTTTTATAGACAACATTGGGACTTTGGCACATTAGACCCATTGAGGGACCATTAATGATAAGACCCGAAAAACCTATGGTTTTTAGGATGTTTTCCATTTTTTTGGTAAAAGGGATTCCTAAATTTGAAAATACCTTTGGCTGTTGGCCGAAAACATTACGAATACGTTCGCCATGTGTCTTTGTTTCTGAGAGGAATGCCAGGTCGCTTTTTGTGACCACCAAAGAGCTACTGTAAGTCTGTCCTAAAAATTCTACTTGTCCGGTACGGGCAAGTTGCTTAAAACTTTCCAGTACTTCTGGGGCATAACTTTCCAGTTGGTCGATAGCCGTGCCGGAAATCGCAAAATTCACCTTTATAGCTTTCCCCAATGTTTTTATTGAACGCAGAAAAAGTTCGTTGGTAGGGCCATAGCTTTCTTTGGCTACCCTGCGCATGATCCTTCCATTCAATTCATCATCAAAATAATCGGGATGGTTCCCGATCTCGAAAAAGGGAAGGTTCTTTAAACGATAGGGTTGATGTACTTGAAAAGTAAGGCAAATTCGTTTCATTATCTATTTTTAAGCTACGGACGCATAGGTTGCCGCGACCTTTGTGGAAGCATTTTCCCAGGTTAGGTGTTGTATGGTTCTATTATTCAGGCCTTTGATTGTTTTGGCCAAGGCCTTGTGGCTAAGAACTCCGTGAATGGCCTCGGCCAGGGCATCGACATCCCAATAATCCACCTTAAGCGCATGCGGCAATACCTCGGCCACACCCGATTGTTTTGAGATGATTATGGGCACATTGGATCTTATGGCCTCCAATGGTGCGATACCAAAAGGTTCGGATACGGATGGCATAACGAATACATCGCTCATGGCCAGCATGCGACCCACCTCCGCTCCCCTTAAAAACCCCGTAAAATGAAAACGTGAAGAGAGCCGTTTGCTCGCAACTTCTCGAATCATCTCTTGCATCAGATCTCCGCTACCAGCCATAACGAAACGCACATTGGTATTCTTTTCCAGTACTTTTTCCGCAGCCTCCAAAAAATATTTTGGCCCTTTTTGATAGGTGATTCTACCTAAAAACGTGACGATTTTTTCATTGAACTTGTGCGGTTCAAATACGTTATCCTTATTTCTTGGTATTACCCCATTGTAAGTGGTAATCACTTTTCCGGGTGCGATACCGTACTTTTCGATGACGACCTTACGGGTCAGATTACTTACGGCCATTACCTTGTCCGCGACCAACATTCCCTGCCGTTCTATTTCATAGACTTGATGGTTTATCTGTGCGGAACGATCAAACTCTGTAGCATGCATGTGTACCACCAAGGGCTTTCCGCTGATTTCTTTGGCGATCATACTTGCCAAATAGGTAAGCCAATCGTGAGCATGGATGACGTCAAAATTCAATTCTTTAGCCAATTTTGAGATCACTATCGTGAACCAGTACACTTCTTCCATCAAATTGGGGCCATAGGCACCAGAGAATTCATATTTCCCTTCCTTGATCTGTTCCATACGTCCCAGATCAACATAGGGAATGATTTCGCTGATCGACGAAAAGGATGGAAGTTTAGGAATCGGAGGTAAAAGAACGTTACTGGCACTGATCAAGTGAAAACGTTCCGTTTTTTGTTCCTTATCGGCCTTGGGCATTACAAATTTCACATCGTGGCCCGTTTTTAACAAGGCCTGCACCATACCATGACAGGCCGTAGCCAGGCCTCCAGAAATTTGTGGTGGGTATTCCCATCCTAACATCAATATTTTCATTTTATATAATTCTGGGTTCTATAATGCAGAAATAGGCAATAATACTTTCAATGCCCCAAACTTAATTCTCTAAAGCCGTCTTTCTAAATGAAATCTACTAAGGCAATTTATTCATCTACTAACTTCCAATTATGGACTATAAAACATTTATAGAG
>CAJDXC010000050.1_pt1 | contig 12039 bp, 13 predicted proteins | sample 7391681 | NCBI WGS metagenome assembly CAJDXC01 (sample SAMEA7055742, study PRJEB34461) | soil metagenome | biome: terrestrial ecosystem; feature: Peninsula; material: soil | place: Antarctica | collected 2016 | reverse complement strand
ATATAGGATGTGTTGGTGAAATTCATATGATTATCTGATGTCAAAGTAATATAAAGCCTAGACCAACCTGCTGGTATTGCTGTAAATAAATAGAAAATGCAAATTTGTTCTCGTTTTGCATATTCTGTCTTTATTCTTTTGTCTATGTTCTTTCATCCATTTTTTGTTCTCTGTGTCACCTTTCCGGTCACTTTGTGTTTTAAGATAAGCTTGGTATCACCATTGGGCAAAAGTTCTTCCTTGATAAGGTAATGGTCTTCGTCATAGGACCTTTTCTCCTTTTCATAGATATCTTTATCGTCCCCTCTCCAATCCTCCAAAACCACAGGCTCCCATAACTTGGTCTTGGCTGATTTGTAGGCTGCATCCAAAATGGCATTCACTACATATCCGTCATAAAAGGTTTCCAAGGGATCGCGTTTTTCCTCTATGGCATCGAACATATCGGTAAACATATTTGGGTAGCCCAGATCATGGGCCTCATCCCCAACGGGGAACAACCAGCCCTTGTCAACTTCGGCCTTTTCGGCCACATAGCCACCTCCTTTGCCGGAGGTGAACATTTCGAGTCCCGTTCTTAAAAAACTGTTGATCCAGATAGTGCCTTCGGTGCCCATGACCTCATCGCGTAAGTCCATCCCGCCACGGAAGGCCCAGCTTACCTCAAACTGACCTATGGCTCCATTGGCATATTTTACCAAACCGATTGCATGGTCTTCTGCATCGATGGGGTGCACTTGTGTATCTGCCCAGCACATAACCTCCAAAGGTCTAATATTTTTGCCGATAAAATTCCGGCTTATTTCCACACAGTGGCAGCCTAGATCAATCATGGCACCACCACCCGATTTTTCCATGTCCCAAAACCAATCGCTATGGGGACCAGGATGGGTTTCCCGGGATTTGGCCCAAAGTACCCTTCCAATATCCCCATTTCTTACGCTCTCCATAGATTTTAGGAACTTGGGAGTATAGCAAAGGTCTTCCAAATATCCTCCAAAAATACCAGCCTTTTCTACCGCATTTAGCATTCGTTTGGCTTCGGCCGCGGTACGACCCAAAGGCTTGGTACAGAGGACGTGTTTTTTTGCCTTGACGCAGGCCATAACGGCAGATTCATGCAGATCATTGGGCAGGGAGATAATTACTACCTCAACCTCCGGATTTTGAATAGCTTCTTCCATTTGATCGGTAAAATGAGGTAGTTCATAGTCCTGGGCGAAACGCTTGGCGTTGTCAATATTCCGGGAATAGACGGATACTATTCTGTCCGTTCTTCTTTGGGCGTGCAAGGAGGTGGCGTAAAAACGGGCAATGAAACCCGAACCGAGCATGGCGATCTTCATGGCATGAGCATTTAGTTAAACTCAAAATTAGTCAATTTCTTAACTAATTTTCCAGAAGCTGTCAGGTAACTATTTTGCAACCTAGTTTTTGTCTTTAAAGTCGGACACTACCTGTAGAAATTCATCTCATCCATATACTTCCATACAGAATCTGGAAGCAAGGCCCGTACGTTTTTTCCGGCCTTGTGCTGCACGCGTATAAACGTAGAGGATATCTCCATGATGGGCGCATCTACATAGTGGATCTTTGGATGATTCTCGAGCTTCGCGTCAACGGTTCCCTCCGATAGTCTTGGATATACGTAGATATCGTAATTCTCCAGAATGACATCGTTGTTTTTCCATTTGTGAAAACCCTTTAAATTGTCCGCTCCCATAATTAACGAGAAACGATATTCCTTTCCGTATTTTTCTTCCAAATGAATCAAGGTATTGATGGTGTAATTGGGTTGAGGGAGTTCAAATTCTATTTTACTCGGTTTTAACTTTGGAAAATCCTTGATGGCCTCATATACCATTTGGTATCGGTGGTGGTTGTCCAGCAAGTTTTTTTTGATCTTGAACGGACTTTGGGGGGTAATCACGATCCAAACCTCATCTAGATCCGAGAATTCCACCATATGGTTGGCAATCACCAAATGCCCAATGTTAATGGGATTAAAAGTTCCAAAAAAAAGACCTATTTTTTTCAATTTAATAATTGTGGGAGTTACTCGTTCTTATCCTTTGGGGGAGTCAGAGGGGGATTTGGTTGGCCTATAAAATCCTTGACCAGTTTATGGGCCTCTTTTAAGGCAATTTCCAGGTCGTGGTTCTCCACAATAGTGTCAAATTGGGGAGCGGTGGCCAGTTCTACCGATGCCTTGGCGATGCGCATATTGATCTTGTCATCACTTTCCGTACTCCTTTTTTTAAGCCTGATTTTTAACTCATCAACACTGGGAGGTTTGACAAAAACCGCCAAAGTTTTCTTCGGAAATTTCTTTTTAATGCGGAGACCTCCAACTACATCAATATCGAAGATCACGTTTTTGCCCTGAGCCCAAAGTCGCTCTACCTCACTTTTTAATGTCCCGTAAAAGTTGTCGCGGTATACTTCTTCCCATTCCAGAAAATCCTTATTTTTTATGTGTTGTTTAAATTCTGAGATGGACATAAAATAATAATGTTGTCCATTTTTTTCTTTTGCGCGTCGTGGCCTAGAAGTTGCCGATACCGAAAAGGCCAGGTTTAGATCGGGTTGATCCAATAAATATCGTGTTATTGTGGTCTTTCCACTGCCCGAGGGAGCTGAAAAAATGATGAGTTTTCCTCCTTGCATAGGGTTGATGGGTTTCTTTAGTCTTTTTAGAGCACGTTCAACATCTGTTCCTTTATCTTTTCCAGTTCATCTTTCATTTGCACCACTAGCTGCTGCATAGGTGCATCGTTGGCCTTGGAGCCAATAGTATTGATTTCCCTACCGATTTCCTGGCTGATAAAGCCTAATTTTTTTCCATTGGAATCATCAGATTTTAAGGTAGATGTAAAATACTGCAAGTGATTGGCCAACCTTACCTTTTCCTCGGTGATATCGTATTTTTCCAAATAATAGATCAGTTCTTGTTCAAATCTGTTTGCATCTACATCTGTTCTAAGGTCTTCCACTGCTTTTTCTAAACGTTGCCGAACTGCAGAAAGCCGCCCTACGTCCATTTTCTCTACTTGGACTAGCAAATCTTTCAAGGTTTGGACACGTTCCAGGAAATCCTTTTCCATCATCTGACCTTCTTCGGATCTAAAGGCGTTGATCTCTTTCAAGGCATTCTGCAATGTTTCCAAAATAGTTTTGAACTCCTCATCGTCTATGTCTTCCCGTTCGGTTTTTAGGGCATCGGGCAACCGAACGGCCATATCCAACAGACGCAGTTCATCACCACTGGCTATAGTAGCAAGCTGGGACATATATTGCTTTACCACATCTACGTTGATGACGGATTGACTTTCGGTACCGGTATTTTCTACGTACAAACCAAAATCGATCTTACCCCTCTCCAAAGCATTGGCGATTATCTTGCGCATTTCGAGTTCTTTTTCCCTATAGGTAGATGGAAGACGCGCGTTCAGGTCAAGGCTTTTGCTGTTCAGCGATTTTATTTCTATTGTAATTTTTTTTGAGGGAAGCTGCACGACACTTTTCCCAAATCCGGTCATGGATTGAATCATAAATCGTTATTCATTAAAATTAATCGATGTTCAAATTATCTTGAACTTGAACTTGAACTTGAGCTTGAGCTTGAACTTGTGTTTTTACAGTTCCTTTATTTTGATATTCCGATAGGAAACCTCATCACCATGGAACTGTAGCCCTATTTTTCCTGTGTGGAACTTTCCAAATCCGTCCCAATCTGCAAATTTGGATTTAGCGACCATAGCATCCCACTCCGGACCTTCCACTGGGAAGTTCACGATATCTTCGCCGTTAAGTACCACTTTGCCTTCATTGGTCTTATGGTTTACCGTAATCACGCACGTATTCCATTCTCCAACTGGTTTTGTTACGTCTTTGGATGGAGCTATCATATCGTAAAGGGAGCCAGCTTGATGGGTGGTCCCGTTCTTGGCATCGGGATGGTTTTGATTGTCTAGTACTTGGATTTCCGGCCCGGTTCTATAAGGTTCATTGTATTTTTGATCTTCTACGATGCCCCAGATTATACCGCTATTCCCCGCTTTGGATATTCTCCATTCCAAGGAAAGTACAAAATCGGTATACTCCTTATCGGTTATCAGATTGAGGTTTGGTCCGCGTTGTGATTTTTCTTTGGGAGGATGCATAACCATGGCACCGTCCTCTAATTTCCATGCATCGGGCACTTTGTTCATCAAATACCCATGCCAACCATCAAAGGATGTCCCATCAAAGAGTACCGTCCATTCCTGTTCTACAGGTGCCTTCACTTTCTCTTGTTGCATAGGTACTGAATCGATTTCTGCGTTGGTTTTTTCTGTTTTGTCTTTGCAACCAAAGACAAGTACTGCGACAAGCGCAGTGAGAGTAACATTTTTCATTTTGTGTGTTTTAGTGTTTATGTTTTTAGAGAGCCAAGAAACTAGAGTCAAGAGCGAAGACAGAAAATTCAGAATTCAGAATTCGGAACTCTGAATTAAAAACTATCAACCATCAGATTCCCAATATTTTCCTTAGAACGTCCTTATCAATTTCGGCACCTGCAAAATCGTCGAAGGTCTTTTCCGTAGCTTCGATAATGTGGTCCTGGATAAATTTGGCGCCCTCCCTAGCCCCTTGCTCGGGACTTTTTATACAGCATTCCCATTCCATTACCGCCCAGACATCGCAACCGTATTGTGTGAGTTTGGAAAAGATGGTTTTAAAATCGATTTGACCATCCCCAAGGGAACGATACCTTCCTGCTCGGTCGCCCCAATCATTATATCCGCCGAAAGCACCTTTTTTACCGGTCGGGTTAAATTCCGAGTCCTTTACGTGGAACGATTTAATAAATTCATGATAAAAATCGATATACTGAATATAATCCAATTGTTGCAAAACAAAATGACTGGGGTCATATAAAATATTCACTCTTTTGTGGTTGCCAGTGGCCTTCAAAAAGCGTTCAAAGGTATCCCCATCGTGCAAATCCTCCCCAGGATGAATTTCATAACAGACATCCACCCCTTCTTTGTCAAAATGGTTCAGAATCGGCATCCAACGCTTGGCCAATTCTTCAAAGCCCATCTCTACCAAACCAGCGGGACGCTGGGGCCAAGGATGCATGGTATGCCAAAGCAGGGCGCCAGAAAAGGTAGCGTGGGATTTGAGGCCCAATCTACGGCTGGCGGTCGCTCCTTTTTTAACCGTTTCCACTGCCCATTCCGTTCTAGCCTTGGGATTGTTTTTTACCTTATCTGGCGCAAAATTGTCGAACATTAGGTCATAGGCAGGGTGTACCGCTACCAATTGTCCCTGTAGGTGGGTAGAAAGCTCGGTAATCTCCAAGCCATGGGAATTGATCTTTCCTTTAAGGTCATCACAATAAGTCTGACTTTCGGCAGCCTTGTCCAGGTCTATTAAAAAATCTACCCAAGTAGGAATCTGTATGCCTTTATAACCCAAATCTGCGGCCCATTTGCACATGCCATCCAAGGAATTGAATGGGGCTTTACTATCCACGAATTGGGCTAAAAATACGGCGGGTCCTTTTATAGTCTTCATTTTATACTAGGTTTTGTTCTGATTATTGTTTAAGAAACTGTTTTAAAATGTATCAATTATTTTTTTAAGTTCCTTTTTGCACAGAATTTCGTTAATCCCGAGGCTTCGGGATGAACCGTAACTCTGCTATGCTTAACCCCGAACGGTCGGGGTTGCCTCATTCTGCATCAAAAATAAACTATAATCCCGAAATTTCGGGACTAATCACACATTCCAAATCAGTCTCTAAGAATTTAGTGCTATATTTAGAGGATCAATTTTTAAAATTGATTTTGTTTCTGCAAGAAGGTATAAATATAGGAATAAGAATATAATTAACACAAGTTTGCAGACATGAATGAACGGACGATTTGTGATGACTTTGTAGTAGACGCCAAAAATCCGTATTATAAAAGCCAGCGTAAAGGTTATGAACTTTATTAAAATCCCATATTCCTCGTTTTGCTTAGAATAAGAAGCGAGAATTAGCGTTTTATTCAAAGATCGGCCTAAACCAATTTTAAGTTTATGATAGAAAATACTTCGGCCCGGAATATGTGGGGTGATTTTTTGGATGCGCATTTGGAAAATGCCTTTAAGGAGGTACCACGGGTGGTTCGGTTTGCCGAAAACGGCTTAAATGCGAATCAAATGGCGAAATTGGTTGTCACAGGAGCAAAAAGGGCCAATTCGCCCTCTCTGTTGGGAATGCAATATCGTAAGGAACCACTTCCGCATATAGGAGATTTTATGGTGGTTACGGATTGGGAGGGTAATGCTAAGTGTATTGTAAAGACCACAGCGGTAAAGTTGAGACCATTTTTCAGTATCACGGAAGATTATGCTCGGACAGCAGGATATGACAGCTTGCAGCAATGGAAAGAGGCGCATTGGGAACAATACACCAAAGAATTGACGCCTTTCGACAGGGTTCCCAGGGAGAGTATGATCGTGGTATGCCAAGAGTTTGTGAAAGTGTTTTAATACCTAAATTACAAAAACCTATAAGATTTAAAATGAAAATGCCGCTAACTGCGGCATTTTTGTTATCGAATATTTTTGGGTGGTCTTAATCCAATTCCACCCAAACATTTCCCTTTTTATGGGATTCTACGGTGCTTTCGATAAAATTGAGTCCCCGTACCCCATCTACAATCGTAGGGAATTCCCCGTCATTGTATTTTTGGCCTCGGATGGCCCGGGCAACGCCCAAATAAATATTGGCCATAGAATCGAAGATACCTTCTGGATGTCCTGGAGGCAACTTGGTTCCGTCTAAAGATAATTTTGAATTATAGGCATGTCCTGGTTTATAAATCTGTGTAGGTTCGGTATCGCTCATTTTATAGAGGTAATTGGGTCGTTCCTGCTCCCAGCGCAGCGAAGCTTTTTCCCCATAGATGGCAATGGCCAAACCGTTTTCTTCACCGGTGGCCACTTGGCTTCCGCGGATTACTCCCTTGGAATATTCGCCCATACGGATAAGCACCGTTCCATCCACATCCATCTGGTTGTCGGAATAGAGGTAGTTAAAATCGCATAGCAGGGATTTTATCTTCAATCCGGTGGTATATTCGACCAAGTTGAACGCGTGTACGCCAATATCCCCCATACAGGAACTAATCCCTGCCTTCTTGGGGTCTAATCGCCAGACGGAAGAACGTTTTTCTTTGTCATGGATGATAGGATTTATCCAGCCTTGATAATATCGGGCGTCTACCTTATGGATTTTTCCCAGTTCCCCTGCCTTAATCATTTCGCGCATTTGGCGCACCATTGGGTAACCGGTATATGTGTGTGTCACCGCAAAGACCGTACCTGCTTTCTTTTGTGCTTCCTGAAGGATCTTCGCTTCTTCATAGGTGGTGGTCATCGGCTTTTCGCAGATGACGTGGAACCCGTTGTCCAACAACTTTTTGGCCATGGGGAAATGGAGGAAATTGGGAGTAAGAATAGAACAAACTTGAATACGCTCCTCCTTGGGAAGTTTCATCTCTTCTGCTACCAAGGTGTCAAAATCCTTATAAATGCGATTGGTAGGGACATCTATCTCCTTGGCAAACGCGATGTTCTGCTCAAAATCGGGATTGAATACCGCCCCAACAATTTGATAATTGTCATTAATATGCGATGCCACCCGGTGCAGTACACCAATAAGGGAATCGCCCCCTCCGCCTAAAATACCTAGTCTAATTTTTTTGCTCATTTATATTTATTTTCAAGATTATACAATTTCAAACAATATACACATTATTTAGAGTCTGTTCATACGCTCGGATGTCCGAGCTAGAAAGTTTGAGAACAAGGCTAACACAGTCTCTTAACAGACGGACACTATTTATAAATTATTTTCTCCTTCTTAAATAACACTGCAAAAAAGAGCGTCACCAAAAGTGCGAAACCTGCGGGATATATCCAAATATCCTTCCAAAGATGCGTACCATCCGCCTGCAGAAATAAATTAGAAATCTTTCCGGCTACCCAAAATCCGATCAACATCCCTATCCCATATGTGGCCAAGGTAATTAGTCCTTGGGCAGCACTTTTGTATTTCGGTCCTGCCTTGCTATCCGTATATATTTGTCCGGATACAAAAAAGAAGTCATAACAAATTCCGTGTAGGGCGATGCCAATCAGTAGAAAAAACGAAAGTTCCCCGACATTGCCAAAAGCAAACAGTAGATATCGCACGGCCCAGGCCAACATAGAAAGCAAAATTGTCCTTTTAAATCCGAATTTATTGAAAAAATAGGGCAACAATAACATGAACAGCAGTTCGGAACCCTGACCCAGGGTCATTTTTCCGGTTGCGTTTTCCATACCTATTTCTACCAAAAACGGATTGGTATTTTGATAATAAAATGCCAACGGAATCGAAATCAGAATAGAGGAAATAAAGAAGATCAAGAAATTTCTATCAGTCAGGAGTTTAAGGGCGTCCAGTCCCAAAATATCGGCGAGCTTCACCTTTTCCGATCGGTCGGCACGCGGCGGGGTCTTTGGCAGGGTGAAGCTAAAAATCCCCATTATAGCCGATGCAATTGCTGTCATTAAAAAGGTATTGCGGAGCATCCCTTGAGCTATCCCTGTTTCGGAATCCCAATGAAAGGCGTAACTAATGATAAGCCCCGATACGATCCATCCTGCTGTTCCAAATACCCGCACAAAGGAAAATTCCTTGGTAGGGTCTTTCATTTGATTGAATGAAACCGAATTCACCAAAGCCAAAGTGGGCATAAAGGCGATCATATAGCCCAGCACATAGGGATAGAACAAGGCAAAGTCCGAGGTGCCGTACATAAGATATAGCAATAAAGCTCCCACCAGGTGGAGTACACCCAAAATTCGCTCCGCATTAAAATATCGGTCTGCGATAAGACCGATAATGAAAGGTGCAATTATGGCACCCCAGGATTGGGTAGAAAAAGCCATTGCAATTTGGCCGTCGCTCGCCTGGATATTTTTCCCTAGAAAGGTTCCCAAGGTCACGAACCAGCCGCCCCAAATAAAAAATTCCAAAAACATCATAATCGATAATTGGGATCGTATTCTTATGTTCATTTTGGTTTTGACATTAGCGTTTATAAAATATATAGTCCAATAAAGGAGGTTCCAAACCGTGATTTCTACTGTCGGCTACAATTTGTCCTCGATGGTGAGTGGAGTGATTGATAATATGAAACAACATTTCGCCCAATGTATTGGAGAATGTATGTTGTTGGGAATTTTCATAATGGATTCGCTTTTCGAAGTCATCGTTATTGACGACTATTTCAAAAGAATTTCGTTGATTTTCATAATGAATACCTTCCCAATAGTTAATAGGATGTTCCTCAAAGACCTTATAATCCGGCTGTTTGCCCAAAATCCGTGAATTCCAAATGTTGTGGGCATTTAGGATATGGCTTAAGAGTAGTCGACTTTTATCTGGAACGTCGCCAATTCCGATATATTTATCGATTAATTTTTTATTGCAATAAAAATTGTAATCAAAAAGTTGGTTAAAAAAGGTTTTCATACAGCTTTAGGTTCTGTAATTTATTTTTCTTTTTAAGGTTCCTAGAGGCACATAGATCCAATGAAGAAACGGCCTTATCCATCCCTGAACCGTTACTTACAAGATTTATTCGCTCTGTTTTTTTTGATGAAATTATTAATTGATATGTGAAAGGACCATAACGTTATGGCACAACTTCCAAAAGGACATTAGAACTTCTCTTGATTTTTTGTTTGGAACCTAGAATTGTAGCTTTTGTGATCCAATGAAGACATTTTTAAGTTGCATAGCCATTAGCTACGGGGCTAAAAAATGACAAAATTTAGAGAGCAAAATGTGCAATTCGCAGACAAAAGAAAAAGTCAAGATGATTTCTTGGTGTTTAAATGTAGAAAATTAATTCTATATTTAATAAATTTACAAATAAACAATTCCAAATAATGAGCAAATTCTATTACAATGAAGAGCAAGGGTCGTATGACGCAATCGTGGTAGGGACGGGAATAAGCGGCGGATGGGCCGCCAAGGAACTATGCGAGAACGGACTTAAGACATTGGTTCTGGAACGGGGCCGTATGGTAACCCATATTAAGGATTATCCGACGGCTAATATGGATCCTTGGGACTTTAAGTACAAGGGGGAACTTCCTAGGGAAGAAGTGGACAAACAATTGAAACAGGCCCGAACCGGATATACAGTAAAGGAACCCCATAACTTCTGGTTTGTGAACGACTTGGAGCACCCCTATAATGAGACCAAGCGTTTTGATTGGATGCGTGGATACCACGTGGGTGGCCGTTCCATAACTTGGGGCCGGCATAGCTACCGTTGGAGCGATATAGATTATGAAGCAAATAAAAGGGACGGGATTGCTGTGGACTGGCCCGTTCGATATAAGGATATTGCCCCATGGTATGATAAGGTGGAATCCTATATTGGGGTAACCGGTGAAACTTTAGGGTTGAAACAATTGCCCGACGGTATATTTGAGCCTATGATGCCGCTAAATTGTTTGGAACAACATGTTCGCGAGAAGGTTTCAGATGGCTTTGATGGCAGGGTAATTACCGCTGGCCGCGTAGCCCATATAAACAGTGATAAGATATTTGATGGGCGTTCCCGTTGTCAATACCGTAATCGATGTATTCGAGGTTGTCCTTTTGGAGCATATTTTAGTAGTGTGTCCTCAACTTTGCCCGCAGCGGAGCGTACGGGCAATATGACCCTTCGTCCGGACTCCATAGTCCACGAGGTCATCTACGACGCGGATACAAAGAAGGCCACAGGGGTAAAGGTCATTGATAGGGTGACCAAGGAAGTGCACATGTTCAAGGCTAAGGTAATCTTCCTATGTGCCAGCAGTTTGGCTTCGACCTCTATTTTGATGCAATCTAAATCCGATCGTTTCCCTAATGGGATGGGGAACGACTCCGGAGAGTTGGGCCACAACATAATGGATCACCATTTCGGAGTCGGTGCTTCGGGCAGTTACGATGGTTTTGGCGATAAATATTATAAGGGCCGAAAGCCCAATGGAGTATATATTCCGCGTTTTAGAAATTTAGGTGGGAGTTCAAATATGAAAGATTATATCCGGGGCTACGGATACCAAGGTGGTGCCAGTAGGGGCAATTGGGAGGATATTATTGCCGAAATGTCAATTGGCAAAGAGCTTAAGGAAAGTATTCTGCAACCTGGGGGATGGACCATGGGTATTAATGGTTTTGGTGAAATGCTCGCCAATCATGAAAACAAAATGACCTTAGATTACGATAAATTGGATGGTTGGGGACTTCCAACCATAACTTTTGATGCCGAATTCCGTGAAAATGAATGGAAAATGCGAAAAGACATGAAGGAACAGGCCATTGAAATGCTCGAGAAATCTGGTGTGAGGGACGTGAAACCATTTGATAATCCTGGAGCACCTGGTTTGGGAATTCATGAAATGGGTACTGCACGTATGGGCAGGGACCCCAAGACATCGGTGCTCAACGGATATAATCAAGTCCATACCGTACCAAATGTTTACGTAACCGATGGATCCTTTATGGCTTCCTCCAGTTGCGTAAACCCGTCGTTGAGCTATATGGCTTTTACGGCAAGGGCGGCCAACCATGCGGCCAATGAACTTAAAAAAGGAAAGATATAATGGATAGGAGAATAGCATTAAAGAACATGGGGCTGTCACTTGGATATGTCGTGGCAATCCCCACCCTGATGAGTATAGTACAAAGTTGCAAGAATGAAAAGGTCTTGGAGTGGACACCAGATTTTTTTACTCCGGAGCAAGGTGCTGTCCTGACTCAACTAGTAGACATAATCCTGCCCAAGACCGACACCCCTTCGGCATCTGAGGTGCAGGTGCATTTATTTATCGATAGGTTGACCGATAAGGTTATGGAAAAGGATAAACAGGATTTCATGAGAATGTCCATGAACAAATTTATAGAGAAGGCATTGAAGGATTCTGGAAAGGAAAAAGCTGCCGATCTAGAAG
>CAJDXC010000048.1_pt1 | contig 12248 bp, 12 predicted proteins | sample 7391681 | NCBI WGS metagenome assembly CAJDXC01 (sample SAMEA7055742, study PRJEB34461) | soil metagenome | biome: terrestrial ecosystem; feature: Peninsula; material: soil | place: Antarctica | collected 2016 | reverse complement strand
TGTTCTGATAGAATTTTAAGAGATTGGTTTTGGTTAAAAAATACCCGACATCCAGTCCCAGGTTAAAATTCTCAAAAGCCCCGTTATCGTTACGTTTATCGGTTCCCAAATACTTATAATCGTTATCCGATTTACGATAATCCAGATTAAAATCCACGGCCAGCTTTTCGTTGCCGTAAGAAGTCCCGTAATTGGCATGGACGGTGTTATAACTCCCATATTCCAAATTCAGTCTATTATTAAAATGGTTTTGGAAGGAGAACATATTGTTCAGATGGATGCTGCCCCCAACGGCCCCACTTCCATATTGTACGCTGCCGCCCCCGCTCCTTACTGCAATATTATCGTAGTTCTGGGTGCTGATAGTATTGAAATCTGTCTGACCATTAAATTGGGAATTGATATTGATCCCGTTCCAGATTACAGCGGTCTGTTGGGCATTAGTTCCCCTAAACGATACCGAGGAGACCATACCATAACCATTTTCTTTAAAATAAATACTGGAATTATATTGTAAGAGTTCGGTCAGGGTACTGCCATTGTTCTGAACGACGGAATCGGTCAAGGTCTCGACCTTTACCCCACTAGAGAATTGTCGTAGACGGGCATCGCTCAAGATAACTTCGTCCAACACAATAGTGCTATCCTTTTGGGCATAGATTAGAGGCCCAAGAAGTATGACGAATAAAAGTAAAAGTATAAAGTCCCGTACCATAAATGTGAAGACCTTTTTCCCGAAAGTCTTATCATTTTTAGTTATCCTCTTGGCAGGTCTCCTGACTTGTTTTATGATATTTTACCTTCCCATAAACAACGAATAACTTTCGGTGTTTACAGTGGTTTCTGAAGAAAATATCATCTCAAATTAATGAGGTACCAAAATAAATTTGGTATAAACTTACAGTTGCGGGAACAGTTTTGGATTTTAACCAAATTCCCTTTTAATCATATCGCCCTAAAGGCGACTCGAACCAAAATTCGAGGCAAAAGTAAACATTATATTCTAGTATTCGAAGATTAAACGATCAACATTATAAACAGGTCAACTCATGAAATAGTAGTATTTTTGAAAATAAAATTAAATTCCAACAACTTTTGAAACCTTTGTTTTTTCCAATTTTTCTCCTTCTTTTTTTTTCTTGCACACAGGAAAAAAAGCAACCAACATCCGTACAGGCAACATCAAACCAAATAACCATTACCGATGCCAAGGGCTTCAGTATCAAAAAATTGGATGGGGACATTGCAATCATTAAGATTTCCTCTCCCTGGCCTAGTTCAAAAATCGTTTTTACCTATGCACTTGTTCCAAAGAATAAAATAAGCACGACCCAGTTGGATAAAAGTGCCTATGATGCCATTGTTCCAGTTCCGGTGGAGAGGATCGTGGCCACATCTACCACCCACATCCCAGCATTGGAAGCCCTTGGTGTGGCCGATAGATTAGTCGGCTTTACCAATACCCAGTATATCTCCTCCGAAGCTACTCGTAAACGTATCCATGCGGGCCAGGTACAGGAACTGGGTAACAACGAGGCCATCAATACCGAAATGGTGCTGGCGCTACAGCCCGATATAATATTTGGTTTTGGGATCGACGGGCAAAATAAAGCCTACGAGACCCTAAAGCGTTCTGGTATCCCAATCGTCTACAACGGGGACTGGACAGAGGGAAGTCCGTTGGGAAAGGCCGAATGGATCAAGTTCTTTGCTCCATTTTTCGGCAAGGAAAAAGAGGCTGATAGCATTTTTACAGCTATAAAATCGGATTATTTAAAAGTGAAATCTTTAGCAGAAAAAGCCCAAAACAAACCTGCTGTACTCAGTGGCGCCCTATACAAGGACGTGTGGTATTTACCCGCAGGTGACAGTTGGGCCGCCCAATTCTTGAAGGATGCCAATGCAGACTATCTCTGGAAAAACACCAAAGGCACGGGAAGCCTGTCCCTAAGTTTGGAAAACGTTTTGGAGAGGGGTGAAAAGGCAGATTTTTGGATCTCCCCTTCGGAATATACTTCATACCATGGCCTAAAGGAAGGCAACCCACATTACACCCAATTTGATGCCTACAAGAATAAAAAAATATACACGTTTGCCGATACCAAAGGTGCCACGGGAGGACTGCTGTACTATGAACTTGGCCCGGCCCGGCCAGATTTGATCTTAAAGGATCTGGTACGTATTTTTCACCCGGAACTGTTGCCGAACCATAAACCCTATTTTTTTAAGCCTTTGGAATAAATGCACCCCACAAAAAGATATCGCATCCCTTTCATACTGCTATTAGTGGTATTACTGCTATGCTTTGGACTCAATATTGCCCTGGGTTCAATATCCATTCCTATCAGGGATATTTTCACTTCCATTTTTGAAGGAAAGGCAGGGCATAGTTCTTGGAATTATATTATCTGGAATTACAGGATTCCCAAAGCCCTTACCGCCATTTTGGTAGGAGGCGGACTATCCATAAGTGGTCTGCTCATGCAGACGCTTTTCAGAAACCCCTTGGCAGGCCCCTTTGTCCTAGGGATTAGTTCTGGTGCGAGTTTGGGAGCGGCCTTTGTAATCATGGGAATCTCCCTTTTTCCTGGTTTGGCAACTTATGGTCTAATAAACGACGTCTCTTTGGCAATTGCCTCCAGTTTGGGCAGCTTTTTAGTGCTGCTCGTTGTTTTAGTGGTGGCTTCGAGGGTCAAGGATACGATGGCCCTTCTAATTATCGGCCTTATGTTTGGCAGCATTACCACGGCCATTGTTAGCGTACTTTCCTATTTTACTAATTCGGACAAATTGCAGCAGTATATTTTTTGGTCTTTCGGCAGTGTCGGGAACCTTTCTTGGTACCAATTGGGTCTGCTTTTTCTTGTGGTTTTGATCGGAACATTCTTGGGAGTTCGCTCCATAAAATCCCTTAATGCCCTGTTGTTGGGAGAGAACTATGCAAGGAGTTTAGGAGTAAACCTTAAAAAGTCGCGTTATACCCTAATCCTAGCTACTGGATTGTTGGCCGGTGGGGTTACCGCCTTTGCTGGTCCCATTGCCTTTATCGGTTTAGCGGTACCACATTTAACACGACAGATTTTTAACACTACCGAACATAGGATTTTAATGCCCGCCGTTTTGGTTTATGGGGCCATTCTTATGCTTATTTGTGATACCATTGCCCAATTGCCAAACTCTGCCCAAGTATTGCCCATTAACGCCATTACCTCTCTTGTCGGGGCTCCTGTGGTGATATGGCTCCTAGTGCGGAAAAGGAAAATGGTATTCTGAAATACGAAATACGAGGTTAGAGGTACAAAATTAGAAGTAGCAATTGACAATTCAGAATTGTCAAACCCTTTCAATACGGGCTCCGATAGCTCGAAGTCGGCTGTCGATATCCTCATACCCCCGGTCTATCTGTTCTATGTTATGTATCGTGGAAGTGCCTTTGGCAGAAAGTGCAGCGATCAGAAGGGACACTCCAGCCCTAATATCTGGGGACACCATGGTGGTTGCATTTAAGGTCGACTTAAAATCATGTCCGATCACGGTGGCCCTATGCGGGTCGCACAGAATAATTTTTGCTCCCATATCTATAAGTTTATCGACAAAGAACAATCTGCTTTCGAACATTTTTTGATGGATGAGTACCTCCCCGCTGGCCTGTGTTGCCACGACTAGAATGATACTCAGCAAATCGGGGGTAAGTCCCGGCCATGGAGCATCCGCAACGGTCAAGATAGATCCGTCGATATAGTTCTGGATTTTATAGCCGTCTTTGTGTTCGGGGATAAAAATATCATCACGTTTCTTTTCTAACGTTATTCCCAATTTTCGAAAAACGGTGGGGATTTGGCCTAGATTCTCCCAACTAACATTTTTTATGGTCAACTCGCTTCGGGTCATGGCGGCCAAGCCGATCCAACTCCCAATTTCTATCATATCGGGGAGCATGGTATGCTCCGTACCTCCCAATTTATCGACTCCTTCGATTGTCAATAGATTAGAGCCTACCCCGGAAATCTTGGCCCCCATCCTGTTCAGCATATTGCATAATTGTTGCAGATAGGGTTCGCATGCGGCGTTATAGATGGTGGTCTTTCCTTCGGCAAGTACGGCGGCCATTACTATATTGGCAGTTCCCGTAACCGAAGCTTCGTCCAAAAGCATATAGGCACCTTTAAGCTTCTTGGCCTCAACGCCATAGAAATGCTCCTCTTTGTTATATCTAAAGTTAGCTCCAAGCTTAATAAAGCCCTCAAAATGAGTATCTAACCTGCGTCTTCCTATTTTATCTCCTCCAGGTTTGGGGATATAACCCTTGCCATAACGTGCCAATAGGGGCCCTACCAGCATAATCGATCCACGTAAACCGCGTCCGTCTTGCTTAAACTGATCGGATTGCAGGTACTCAAGATTTATGTCATCGGCAATAAAGGAATAAGAGCCTTTCCCTTTCTTTTGAATCTTTACTCCAAGATCTTCAAGTAGGGAAATCAATTTATTTACATCCACAATATCCGGAATGTTGTGAATTGTGATTTCTTCTGGGGTTAACAGTACGGCGCAAAGTATTTGAAGTGCCTCATTTTTGGCACCTTGTGGCGTAATCTCACCATGAAGTTGGTGGCCACCCTCAATTTTAAACGTTCCCATTGAGCGTTCTAAAGTTTAATATCGCTTTTTACTGCGACTATTCGTGTTTCTTGGATTTTTCTTCCCGCTTACGGTCCTAGCAGGTTTTGCGGGTCTAGCTTTTAGAAATTGATCGCTTTCCGTAAGGTTTTCCCCTTCCGAAGCCATGTCTATCTGCCCATCGCTCAATTCATAAAGGTGCTTAAAAATGGCCTTATCGTCTACCGTGTCCTTGTTCCAACTGAGGTAACTTTTCTTCATATGGTTGGCGATTACGTATTCCAGTCCTTCCCTCATATCGCCCTTTTCCCAACTTACCGCAACATCTATCATTCTCTTTATGTTGTTGCCATAAAAACGATATTTGGGAAAATTCTGAGGATATTCAAGCGGCTCGGGCCTTTGTTGCAAAGTTTCCTTGGATGTGATAGGAAATGGCGATTCCACGTCCAGTTTAAAATCGGACATGATAAACAATTGATCCCAGAGCTTATGTTGAAAATCTGGCACATCCCGTAGATGGGGCTGTATGTTGCCCATAACACTGATTATGGCCTTGGCCACACGATTGCGCTCTACATCGTCCTCAATGGAAATCGCGTGGTCTACCATTTTTTGAAAATGGCGACCATATTCGGGAATAATAAGTTTAGACCGCTCGGTGTTGTATTCTAAGTTTTCTACTAAATTCAATTTGAAATATTTAAGTGGTAGTGGTGTATCGAACTTATTTAAACTTTTTCAATCGGCTAAAAAGTAGAAATGAGTTCATAGTGAATAACGTGCGCAAAGTAAGAAAATTATACAAGAAATTCTATTCTTGAGTTCATTATAAGGATATTACCCCTTCTACAAGTCCTACCTCCTTGTATTTATGGATTACCGCATCGGGATTTTTGAGGTTTACGGTAACCGATATGCTTGTATATTTTCCTTTACTCGATTGTTTGGACTCTATTACCGCTCCGGTATTGTCAAACACTTTATTGATCTGATTTATTTTGTCCTTATCGGTCGGAACTATAAATTTGTAAAGAAAGTCGGAAGGCCACGAACTTGTCTCCTCCAACTGCTCCTTCAGCCTTGCAAAAAATTCATCTGATTTTTTAGAGTCCATTGTTTTCTTTTTGCAAAGATAAGGGTTCAATTTAAATGGACAAAGGTCAAAGAGAAAAGACATCAGACATAGGACAAAGGTTACAGGTCTGTCCATGCAAAGGACAAAGGATGAAAGATCAATATATAATGGTAGATCCCGATATTTTAGTATTATGAACCCTTCTTGAGTTCTAACCGTTAATTCATAACTTTGAGGACTCGTTTTAGATAAAAATAGCCCGTGGAGCCAAAAAGAATTGTTATTACAGGAGGGCCGGGATCTGGTAAGACTTCCGTAGTACAAAAATTGGAAGAAGGCGGATTTACCTGTATTCATGAGATATCCAGAACAATTACCTTAGATGCCCGGAAAGAAGGAATCCCACAGCTTTTTACTACTGATCCCCTCCTGTTCAGTAAACGTATTTTAGAGGGTAGGATAGCACAATTTCAAAATATTTCGAATATAGATGCCCCATATATCTTTTTTGACCGGGGAATACCGGATACCGTTGCCTATATGGACAACGTAGGGCAATCCTACGGTGAGGAATTTACGGATGCTTGTCGTAATTTTACGTATGACGGGGTGTTTTTACTCCCTCCTTGGGAGGACATATATATATCTGACAACGAGCGTTATGAGAGCTTTCAGGACGCCTTGATCATACATGGTTTTTTGGAACGTACTTATAAAAAATTTGGATACCAAATCATGGATGTTCCTGTTGGCACCATTGCGCAAAGGGTATCTTTTATTCTGGAAAACTTAAAAACCAACAATGGCTAAAGACTCCATCGCAATTCTACAAAAGTATTGGGGCTTTCAAGAATTTAAAGGTTCCCAAGAGAAAATAATCGAAGCCGTGTTGGAAGGACGGGACGTACTTGCCCTACTACCTACAGGGGGAGGGAAATCAGTTTGTTTTCAGGTTCCGGCCCTGGCCAATGAAGGTATCTGCATTGTGGTCTCACCCCTTATCGCCTTAATCCATGACCAAGTAGATACTCTGAAAAACAAAGGAATAAAGGCTATTGCCTTGGTCGGTGGTATTCCTTTTGATGAAATGAACGACCTACTGGACAATTGTCTTTATGGCAATTACAAATTCCTATATCTATCGCCCGAACGTCTCCAGCAAGAAATGGTAAAAGAGAGGATTCAGCAGATGAATGTAAATCTTTTGGCCATTGATGAGGCACACTGTATATCCCAATGGGGCAACGATTTTCGTCCCGCTTATCTCAATTGCTCCGTTTTGAGGGAACTTGCCCCTAATGCCCCCATGATCGCCCTTACTGCAACGGCGACCGAACCTGTGGCCCGTGACATAGTGGACAATTTGCAACTAACGGATGTTTTGGTTGTTAAGGATTCTTTCTCTAGGGACAATATCGCTTACAAAGTGTTGTGGGAGGAGGACAAGCGCTATAGATTAAAAGAACTTTGTGGCCAGACCACCAAAAGTACCATCGTATACGTTCGTTCGCGAAGACTTGCGGAAGAAACGGCACGATATTTAAACCAAATTGGTTGCGATGCCACCTTTTTCCATGGGGGCGTTTCGCAAAAGGAAAAAAAGAAACGCCTGGCAGATTGGATGGATGATAAAGTTATGATCATGGTTGCTACCAACGCCTTCGGGATGGGAGTAGATAAGCCCAATGTGGGCCTCGTTGTGCATTATCAGATTCCAGACAGTCTGGAGAATTACTTTCAGGAAAGCGGCAGGGCCGGGCGGGACGGAAATCCTGCTCAGGCAGTAGTTCTCACCAATAAGACGGATGAAGGCCAAGTAAAAAATCAATTTCTAAGCGTATTGCCCGATGTTGCCTTTATTAAGATGTTGTACCAAAAATTGAACAATTATTTTCAAATACCTTATGGAGAGGGAACCGATGAGATTTTTCAATTTAATTTCAATGCTTTTTGCGAGGTCTATAAATTGAATCAAACCCTTACTTACAACGGGTTGCACATTCTGGACCAAAATTCGGTAATAGCCCTTTCGGAAACATTTTCTAAGAAGACGACCGTAAGGTTCATAGCAACCAAGGATCAACTATTTCATTACCTCGATAAAAATCAAAATATCACTAATCCTATCCAAGTGATCCTAAGGACCTACGGAGGAATTTTTGAATATGACACCAAGATAAATACCCTCTTAATTTCAAAGAAAGCGGGTTTTTCAGAAAAAAACATCGTAAAACTTTTGGAACAGCTTCAAACAGATGGAATTATAGATTACAAGGCGCAAAAAAGCGATTTGGAAATTGTGTTTTTGGTTCCACGGGAAGACGAACGGACAATAAATGTTTTTGCCCACAAAATAAAGGCGCAGCAACAGGTAAAGATCAATAATGTGGAAAGCATGTTGACCTATATAAAGAACGAAAAAATATGTCGAAACAAGCAACTACTGGCTTATTTTGGAGAAAAGAGAACGGAGAGATGTGGCATATGTGATGTCTGCACGTCGGTCAAAGAGGTTGACAGGGACGTTTTAAAATTGATTAAGCAGGACATTTTGTCCCTATTAAAAAGAAAGCAACAATCTTCCCGTGAAATAATTAAGCAACTGCCATACAAGGAAACCGCTATCCTAACTACCATCCAAGAACTGTTGGAGGATGGGGAAATAAAAATAAATTCCAAAAACGAATATGAAATCAACTGATATGGAACCACTTCGGATTGTTTTTATGGGGACTCCCGAATTTGCTGTGGCAACCTTGGATAATCTTGTAAAAAACGAGTACAATGTGGTGGGGGTGATCACTGCCCCGGATAAGCCTGCCGGACGTGGTAGAAAATTACAGGTATCCGCCATCAAACAATATGCTTTAGACCATGGACTAAAGGTACTGCAACCAAACAATCTTAAGGATGGATCCTTTTTGGAAGAGCTAAAATCATTGGATGCGAATCTCCAAATAGTTGTAGCCTTCCGGATGTTACCTAAAGCTGTATGGCAAATACCCAAATACGGAACGTTTAACTTGCACGCCTCCCTCCTACCCAATTATCGAGGCGCGGCACCCATCAATTGGGCCATAATAAACGGGGAAACGGAAACAGGGGCCACCACGTTTTATATTGACGACAAGATAGATACGGGTGAAATCATATTACAACAAAAAATAAATATTCTACCCGATGAAACCGCCGGAACCCTTCACGATAAACTTATGGCGCTCGGAGCGGGGTTGGTGGTCAAGACAGTACACCTTATAGAACGTGGTGAGGCGGTGGGGAAAAAGCAAGAAAATGTGCAGGAATTAAAAAATGCCAATAAAATATACAAAGAGACCTGTGAGATAGATTGGCACCGGCCTTTAGATGAAGTCTATAACCTTATACGAGGCCTTAGCCCCTATCCCACAGCGTGGACCACCTTGCTTGATATGGGCGAAAGTAGTATCCTTAAAATTTACTCGATCGCAAAAATAAGAGAAATACACACTCTTGAAATCGGAAGATTGGTACATGATAAAAAAAGCATTAAAGTTGCTGTCCAAGGAGGATTTATAGAGCTGAAAGAAATTCAACTCCCTGGAAAACGCAAAATGAAGGTTCATGAACTACTAAATGGCATTAGCCTGTCTGAAAGCGCCCATGTACGTTGACTTACCGTTAACTGACCCCGATAAACGTAAAAAAACCCTTACGTTATCAACAAACGTTTTAAGTTATCAACAAAAATGCCTATTTCCCTTGATTTTACTTGTGTTACCGGCAAATCCATATAAATTTGTTCGAGTATTAAAATTATTTAATAATAATTAATTTAATAGTATTATGAACAAAACAGAATTAATCGACGCTATGGCAGCAGACGCTGGAATTACAAAAGCAGCGGCAAAAAAAGCATTGGAATCCTTTTTAGGCAACGTAGAAGGATCTCTTAAAAAAGGTGGACGTGTATCACTAGTAGGTTTCGGATCTTGGTCCGTTTCTGAAAGAAATGCTAGGGAAGGTAGAAATCCTCAAACTGGTAAAACTATCCAGATTGCAGCAAAAAATGTTGTAAAGTTTAAAGCTGGTGCGGAATTGAGCAATGCCGTAAACTAGTCCAAAGTTTTAGAAAAGAATAAAAGCACCTCGTTTTAGAGGTGCTTTTTTGTTTACAAGTGTTTTGTAGTTACCTTTTTTTGTCATATTTTTAATTTTGACAAATAATGGGACATGCTGGCTACAAAACCAAATAAAGGAGAACTTTTGATTGCGGAACCGACGCTTACCGGGGATGTTTCCTTCAGTAGATCTATTGTACTATTGGCAGAACACAACGAAGACGGCTCCGTAGGGTTTATCCTCAACAAACCTTTGAACTACAGCGTTAACGAACTTATATCTGAAATTAACGTTCCATTTCCGGTATATAACGGCGGCCCGGTAGAACAGGACAACCTCTATTTTCTGCATAAGGTTCCCCACTTGATCAATAATAGCATAGAAATTTCTAACGGGATATTCTGGGGCGGAGATTTTGACAAGATTATCGACCTTGTCAACAAAAAAGTCATTACAGGATCGGATATCCGATTTTTCCTTGGTTATTCCGGTTGGGCTTCATTGCAATTGGACCAGGAACTTTTATCAAAATCGTGGGTTATCGTACAGAACAAATATAAAAGCGATATTCTCAAAAAATCTACCAATGCTTTTTGGAAGGAGAAAATGATGGAATTGGGAGGTGATTATCTACTGTGGTCCAACGCACCCGAAAATCCTAACTTGAATTAGCCCTATCCAAGATTATATTTAATGCAACAAGACTTAGGTCCTTTCGGCAATGGCTTTCGCGTTTAGCTTACCCAATAAATCCAGGGCAACGCTACTTTTGTATTCCTTTTTTCTGAATTTGGTAATTGGTCGTATCCCTGTTATGACGTTGGTAAGAAAAAGTTCATCTGACTTCTGTAATTCAAAGGGGGAAATCGAAGATTCCTCAAAAATATAATTACCAAGATTGCCTAGAATTTCAATTATCTTTTTCCTGATGATCCCATTAAGGCTTCCATCGGATATGGGCGGGGTCTTTATTTTATCACCTACAACAAGAAATATGTTTGCATTTAGGGCCTCCACCACAAATTTACTCTGGTTAAGCAGCAAACAATTGTCATATTTGTTTTCATCCGAGAAAATACTGCCCAGGACGTGGATCAACTTATTGCTGGTCTTTAAGGTACTTAGTTTATTTGCATTAACATAATAATCCTTAAAAAGCTCTACCTCATAAATAGATTTTTCCATGATGTAAAATGGATTTTCCAGAGCAGTAGTCTCAATGATATAGGAAACATCATTGGTCTTGGGCAAATAGAGTCCACCATTGTTCCTAAAAACCGTAAGTCTTATCCTGGCAGGTCGATTTTCCAAATTATTGGCGATAATTACCTTTAATAGCTGCTCTCGTAGAAACTCCATGGTAAAATTCATAGGAATTTCCATACGCAGGATACGCATGGATGCCATAAGCCGGAAGTAGTGGTCTTCCCAAAATACAATCTTGCCATTAACTATCCGGATAGTTTCAAATAGAGCATCCCCATAGCGCAGCCCTCGATTTTCGTGATTTAAGAAATTGGTATCCTTTGGAAGAATCGAGCCATTAAAACTTATCATTGTGTTCATTAAAAAGCCTTGAAAATTTCAAGGCCAAATATACCTTTTTATGAACAATAGCTATGCGGAGCCCAAAACCTGTTTTAAACTCGAGATTTGGTTTTGCCATAACATCTTTGACTCTTCCACTTCATCCTCTTCGGCAAAATCGGTAATGAATAAGGACACGTCCGAGGTAATATCATCTACAATTATTTTCATTTCAAAATAACTGCTGTCTTCTTCCTCCGCCCAAGTAAATCGCACAAATTCATCATTCTTGCGTTTTAGCAACTTGGCCTCTTCCTCGCTTTCGTCCCAAATAAAACGAAAAATTTCCCCACGGGAATTTACATTGTCGGCAAACCATTCGGATAATCCGGATGGGGTGGATATATATTGATATAGCAGTTTTGGTGATGATTGGATCACAAACTCTAACTCAAACTTAACCTTGTCGTTCATTCTTAGTTTTATTTATCGGACAATATATATATTTATACATGATAAAAAAATAATTGCCCTATATTATTTTAAGTATTCTTATTTGGCAAGTGAAGAAATTAAACTTTATATTTGCAGCCGCTTAAAAAACCTTTGGCGGGGTAGCCCAGGTGGTTACCCGCCCATACCGAATGCCACATTCGGGCAGGGAGCGCAGGATTCATAACCCTGAGGCTCAAATCAAGGAAAATAGTAATTGGCGAGGTAGCTCAGGTGGTTAGAGCGCAGGATTCATAACCCTGAGGTCGGGGGTTCAAGTCCCCCTCTCGCTACCAGTAAACACTGGTAAACCCTGCCTGTACAGTCAGGGTTTTTTGTTTATGTAAAATATTTTGATCGATTAATCGACTCTTCTCGAAAAAATAATCGATACGGTACAGCGTGTAAAAACTCGTAGTCTATTTCTAAGAAT
>CAJDXC010000081.1_pt1 | contig 12287 bp, 8 predicted proteins | sample 7391681 | NCBI WGS metagenome assembly CAJDXC01 (sample SAMEA7055742, study PRJEB34461) | soil metagenome | biome: terrestrial ecosystem; feature: Peninsula; material: soil | place: Antarctica | collected 2016 | reverse complement strand
GGAAATGTTCTTTCAATAGAATCCCTATTTGCCGCTCCTGTCGGTGGAATTAATCTTCCTTTCACTCCTCAGAATGGACCGACGCCTGATCTGCATCGCAAAGCATTTGTGATGGACGGACATGTACATGTAATGACACGTGAGCTTTTACTAGGAACTGATATTGGCCAGCGTTATCCGGATGGCACCGTCGATCTTCCAAGGGCTAAAGAAGGTGGCCTAGACGCGATGTTCTTCTCGGTTTATACTCCTGAACACTATTATCCCGGAAGGTTCGAGACAAAAAATACATTCCGTGTGGTGAACCTTGCATTGGACCAGATCAAAAAGAATAATTCAATGATCGAGCTGGCGCTCACAGCTTCTGATATAGAACGCATCAATAAGAAAGGCAAAATAGCGGCTTTTCTTGATTTGGAAGGCGGTTATGATCTTGATGGCGATATAAACTTGCTCCGAGCACTGTATCGCTTAGGACTCAGGTCGATACAGCTTACCGCCCATAATACAACCAATGCCTTTATTGATTCCTGCAATGACGTCAGTCGTTGGGGTGGTATTAACGATCTCGGAATAAAGATCATCGCCGAAATGAATAATCTCGGAATGGTCATTAACGTTGCCCATGCATCTAATGACGCCATACTCCAAACCGCGGGGGCAAGTAAACATCCTATAACCTACAGTCATGGAGGTTTCTACGGTATAGTTCCTCATCCGCGCTGTATTACCGACGAAGCGGCAAAAGCTGTCGCATCAAAAGGTGGAGTGATTGGTGTTCAATTCGGAAGCCTCTTTAACAATCCAAAATACTGGGCATGGCAGAAATCACCAAAAGAGACTACTCCGGCCTCAGTACAGTTATCTGTCACGAACACCATTGAAGACGTTGACAAGGAACTGGCAAAAGAGGTTCCGCTAGTTTTCACGGGAACCATACCTGACGAGTATTGGATGCATGTAGATCAGCTGGCTAAAGTGATTGACTATGGCGTAAATTTAGTTGGAGAAGACCATATCGCTCTGGGTTCCGATTTCGATGGAGGCCCGGAACTGCCACGAGAAATTAAAGACATTAGCGATTATCCGCAGATAACCATGGCGATGCAAAGACTGAGTTACAGCGATCAGCGAATCAAAAAGATACTGGGCTTAAACTGGCTCCGTGTAATCCGGCAGGTAACCGAGGGAAAATGAGGGAAGGATAGAAGCAATCAGTAAACCACGTTTTACGGCTTTGTGCAGGTGGAAATTTAGAATTCCTCTTGAGTATGTCGCTGTATTTCAGGTACAGCCGCTCGCAGAACCGTGCGGGAAAGTCTCCCTTCACACGGTTCTTGTTCTGAAATATCAATATCCCAGGATCTGTTCTGTCCAGATTATAATGAAAATCGGCTAACTCATGAATATGCCTATGGAAAAGTCATCAAGTGCCACGGACTATGCAATCCCCAAAGAGTGTTTAAATCCCATTGCATCAACCAAAAAGCATCGGAATTGTACGTATGGAATTTCGGTTTCCATTGACTATTTTTCGCAATTGAAACATTGTAAAGACTTTCATATTTGTCATTTCCTTCAAACCGGGCCAAGCCAATCTTGTAATCGAAAGGACCTGGCATAGCAAATCCAATTTTAACCTCTACTGAAATTGAAGCATTAGCTATAGATTGATTAACCGCTTTGTCCAATCCCTAAAAATATTTTCCTGACTCCCTCTATTGTCCACTCTATTGGAAAAGGTTGTGCCTGGAACTTTACGTAGTTCGTCCAGAGCAACCGCGGCACTCGTGATATGACACCCCTATATTGACACCAATCACGATTTGGTTCTTCATGTTTTACTTATTTTTTGGTTTCTATTTTTTCATTCCCTCTTAGATATTCCTCTATCTGTGCATGTAGCGGCACAGGACTATTTTGGTCTAACTTAAAATTCATGCTTTTTTTCTTGTGGAATCTAATTTAAGGGTTAAAACAATAATAATCTATAACATTTATACTTGTTATTCTGACTTGTGCTTTTCCGCCCACCCGTCGAGCATATTTATCGCATCGTATAAAACTCCTGCAGAGCCCCTAAACGTGCCAGAGCCTTCGGGCCTGTTGTATACGGTGTACCATTCGTAAAAACCATCGTTCTTGATCACCCTATCGGTCATCGGCTGTATTTGTTCGTAGGCTTCCTTTACAAAACCATATTTTATAAGCTCCATGATCATTCGGCCCCCGAACCAGGTCCAGTCCCCACCATTTTGGTAACTGTATTCCGGATTCATAATCTTGTTGGCAAAAAACCCTTCAGGATATGGTGGATACAGGGTAAGACCAATGGATGCCGCACCCGCCTGCTTTACCCTTGAGACCATTTCATCCAGAGAAATCTTGACCTCTTCTTTGGAAAGCAAGCCCGCCTCTATCGCGATAGCTGTTCCCCCAAAATAGTAAATATTGTTCTCGTCAAAATCCTTCGGGAAGGGAGAGCCTGCCAAATAGATATGGGGGATGAACTTTTGGTCCTTAGTGTCCCATAAATATTTTCTACTGTTTTTTGCCAATTCCTTGCGGACGGGATCCCATTTTGCCTTGGTCTCTGGCAACATTTCCGTCAGATTGTTCAAGGCGATGATCAGCATAGCATTGTCATAAATATCGATGGCCCTATGCGTGTTCTTGTCCAGGTCCACTCCCCAACCGTGTTCGGGTTGCACATCACCCCAGTCGGCAGTAGTGGCGCCCCAGATAAGGCCGTATTTCTCGGAGTATCGATGGTCCATAAGGAAATTCATGGCCCAACCCATCCGTTCGGCTACCGTTTTGCCCCCGATTGTTTCCTCTAGGATAGATCGGTCACCGGTTACCCTGACATACTTGTACACCGCCTGGACCAGAGATGTCTCCTGATCGGTCTCGACCGTGTTTTTATGACCTGCATAGCGGGGCTCCAAATCGGAGTATCTAAAATCGGTCTCCTCCGCACCGATCTCTTCCGCAGGGGTAAAGCCATCGATTATATCTCCGTCATCGCCCTGCATGCGGAAGAAAACAAGTAGATTTTCCTTCAGTTCATTGGCAGGATGTTCCTTGGCTGCGAGATCTATAAAAGTATTGTAGTCCCGGATCCACACTTCCCGGTACCCGTCGCCGGCGTTAAAACCTCCCCTGATTACCTTCAGAGCCTTATTTTTTACTTGATCGAAGGTTTTATTAGCCAATATTTCATGGGCCAGTTCCTTATTTCCGTTTTGGACGTTGCATCCCAAGAGGCACAGTCCCATAAACAATCCTGTTAGTTTATTCATCACACTTATTTATTTTTCGTCAGACATGGAAGGAGGCACTTTTTCTGCTCCCCATTGTTTGTTAGGCTCGGGACCCATGGTAAAGACGAGTGTTCCGCCCTTCATCAGTTCCCTATGGTACATCCAATTGTTGTTGACGGGTTTACCGTTCCAAATGGCAGATTGGACATATAGGTTAGCGGGCGTTTGATTTTTCGTCTCGATGGTAAACACCTCCCCTGGATAATAGTTTTTATCGAGTTGTATTGAAATCGAATCGAACAAGGGACTTCCAAATTGAAGGGTCGGATTTGCGGAGGCATGTCCCTGAACGTCGAACAATCCCATGGAAGCCATTACGTACCATGCTCCCAATTGTCCTTGATCCTCGTCCTGGCCTACCCCGTAGCCATGCAAGGGCTCCGTCCCATAAAACCCGTTGCAAATGGCACGTACCCATTTTTGAGTCAGCCATGGCTTGCCAGAATAATTGAAGAGCCACGGATCCAGCAAACAGGGCTGGTTGCCTTGGTTATACAATTTCTCGACCCCGGAAAAACTATTCACATCCTCCGCTGAGCCACCAAAATTGGTTTTTTGGGCATCGGCGAACATGGTTTCCAAACGCTCGTTGAAAAGGGGATTACCGATAAGGGCTATCAATCCTGCCGGATCCTGTGGCACGTACCAGGTATATTGATAGGCATTCCCCTCCTGGAACCCGTCCCATGCCTTCATGGGATCGAACTTCTCAATAAACGAACCGTTCTCCAACTTTGGCCTCATAAACTTGGTTTCCGGATCGAACAGGTTTTTGTAATACGCGGCCTGCTCCATGAGCCTCTTGTAATTTTTGGGATCCTTCATGCCCTTTGCCATCTGGGCCACGGCATAAGAGCTAAAACTGTACTCCAAGGTGTGCGATGCCCCAAAATTGAACACCCATCCGTTGGATATGAGGGTGTCCTTGTAAGGTACATAATGATTTTTGATAAAATAGGCGAGGTCGTATTTTCCGTTTCCGAGATTGCGACCGTGGTATTCCAACTCGTTTTTTAAGGCGGCCTTATATCCTGTTTCTACATCGAAATCGCGAATACCCACATTGTAGGCCGAGGCGAGCAAAAGCCCTTGGAAATTGGTCTGGACCCCGTTGGTATAGACCCCATTGGCCTCCCCGTCGTGCAGCCAACCCCTATTTTTGTAAAAATCGATGTTAGACTGTACATATTCACTAAAATAATCGGGATAGGCCAGTGCCCAGACCTGGCTCAAGTTCCAGAAACCGCCCCATATTCCGTCTGTATTGTAATGGTGGTATTTAGGGTTCCCATCCGCATCCAAGGGTATCTGACCAATCTTTCCATCGACCTCGGGGTAGTTCCCGTTTACGTCATTAGAGATCCCTCGACCTAACAGGACGTGGTAAAGACCCGTATAAAACTTCACCCTATCCTCCTTTTTGCCGCCCGCCACCAGGATCCGGTTGAGCTTTTGATTCCAGATTTCTTTGGATTCCTCCCGGACCATGTCAAAGGATTTTCCTGTGGATTCGGTTTTCAGGTTTAGCCGCGCATTGGCAATGGAGGTGTAGCTCAGTCCCGTTTGAATTTCCAACGCTTCCCCCTGGGCCATGGAAAAGGTAAGGTAGAGCCCGTTGTTGGTCCCATCGGTCTTGATCTCTCCCGCTTGTTGCATAGTATCGACAAAACTGCCCGTTATCGTTGGTTTTTTTTCGAACCTGGCTACAAAATACATCCGCACCCTTTTCCCTGGGTCGCAGAATTTTACATATTCTGGGTTGGTTTCCACATATCCCTCCACTTCCGTACCATTTACCAACTGGGCAAAGGCCTGGGTCACATCGCCGCTTTCGCCCTGTTTATGGCCAACATCAATAATGACGTGCGCCTCATCGGTCTTGGGAAAGGTATACCGATGGTAACCCACCCTTGGGGTGGCGGTAATTTCGGCCTTGATATCGTAATCCTTGAGCAGCACGCTGTAATACCCTGCCTCGGCATGTTCACTGGCCTTATCGAAGCGTGAACGGTAACCTGCATCCGGGTCTTCCAGAGTGCCCGGGACGGTCTTTACCGTTCCAACGGTGGGCATAAAAACCAGGCTTCCGATCTGAAACTCGTGGAAATGACCAAACCCCTCAATGGAGGTTTGGCGGTCGTCATAACCCGTTGGCCCCCAACCGCCCGCACTGTTGTAGGCATTGGTATGGGGCGCCAGCTTGGCCATACCAAAGGGCTGGGCTGCTGGAGTATAGAAAAACCACCTCCCGTGCACCGAACCTATCTGTGGGTCTACATAAGTGGTTAGGTCGCTCAACGGCTTTTTTACGATTTCTTTGGGTTCGTTACAGTTCGTCAAAAAAATGAACAAACCTAAGGCCAAAATCTGGCCCGCGATTTTAAGTGTTCTTAATATTCTATTTATCATGGTGCGTTAATTGGTTACGGGTGGCATGGTATTGACACCCCAATTTTTGTTAGGTTCTGGTCCCATTTCGAGTTTTAAGCTTCCTCCCCCTAAAAGATCACTGGCCAGAAACCAAAAATTATTAAGTTCTTTTCCATTTAGAGTGGCGCTCTGAATATAAATATTCTTTCGGGATACGTTTTTTGCCTCTATGGTAAAGGTTTTTCCGCGACCGTAGCGTTGGCCTAGATCAATCTCCATCTTTTTAAAAATAGGGCTTCCTATTTCGTAAATGGGCGATGATCTTGTTCCCCCATCTGTTTGGAACAGCCCCAAAGCGGTCATGACGAACCAGGCACTCATCTGTCCTTGGTCCTCATCGCCCAAGTAGGCATTGTTTACCCCATAACCATAATAGCGTTCCAGGATAGACCTGCTCCATTTCTGGGTAAGCCATGGCTGCTGCACCCAGTTGAACAGGTATGCAAAATGCATGGACTGCTGGTTTCCCTGCATTATGGGGTAATCCCAATACAGTTCGTTGGGTGCATTATACCTCCATTTGTAACTTTCTCCAAATCCCCAATCCAACCGTTCAATAAAACGATCCTTACCAATGGCCTTTGCCAATCCGGGAATGTCCTGTGGCACAAAAAAGGTCAACTGCCAGGCGTTGCCCTCCACATATTGTTCATTGGCACCCGACTTAAAAGGGTCAAAATCCGGAAACCAGGTACCATCGGATTTTTTCATTCGTGCATAGCCCGATACAGGGTCTATTATGTGCTTCCACCACCTGGAACGGGCTATAAATTCATCGTACTCCTTCTTTTTATTAAGCGACTTGGCAAACTGAGCTACGGCAAAATCATCAAAGGCATATTCCAACGAATTTGAAAAACGTCCCTTATCATACGGAACATATTCATATTTTAAATAAGGTACCAGATCTCTGTTTCCGGCCAATCCATCGCCCACTTTTTGAGCAGGTGTTGTCTGCATTTTATGAACCGCCTCAAAGGCTTTTTCTGCATCAAAATCCCGGATGCCCATTTGGTAGGCACCAACGATTAGCGGTATTTCGTGCTCCGCAACCATAACGGGTACATATTCCATCCCGGCTGGACCCTTGGCGAGCCATCCATTGGCATCGTACATGGCCAATTGGGACTTGACCCAACGGGACGACCAATCTGGCGTTACCAAGTTCCAAAACTGGTTCAGGTTCCAAAAGGTGTTCCAAAAGGCATCGCAGCCCAAGGCGAGGGCATCAGGATCCGAAAGTTGTTGTCTTTTCTCCGTGGCATCTATCCAACTGCCATCCACATCGCTATAGGTGTTCCTACTGCACAAGGCACGATACATATTGGAATAAAAACGGGTTTTCTCCCTCTTGTCATTACTCGTTATATTTACGCGTTCTAATAAATCGTTCCAAACATTTTCATGGTTTTTACGCACCTTTTCAAAACTCCATCCGAATGGCTTTGTAATCTCCTCTTCAAGGTTCATCGACGCATTAGCGACGCTTACGTAGGAAATACCCGTGCGTGTCTGTACAACCTGGTTAATTTGGGTATCGAACTCCGCAAAGGCACCCACATCCTTGGGATCCTCGATGTCGATTTCATCCTTTTCTATTACTTCCCCGTTAGACCAAATACCGAACTTCTTGATAGGCCGGTCAAATTCGATGACAAAATAAAGGGTGTATTCCTGGTTGATTCCTTCCGACCAGGTGTTGGGGGTTATCTGATGGCTAAACCCCTCTATTCGATGGTCGCTGACCTTGCGCAGCTTGGCCTGCTTTATATTGTAACTGTACTCTGCGGGTATCTGCAGGTCGATCATGACTCGGGAAGATGGCTTATCCTTTGGATAGGTATATCTTTGAAAGCCACAACGGGTGGTGGCCGTGAGTTCGGCCTTTATCCCATAATCGCTTAAGAGAACCGAATAATAGCCTAAAGGTGCTGTTTCGGTAGCCTTATCGATCCGGGAACGATATCCATTATCGGGATCACGTTGATCGCCCACTTCCGTCAACAAGGGGCCATTGGTCGGCAGCATCCCAAGTCCCGCCATAGTCCATTCATGGATATGACTAAATACCCCTACACTTTCGAAAGTAGGTTGATACCCTCCTTGCCACCCCGCATTTTGGTTGTCCGGGCTCAATTTTACCATACTGAAGGGCATCCAGGGCCCCGGGGCGATCATCCATCGGGAATGTCCCGTGCCCATTTTAGCATCCACATAATTAGCAGGCGTAATTATTTCCTGAGGGCTTCGGGTTACCGTTCCCTTTTCTATTGGCTTCCCGTCGATTAACACCACATACCCACTCGTTCTCGATGATTGTACGGCATCCATTGGGGCTTCAAGAACATATCTGCCAGATACTATAGATTCTTCAAGTATTTTTCTTCCATCCAATTCTACAGTAAGCCTAGGAGTCCCGACTAGATGCTGAATATCTACCAACAAGGGCTGGAACTGTTTTCTGTTTTCTTTTACTTCATAGTTTGCCACCTCAACGTTTCGGAGAAATACTTTCTTGGGCTGTACGAGCTCCACATTGTTTGGTCCTTCCAACCGGATTTGATCAAAAACAAGCCAACTTCCGTCAATCGAGGTCAATTGGATTTCGTTTCCTCCATTGCGCAACACTCCGTTATCAATTGGCACGACAATTTTCTGCTCTTTTGAATTTGTAAAATCCCCATTAAGAACGGCATCCCCACTCCCCTTCTTCAACTGGTATTCCCAGGATTTACCGTTTATGTCGATTTTGAACAAGGGTGGGAGCTCTGCACTGCAATCCAAAATATCCACCACTAAATTAAATTTTCCAGATACGGGCTTTTCCACAATCCCGAACAACAAGTTCAGAACATGGGGCCGAATCCCCGATAGTCCCGCTGTACCTCCCCAACTGTCCATTGCTCCGGGCAACACATAGGGGAAATCCATCTTTTCTTTTGAAAAACCTATGGCAAAAAATTTATCCTCCCAACCAAAATCGTACTCTAGAAATTTCTTGTAGTCTGATGGCGCCAGAGCAAATTCGGAGTCGTTGTTGTCGGATTTGCCAATTTGCCATAACGTTTTATCCTGGCCGTAGGAACTTGTGAGAGTTGCGACGAAAATTAAAAACAGCGCCATATATTTTATGGACACTCTCTTTACCATGCCGTTACTTATTAACATGCTTCCTCATTTACAAAAGAAACAATAACCTTGGCGGTGGCAGCACCCTTGTTTTTCAATCTATAATTGCCGGCGGCGGGTACGGTAAATGTCTTGGCGTAGTGTAACGTTTGGCCGTCACCGTTGACACACAGTGCAATCGAGGTTCCTTCCACAAGTATCAGTAAGTGGCATTGGCCCTGTGTTTCAATTTCCACCGTATCTTTGAACTCGTACCGACAGATGTACCCTAAATTGGTTATCTTCCCTGCTCGCATACGATACTGAAGCTCATTTTTTGGCAAGTCGAAATAAACCAAAAGACCATCAATCCCAGATTGGGTTGCACCGGTCCCATAGATAATTTGGATGTCTACATTTTCATCCCTTACAATACCTGCAATTTTGTCTGCATCAAAATAATCATGAAGACCGATATTAGTTCGGTAACCGAAAATTGGGTCGTCACCGCCTAAAAACGGCTCTACCATTGTCCTGAGTTCGGACTCTGGCCTTAGACAGCTTCTAATATCCAAAATGTCCAACGACTTGCCTTTTTCCCTAAGATGGAAAGACAAACCATTAATGACCTCTTCCCAATCCACACCAATATATCCGTCTAATATGATGGTACGTTCGCCAATCAAAGTATTTGCTAAACTTTTATAACCCGTCTCTATTTTTCCTTCCGAAACAGGATGAGCAGGATAAATATCATAAGAATTGCTTTTATGGGCCTTCCTTTTATCCGAAATCAAAAACTGACGGGTATTTCTCTTCATATAATTTTTTCGGATATGAATTATGGAGCCAATTTATAAAATAATATGTCAAAATGTATATACATATTGTCATAAAATCTTATATCCCTAATTTTACTATTTGATGAAAATCTTGTTGCAACATCCATTATTCAACGATGAATCGTAATAACAAAATGTACAGATATTGTTTTGAAAAGTCCGTTGACAAAAAAAATAATAACTTCATCTCTCCATTACATATGAAATTAATTTTTGTCTACTATGTTTTTTTATACATGAAGCTATACAATACAGGAATCCCCGGCAAACAATCCCAAAGGTCAGGAAATAGGATGTTTTGAACTCGATACGGCCAGCGGGAATACCAAACTGCTCCGTTATAACGAACTGCAAAACCCTAGTTATCTGACAATTTCCAAAGATCAAAAATACTTATATGCGGTCGAAGAATTGTCAGAAACTAAGAATCCAAGAGTGCTTTCTTATCATATCGGAGATAATGGTGAGCTCACCTTGCTCAATTTCCAATTCTTACTGGGGATCACGCTTGCCACCTTGCCCTCGTTCAAGACCAGCTTATTGTTGCAAACTACACGACTGGCAATGCCCTGTCCTTCCCTGTTATGAAAGATGGTAGTCTGGCGCCATGTCATCAGATTATCCAGCACCGAGGCAGCGGAACCAACCCTAATCATCAGGAAGGGCCTCATGCCCACATGGTATATCCTTTTGGGGATGCCCATTTTTTTCTGGTCGACTTGGGAATCGACAGGGCAAAGGCTTATCAATTGAACGACAAAGCCCGCCAGACATATGGTCATGAACTTTGCCGAAATACATGCTTTTGTCCTGAGTGAACTTTCAGGAGATATCTTTGTTTTTGAAAAACGGAAGAAAGGATTTAAGAAATATGAAAAATATAATTTTGGCATTGACATTGTTCGGGCTGCCCTCTTCCGCCAAATCTCAGAACGCAAGTTTTGAAAAATCGACATTTGGAGTCCAAACAGGCATCTTGGAAGTTTGGTTTAACAATCAAAGTAGATTAAGTAACCAGTTTGCATAAAGGACTGAAGTTGGGTTGGATGCGGGAATTTTTGGAGGAAGCCAATTTTACGAACGGATTTCCGCTCATTTATAAAAGCGAAAATTGATGTTTATTGGAGTTCTGCAACAGCCACGAAGGTTTTTTGAGACAGGTTTTTTTAAATTTAGCCTATCGACTTCACCGGAACCGGTCGGTAGATTTCCTTCAGCCTTGATCATATGAACAAAGAAAAATTCGGTACAACTGTGCCAATTACGTTTATGTGGTTATAATTCCTTTCGTTTATACGTTCATAATATGTTTAATTGCGTATATTGTATGTTTAAAGATTAGGAATTATGGCTACAATCCGAAAATCATTGACCATTACCGAAGCCCAGGAGCAATGGATCAAACTTCAGATCGAAATCGGAGGTTTCGCAAACGACAGCGAATATATGCGGCATTTAATAAGACGGGACGAGGAACGTAATAGGGACTTCTTAATCACAAAAGCAGCTATCCAAGAAGGTTATGATAGCGGCGTCAGTCCCAAGGTCAGAACGGTCGATGAGATTATGGATGCGGCCATAAAACGCCGAAAGGCCAAAACAAAAAGAAAATAGAATGAATAGCTATGTTCTATCTTCCAAGGCTGACAACGACCTAGATGATATAACGGATTATACCTTGGAAGTTTGGGGAGAAAATCAAACGCGGGATTATGTTGCAAAATTGCTACTATGCTTGCAATCTTTAGCGGACAAACCGGAACTTGGGAGCAGTGCTGCCGAATATGCTCTATCTCTAAAAAGATATAATTACAAAGTCCATACAATTTTTTACGAACCGACCGAAAAGGGCATCTTTATTGTCCGCATTTTAGGACAGAAGCAAGATTTTGAGCGCTATATGTAATCCCTAGTTTAGAATCACTGAAATTTCTTGGTAAAACCTTCCAACACTTGGCCTCAGGAATATTTTAGTATAGGTAAAGGGTTTTCTACTATTTCTTCTAGCCCCATAAAACCAACGTTTTTTGGAGTCATTCAACCTAAGATTAGTTTCAATTTTTCCATATCCTCATCAACATTTTTCTCGACAACCCTTGCGTAGATTTGAGTTGTGGTCAACTTCGTATGTCGCAACAGTTTGGAAATAGTTTCAATGGGAACGCCATTGCTCAGAGTAACGGTCGTAGCAAAGATATGTCTGGCCATATGGACGGTAAGATTCTTTTTGATACTGCACAGATCCGCCCTCTCATAAAAAACTGATCGATTTTGCTTCAAAGAACAACATCGATTTTTTGCTGCTGGATGCCGATTGGTATGGTCCGGAATTTAGTGATACGTCAGACCCGACCAAAGCGAACAAAAAAATAAACATAACGGAAAATTTTAGGTATGACAAGGCCCAGGGAGTAGGTATCATTTTATACCTTAAAGATGTAGGAGCAAATAAATTTGGGATGGAACGGATGCTGAAACAGTTTAACGATGGGGGAGCTGCCGGGGTAAAGTATGGATTTATGACTTCCAGTGGCCAAGCAAAGGTCCTACAGACCCGCAAGGTGATCGAGCTATGTGCCAATTA
>CAJDXC010000046.1_pt1 | contig 12472 bp, 11 predicted proteins | sample 7391681 | NCBI WGS metagenome assembly CAJDXC01 (sample SAMEA7055742, study PRJEB34461) | soil metagenome | biome: terrestrial ecosystem; feature: Peninsula; material: soil | place: Antarctica | collected 2016 | reverse complement strand
GATTTTATGGTATTGGCATCGGCACCACTAAGGCCAATGGCATTGCAATTACGGGCTTGTAATTGGGCTACGATATTTTTGTTGACCAATCCGCCATAGACCATGGTGATGACCTCCAAGCTTTGGGCATCGGTAATACGTCGACCGCCTACCATCTGCGCTTTTATACCTAATTTATTTCCCAGTTCTGTGGCTAGTTTTCCTCCGCCATGGACCAAAATCTTGAGGCCTTCCAATTCGGAAAAGAATTGTAGGAACTTGGATAGTTCGTCTTTGTTTTCTAAAACGTTACCGCCAATTTTTACCAAGGATAGCTTTTGTTTCATTTTTCTATAGCGCTCTTAGGTTCAAGCATTCAAAATACCGCCATCGATGTTAATCGTAGTTCCGGTAATCCACGATGAATCGTCAGAAACTAGAAAAAGGGCCAGTTTCGCAATATCTTCCGGTGTCCCCAATCGTTTCAACAAGGTCGTTTCTTTTGCGTCCTCTACAGCAAATTCAGGGTTTTCGAAGGCTATGGCCGAATCGTATAACAGCTGGGTTTCTACGGGTCCAGGACATATTGCATTGACCCTCAATTTTGGGCCATATTCAACCGCCAGCTGCTTCATCAAGGCCACTGAGGCTGCTTTTGAGGCACAATATGCTGGATGATTGGGGAAACTCTTGAAGGCCGCGATAGATGAATTGATCAAAATATTTCCATAATTGCTTTCCAAAAGATACGGAATTGCAAATTTCGATAAATAGAAAATAGCACTGAGATTAGTATCAAGTGTTTTCTGCCAAGATTCAATGGGTAGGTCTACAACGTTTCCAAGACCTAAAATTCCAGCATTGATAGATAGTATATCCAGCCTGCCAAAATTTGAGACTGCCGCATCGACCAGTGCTTTATTATGTTGGGCGGTACTGACATCGCCTTGGATAAAAATTGAATTTTTCAATTTTTTCTCCAAGGCTATTCCCTTTTCTTTATTTCTTCCAGAGAGAATAAGTAGGCCTCCTGAAGCAGCGAACGTCTCCGATATTGCCCTGCCCATTCCTCCGGTGGCCCCGGTGATAATGCAAACCTTATCTTTCAATTTTTTGGCCATAATATCTACTCTAAGTTTTAAAGTCTATTGGTCGTTAAATGTTGTTATTATCTTTTTCAACACCACCTGTGCCGCATAGGTCCTATTGTTGGCCTGCTCGATAACCAAGGATTGTTCCCCATCCAAAACTTCATCTGCAACAACCATATTTCTGCGGACTGGCAGGCAGTGCATAAACTTGGCCTTTCCCAATTTTTTCGTGGTCATTGTCCAATTGGGGTCGCTGCATGTAACCTTGCCGTAATCCTGATAATTGCTCCAATTCTTTACATAGACAAAGTCGGCTCCTGCCAACGCTTTTTCTTGATCGTATTCAATTTTGACGTCTTTGGTAATTTCTGGATTCAAATCATATCCCTCTGGATGAGTAATGACAAAATCCATTTCCTCCTGAAGTTGCATCATTTCTACAAAGGAATTGGCAACCGCATGGGGCAGGGCTTTTGGGTGTGGGGCCCAAGAGAGAACCACTTTGGGCCTTAATATTGTATTTTGTTCCGACAAGGTGATGGCATCCGCCAATGCTTGCAATGGATGTCCCACGGAACTTTCCATATTGAGAATAGGCACAGTAGCATACTTTTTAAAGGATTGTAAGACCAGTTCGTCCTCATCCTCCTCCCTGTAGGCAAGACCGGCAAAGGCCCTAATACCAATAATATCGCAATATTGGGAGACCACTTGTGCAGCCTCCTTAACATGTTCGGAAGTGCCTTGATCCATAATAGTACCATCACCGTATTCCAAGGCCCAGCCTTCGCTTCCAAAATTCATTACAATGACCTCCATACCCAAGTTCATAGCCGCCTTTTGAGTGCTGAGGCGTGTTCTAAGGCTATTGTTAAAGAATAGAAGACAGATAGTCTTGCCTTTCCCCAGTTCTTGGTCAGCTTTAGGATTTTCTTTCAATTTCCTGGCCATGGCGACCCAATCGGGTAGTGAATCGATGTCTCTTATGGAAAGGTAGTTTTTCATTTTTTTAATTAATTGGTTATTATGTTACTGTGTTATTGAGTTGTTAAGTTCTGTAGCCAAATAACATATTAACTCAATAATTTTCAACGACTATTTTTGTAAAACTGCTCTTGTTGCCGATGGCATCCGTAATAAAATTATCCTTTAATCCGTTGACGATCCAGGTTTCTATACCGGCAGTTTGCGCTATAGTAGCCGCCTCGATTTTGGACAACATTCCACCCGTACCATGGGAAGATTTGGAGGTGCCAATCTCCGCTCTCAACGTATTAATGTCCCACACGGAGTCGATGGTCTGTGGCAAATTGTTTTCAAAGGAATCCTTTGTATAGATGCCATTTGTGTTGGTAGCAATTATTAGTAAATCTACTTTCAGCAACGCTGCGGTGAGTGCGGCCAACTTGTCGTTGTCCCCAAACTGAATCTCATCCGTGGCCACGGTATCATTCTCATTAATAATGGGGATAAAATTGTTTTCCACCAGTACATTTATCGTATTGCTGATATTGCTCTTAGAGGCCGGTTTTTCAAAATCGGAATAGGAGAGAAGACATTGCGAAGTAAATAAACCCAATTCGCGAAAATTCTCTTGAAAAATCCGCATAAGGTGCGGTTGCCCAATGGAGGCCAATGCCTGCTTAATATTGATATCCGCCCCGTTGTGTTCCAGTTTTACGAACTGTTTAGCGGCGGCAATGGCGCCGGAACTCACAATAATAAACTCGTAATCATCCTTTAAGGCCGCGATCTGCCTACCAATATCCTCAATTTTGCCCCTAGAAATCTGATCGGTTTCTTTGGTAAGAGTATTTGATCCAATTTTAAGTAAAATGCGTGTTTTTTTCATGGATTTCTGAGGTAAATTAATATTGTTCGTTTTGGAACAAAACTTTTGGCCACTAAATTTATTTTGGTTGATTTACTTGGTTACTGAGCTACTCGGTTATTAAGTTGTCTTAACAAACCCAATAACTTAATAACCTATTAACATAGTAACTTAACCTAACCTAACTCAGCTTTTAAGGCGTCGAACAAAAAATCAACATCCTTTTTGTCAACATTCAATGCGGGTAAAATTCGCAACAAATTTTTGTTTTTCGCCCCTCCGGTAAAAATATGTTGTTTATGTATCAATCTCTTCCGTAATTCGGCCACATCAAAGTTAAATTCTAATCCTAACATCAAGCCCCGTCCTTTCACTTGCTGCACCTGGGGCAATTCTGCCGTCTTTTGAACAAAGTAATCATACATTTTAGAAGCATTCTCCAATAGATTTTCTTTTTCTAAAACTTCGAGTACCGCCAAGCCGGCCGCACAGGCCAAGTGGTTACCGCCAAAAGTGGTGCCCAACAGGCCGTAGGAAGCTGGAATACTTTTGTGGATTAGTACACCACCAATGGGGAATCCGTTGCCCATTCCTTTGGCAACTGTGATAATATCGGGCTGTATGTTGTGGTGCTGAAATGCAAAAAATTTACCGCTCCTACCGTAGCCGCACTGTACTTCGTCGGCAATAAGACATACGCTTTCCTCTTTACACAATCTGGCAACGTTTTGGAAAAACTCCGTAGAGGGTTCATCCAGTCCGCCCACGCCCTGAATGGCTTCCAAGATTACGGCACAAACATCTCCTTTTTTTATTTCTGTTTGAAATGCTTCCAAATCCTCAAAGGGCAGAAAAGTCACCTTTTGCTGCTTGTTGAGGGGAGCATTTATTTTTTTGTTATCGGTTACTGCTACAGCTGCGGAAGTCCTTCCGTGGAAGCTGTTATTAAAAGCGATAACCCTAGATTTTCCATTTTGAAAAGAAGCTAGTTTTAAAGCATTTTCATTGGCCTCGGCGCCAGAATTGCATAGGAAAAGATTGTAATCTTCACAGCCCGATAGATTACCCAACTTGGTTGCAAATTCTACCTGTAAAGGATTTTGAATAGCATTGCTATAAAAACCAATCTTTTCCAACTGGTCTTCGATCCGTTTTATGTAGTGTGGATGGGAGTGACCTATCGAAATGACGGCGTGGCCGCCATAGAAATCCAAATATTTCTGTCCTTTGTCATCAGTGACAACGATTCCCTTGGCCGAGACCGGGGTTACATCGTAAAGGGGATATACATCAAATAGTTTCATTGTTTATCTCTTTCTTTCATTCCCGTGAATCCCGATGGCTATCGGGAGGGAATCTGTTTAGTTTTTAGCTGTTCGCAATACGCTTAGCGCTATGCGCTTGAAAATCAACAAATACTTTTGCGCTTGGCGTAGAGCGATAAGCGTATGGCCATTAAAAATGCTAGTTTTTACTAATATGACTAATTTTTTCATACGATGCCACCATCCCACGGATCAGGGAAGAACTTAGACCCTGATGCTCCATCTCGTTGAGTCCTTCTATGGTACAGCCCTTTGGCGTGGTAACCCGATCGATTTCCGCTTCTGGATGACTGCCAGATTCTATTAGCAGTTCCGCCGCACCGTTGCACGTATACATGGCCAGTTCCTGTGCTTCTTTGGCATCAAAGCCCAATTGAATGGCACCCTGCGTGGTGGCGCGGATCAAACGCATCCAAAAAGCAATACCACTGGCACATATTACCGTTGCAGCCTGCATTTTTTCTTCAGTAATCTCTAGGGAATGCCCCATTCTGTTGAAAATGGCTTTGGCAAGCTCTATTCTTTTTTTGCCTTTTTCATTGCAACAGATGCAGGTCATGGATTTCCCTACGGAAATTGCGGTATTGGGCATACAGCGGATAATATGTTGATCCTTACCAATAATTTTTTCAATACGATCAATGCTAAATCCGGTAATTGTGGATATGATCACATGTTTTTCGGTAAGCAGGTCTTTGATATCTTCTAGTATAGCTTCCATTTGCCCCGGCTGGACGGCAAAAATCAGAATATCCGATTTTTGTACCGCGTCACGGTTATCCGTCGTAACGGTTACAATGCCGTAGTTTTCCAACTCCTTTATCGTCCCGGGTGTTCTTTTGGTGAGGTACATGCTAGTGGCCCCATTTGAGGATAAAATTCCATTGGCTATGGACAATCCCAAATTTCCGGTTCCTATGATGGCTATTTTCATTAGTTGCTGTTTTAGTCATTCCCGCCCTTCGTCTTCGCTCAGGATAAACTTCGGCGGGAATCTGGTTATTAGGTTGTTGGGTTACTAGGTTATTGAGTTATTCGGCTTGTTTATGGTTTCTTATTTCAAGTTTCTGCCAACTGCTACTGCTCACTGCTTTCTTGTTTCAGGTTTCTGTCAACTGCTACTGCTGGCTGCTTTCCTATTGCAATTTTCTGCCTACTGCATACTACCAACTGAATACTGTTTTTACTTCGTACTTTCAAAAAACTCCAGCCTTCAAATACAGTCCCATACTTTCCTCGAGGCCGAACATCAGATTCATATTTTGTACCGCTTGTCCGGACGCACCTTTCAACAGATTATCCTCCGCGGATGTGATCAATAGGGTATTGTTATGCTTATGCAGGTGGATATGGCATTGGTTTGTGTTAACTACTTGTTTTAGGCTGATGGGCTCATCGGACACATGGGTGAAAACGGCATCGGCATAAAAATCCTTGTACAATTTGATGGCTTCCGCCTCGCTACCATCATATTGCGTGTAGGCAGTCGCAAAAATTCCTCTAGTAAAATTTCCTCGATTGGGTAAAAAGAATAATTCTCCCGTATTGGATTGAAACGCGTGCAAGCTTTCCTCAATTTCACCCAAATGCTGGTGTATAAAAGGTTTATACCAGGAAACATTATTGGTTCTCCAGCTAAAATGGGAAGTAGTGGAAAGGCTTACGCCTGCACCCGTACTTCCTGTTATAGCATTTATGTGTACTGGGTTGTCTAATTTTCCCGCCTTGGCCAATGGCAATAGTGCCAATTGAACAGCAGTAGCAAAACAGCCTGGATTGGCGATGTACTTTGCTTTTTTTATTTTTTCCTTGTTGGTTTCGGGCAGGCCGTAGACAAATTCCATTCCATTGAATATGGCATCCTTTACCAAGCGGAAGTCGTTGCTGAGGTCTATGATCCGGGTGTTTTTGGAAAATGCATTATCGTTCAAAAACTTGGTGGAATTGCCATGGCCCAAGCATAAAAAGACGACATCGACGTTTGGATTCACATTGCCCATAAATTCCATCTCTGTTTCTCCGAGAAGGTCGGGATGGGCAGTAGAAATCTTTTTCCCCGCCCGGGTAGTACTGAATACAAAATCTATGGTTGCTTGCGGATGGTGCAGCAATATACGGATGAGTTCCCCACCCGTATATCCGGAACCTCCTATAATTCCTGCCTTAATCATTATTTTTGTTTACGTGATTGTATATTTTTCCAGGCGTGGACAACAGTTTTATAAAGCCTTTGGCTTCATCGGCCGTCCACCCTTTGTTCATTTCCCCATAACTTCCAAAGGAAGCGTTCATAAGGTCGTGTTCCGATGAAATCCCGTCGAGTTGAAAACGGTATGGATGAAGGCTGACAAACACATCCCCAGAGACATTTTTCTGGGTATCGGTCAAGAAAACCTCGATATTCCGCATCACCTCATCCAAATAATTTCCCTCGTGCAACAGCATTCCGTAAAAATTGCCCAACTGTTCTTTTTGGTACTGTTGCCATTTGCTCAAAGTGTGCTTTTCCAACAAATGATGCGCTTTTATGATAATTAAGGAAGCAGGGGCTTCGAAACCCACCCGACCTTTGATCCCTATAATGGTGTCGCCTACATGTATATCACGTCCTATGGCATACTTGGAAGCAATGGCATTCAACTTTTCAATATTATGGACAGGTGAGTCTTCTTTTCCGTCAAGAGCTACCAATTCCCCTTTTTTAAAGGTCAGATTTAATTTTTTGGGCTCATGTTCTTCTAGCTGACTTGGGTAAGCACTATCCGGAAGTGGTAGATGGGAGGTCAATGTTTCTGTACCACCCACTGAGGTGCCCCATAGACCTCTGTTGATGGAATATTTGGCTTTTTCCCAAGAATATTCTATTCCGTTTTTTTGTAAATACTCAATCTCCGCCTCTCGTGAAAGTTTCTTGTCCCGAATGGGAGTGATAATCTCTATTTCTGGGGCGATGATCTGGAAGATCATATCGAACCTCACCTGATCGTTCCCCGCACCAGTGCTGCCATGGGCGATATATTGAGCATCTATTTTTTTGGCATAATTCACAATTTCTATCGCTTGGATAATCCGTTCGGCACTTACCGATAGGGGGTAGGTGTTATTTTTAAGGACATTGCCAAAGATGAGGTATTTTACAACTTTTTCGTAAAAAGTGCTTACCGCATCTAAGGAAGTGTAGCTTGTGGCACCAAGTTCTAAGGCTTTGTTATGGATATTTTGTATCTCTTCCTTGGAAAACCCGCCAGTGTTAACGCTTACAGCATGTACTTCAAATCCTTCGTCTTGGGACAAGTGTTTGGCGCAGTAAGAGGTATCCAATCCGCCACTATAGGCTAAAACTAATTTCTTCATCAATTACTTATTTTTATTTATCTTTCTTTTTCAAAAAGAGTGATTCCTTAATACTCTTGAGCCTGGTAAACGCCTTGCTGTTCAATTTTTCCTTTTTAGGTTGCTTTTCAGCGGTTGCCGGATCGTAAAGCATACCTGTACACAGACACATTTTTCGCTCTGTCCTAGTGAGGATATCAAAGTTTTTACACGTTTGGCAACCTTTCCAAAATTCGTCATCGTCCGTAAGTTCGGAAAAAGTGACTGGTTTATAGCCCAGTTCATAGTTCATTTTCATCACGGCCAGGCCAGTGGTGATACCGAATATTTTGGCATCCGGGAATTTGGAGCGGGAAAGATCGAAAATCCTCTTTTTAATTTTTTTGGCCAATCCTTGATTTCTAAAATCAGGATGTACAATAAGTCCGGAGTTCGCAACGAATTTCTTGTTTCCAAACACCTCTATATAGCAGAAGCCTGCAAACTTATCTCCCTCCAAAGCAATAACAGCATTACCATTTTTGAGCCTTTGTTGGATGTATTCGGGGGTTCGCTTGGCAATCCCGGTGCCACGAATTTTAGCGGACTCCGCTATGGTGTCGCAAATTGTTTGGGCATATTTAAAATGGGATTCATTAGCAATAACAATCTTCATTGAATGTTGCTTTAAAAAGTTAATCTGAATGTACGGTTGTTTACCTTGTCTGGGGAAATGGACTCACCTATTTCCATAATTGAATGCACCCTTACGGGCGACGACGCGTAGGCGTAAATGAAGTAGTACGGGACAATGGCCCGGAGTAAAGATATATGTATGCTTGTTTTTTCATTAGGATTCCAAAGGTACAAATTAAATTTAATTGTAATGTTTAATTGCTTAGTTTTTAAAAATTCGAAACTCTAGCCTGTTTAATTTGAACAATTCGTAAATCAAAAATCCATATACTGCAATATATTCAATAAAAAGTAAGACAGAACTCTCTTTAAAGGCAGGATTCCTATAGGCATAATAGCTGAGTACAATCACAACCGACCAAACAATTGGAAATCGATAATCCGTAAAAAGAGAAAGTAGCAATAAGAAAACTATGTACCAGGGATGGACCGTTGTGGCCAAAAAGTAATAGGCCAATAGTATCCACATCATGGAGGTTAGTAGGACGGAAAAATTTTGATTCTTGCGCAAGAACGTGAGGAGAAACACCCACAGAATAATTAGGAACGGCGTGATTTTCCCATAGGTCTTTATTAATTTATATCCGGGAACATCGAATTGGAGAGCGATTTTTTTGATGACATTGAATAGCCCTGCATTAAATTCAAAATTGATAAACCAGAGCTCAATCGTCTGCGAATAATGTGCAAATAATTCTGGGACATAAAATGGAAGAGTCAGGGCAACTAAAGAAATTCCGACCAAAAGATAGTACTTAAGACATTTTTTCCATCCAAAATGGACTAGGAACAGGGGTAGGAACATTAGCGGGACCAACTTAACCGCGATGGATAGTGCGTAAACTACGGCTCCCGACTTCCATCGACCTTGAAGAATAAGAAAGAGCGACCAAACGAAGAAGAAAAGCATGACTCCTTCAAAATGTAGGTTTCCTGTAAGTTCTATAATCACCAATGGATTAAGGAAATACCAAAAAATTAAGTGGGTGGAGCGGTTGAGTTTTTGCAATAGTTTTCGACCAAAATATAGGATGCCCACATCGGCCAAAATGATGATAATCCGCATGGTAATGATAGAACCCAATATGCTTTTTCCGCCCAAGAGTGCCGCTAAGGTAAAGATGAGCTGGTTCAAAGGTGGGTAGTTGGAAAAATTGGTGGCACTGAGCTCTCCCATTCCCTCATATAGTTGCTGCGCATTGGGGATGGAAAGAAGTCCTTTCCCTAACCAAGTTTCCGGTGTAAATAAATAAGGGTTGATGCCGTGGGCGACTTGCTGTCCGTCCCAAATAAACCGATAAAAATCCTGGGACAGATTGGGCAATGAAAACAGAAATACCAACCGAAAGAGAATTCCGACGACAACCAAGAATTTAAGGTTCCATTTTTCAAATTGGATGAGTTTCTGACAAAGAAAAAATAGAGCTGTAAAAAGGGTGATAAGCTTAATAAAATCGGTGCGCTCCAAATGGTATGCGAAGGTTTGGTAGAATGCCAAACTGGCAAGTGCCATTAAGATCGGGTATTTGTGTAGTTTCCAGTATTTGGTAAGCCGGTTGGTCATGGCTAAATTTTATTTATAAAAAAGGCTATAAACTTCTAACGACTAAAAATACATATTTCTATGTGACTGCCGAAAATGTAAAATCAATTTTAATAAAAAAACCCGTAATGTCGAAACATCACGGGTGCTACTTTTACATCTATATAAGGAATTTATATTTTGTATCTCCAGCCATGCTTGTCTTCGGACCTATTGTACTGAATGTCCGTCAATTGCTTTTTAAAAAGGCTAGCGTACGAATTTTCCAATTTGGGAAGCTCGTATTTTTTCCCCTTGTAACCAAAACCTTGGATAGGATTGATTACAGCTGCGGTACCACTACCAAACAGCTCTTTTAGGGTATTGTTCTCGGAAGCTTCTAGAAGCTCCGAAACTTTAATAGGCCTTATTTCTACTTCAATTCCTTGGTCTTTTGCCAAAGTGATCACGCTTTTTCGGGTAACACCATCTAGGATACGGTCGCTTGTAGGGCAGGTCAATAGCTTGTCGCCGATTCGTACAAAGACATTCATTGTGCCTGCTTCCTCAATGTATTCATGTGTACTGCTATCCGTCCACACTATTTGCTGAAAACCTTCTTCCTTGGCCAACTTTGTAGGGTAAAACTGCCCCGCATAGTTACCTGCAGCCTTGGCAAAACCAAAACCGCCATCGGCCGCACGACTGAATTTTTCAGCTATTTTTACACGAACTTCCCCTCCGTAATAAGATTTGGCCGGGGAACAGATGATCATAAATTTGTATTCTTCCGAAGGAGAGGCAATTACCCCCGGTTGGGTGGCAATTACAAACGGTCTTATGTATAGGGTGTTGCCTTCCCCAGGTTTTATCCATTCCATGTCTAATCGGAGCAGGGCCTTAAGGCTGACAAAGAAATATTCCTCTGGAAATTCGGGTATAGCCAACCGAACACAAGATTTGTTTATCCGATGAAAATTCTCGTCGGGCCTAAATAACCAAGCTTGTCCCTTATCATCCATATACGCTTTCATCCCTTCAAAAACTGCCTGTCCATAATGGAATACCCTAGCGGAAGGTTCCAAGGTCAAAGGCTGGTAAGGTATTATTTTGGGTGTACCCCAACTGCCGTTCTTATAGTCGCAGACCATCATATGGTCCGTAAATACATCCCCAAAGGGAAGGTTGTCAAAATCGACCTGACTTATCTTTGATGTTTTGGCTTTTTCAACAATCAAGTTCTTTACCGAAGTATCCATGCAAGTTAAATTTTAAAGCAATAAAATTAATCAAATATAGTAACTTGACTTTCTTTTTCTGATTAAAAATACCCAGTTTTGCATAGGAAACATAAATATTATCACTAATAAAACGATTTAACAATTTCCCTATGCTTTTACTGCCTTTTTATCGGGAAGCTGCTACAGATTGATGAAATAATGAAATGGATTTGTTGATACTGAATCCATAATAACCTGCCAATTGCATCCGACCAATAAAAAAAGAATAAATAGCTACGAATGAAACGAAACATTATAACCACATCCGATGGATCCAAGACTATACAAATAGAGGAGTGGGATGAACAGTACCATTCCAAACACGGGGCAATACAGGAGGCGTACCATGTTTTTATTAAACAGGGCCTCTCTCTTTTTAAAAACAAGAGTATTTCTATCTTGGAAATTGGTTTTGGAACCGGTTTGAATGCATTGATAACTTGGAAGGAAGCGGCCGATTTAAAAATAAAGATAAATTATACAGGGGTTGAAGCCTATCCTGTTACTATCGAAGAAGTGGAACAACTCAATTATATTTCCCAATTAAATGCGACTACTTATGAGATGGGTTTCCAGTTAATGCATTCCTCCTCTTGGGGAATTACCATTGATATTGCGCCAGATTTTACGCTGTGCAAACAACAACAGGATTTTATGGTCATTGACAATAAAGAAAACTTCGATCTAATCTATTTTGATGCTTTCGGGGCTCGTGTGCAACCAGAATTATGGACTGAGGAGATTTTCCGAAAAATGTACGATGCACTAAGGACTAATGGGATCTTGGTTACTTATGCAGCGAAAGGCAGTGTTCGAAGGGCTATGCAAGCCGTGGGCTTTACGGTGGAAAGATTGCAGGGTCCCCCAGGAAAACGAGAAATGTTGAGGGCGACAAAAACTGTTCCTAATCTTTCGTTATCTAATCCTTTGCCCCAATAAAGCCGGTTCGATTTTTCTTTCATAGAATTATTGGTCCCACATAATATTAGCAATCCATTAAGAATTGCCTGAACTACAATGTTAAAGCTAAACTAAACCCGATACTCCCACCTTCAAAAACCCATACCTTTACAAAAAGAATTGGAAATGAAGGTTTTGATTACCGGGGCTACAGGGCTGGTGGGGCAAGCTATCGTTGCATTGTTTCATAAAAACCAGATTACCGTTAATTACCTGTCGACCTCGAAAAAGAAGATTGTTTCCCGCCCACAGTATCAAGGTTTTTACTGGGATCCAACTAAGAATAAAATAGACCTGTATTGTTTTGAAGGAGTTACGGCAATTATCAATCTTGCGGGCTTCCCTATTTCCAAACGTTGGACCGCACGAAATAAAAGAAATATTTTATTGAGTCGGACCCAAAGTTTACAAACCCTTTCTCAAGGCTTGGAAAAGGTTGATGCCAGCAATATCACTTCGTTTGTTACAGCTTCTGC
>CAJDXC010000134.1_pt1 | contig 12614 bp, 7 predicted proteins | sample 7391681 | NCBI WGS metagenome assembly CAJDXC01 (sample SAMEA7055742, study PRJEB34461) | soil metagenome | biome: terrestrial ecosystem; feature: Peninsula; material: soil | place: Antarctica | collected 2016 | reverse complement strand
GTGCCAGGACGAAAGTTTAGCAATAAATCTTACTTTTGGCACTTTTAAACCCAAGAGGATGAATGTAACAGATAGGCCAAGTGCCAAGAAGATACCGCACAAATTGGAAATCCATCAGGACATTAGAATAGATGACTACTTCTGGTTGAACGATAGGGAGAACCCCGAGGTCATTGCCTATTTGGAACAGGAAAACGCTTATTACAACGCTTTGACTGCCCACACCAAAGATTTTCAAGGGTCTCTTTTCGAAGAAATGAAAGCAAGGATCAAGGAGGATGATTCCTCGGTCCCCTATATGCATAACAGGTATTGGTATCATACCCGGTTCGAAAAAGGAAAGGAATACCCCGTATATGCCCGTCGCAAAGGTACTGAAGATGCCCCAGAGATAATTCTTTTCGATTGCAATACAATGGCCGAGGGCCACGAATATTTCAATTTGGGCGGGGTGGCCATTAGTCCTGACAACAAACTGGCCACTTTTGGGGTCGATACGGTCTCCCGGAGACAATATACCCTTCAAGTCAAGAATCTTGTTACAGGGGAAATTTTTCCAGATAGGATTGAGAACACAACAGGAGGAGCGGTATGGGCAGAGGATAGCAAGACCTTGTTCTATACGTTGAAAGATCCAGTAACATTGAGGTCGGACAAGATTTACAAGCATATCTTGGGGACATCCATGGAAGATGACAAACTTGTTTATCATGAGAAGGATGACACCTTTAGTTCCTTTATATATAGGACAAAGTCCAAAAAATATATTGTGATCGGATCTACAAGTACGTTGACCTCGGAATACCGCATTTTAAAGGCCGATGAACCTGAAGGTGAGTTTAAGGTTTTTTCCAAACGTAAGAGAGGATTGGAATATTCCATTGCACATTATAAGGATTCATTTTTTATACTCACCAACAAGGACAAGGCTACCAATTTTAAATTGATGAGAACGGCCGAAGGCAATACCGACCTGGATCACTGGGAGGAATTTATCCCGCATCGGGAAGATGTACTTTTGGAGGATATAGATATTTTTAGGGATTTCTATGTCCTTTCTGAAAGGGAAAATGGATTAAACCAAATTAAAATTGTGAGTTGGGACCATTCCAACAGTTATTTTCTACCCTTCGACAATGAAACCTACACAGCTTATGTGAGCACCAATCCAGAATTTGATACAGAGATTCTAAGATATGGGTACAATTCCATGACCACACCTAGTTCTGTAATCGATTTTAATATGCGGACTAAGGAAAAGGTCGTGAAAAAGGAACAGGAAGTTCTGGGAGGTAAATTCAACAAGGAGAATTACCGTTCAGAAAGGCTGTGGGCTACAGCCAGGGACGGGGCAAAGGTGCCAATATCCGTTGTCTATCATAAGGATACCCTGTTGGATGGTTCCAGTCCGTTATTGCAATACGCCTACGGATCGTATGGCCATACAATAGACCCTTCTTTTTCTACGGTACGCCTAAGTTTGTTGGATCGAGGTTTCATATATGCGATTGCCCATGTTCGTGGAGGGGAGTATTTGGGCCGTAAATGGTACGATGATGGAAAATTGTTGCAAAAAAGGAACACTTTCACCGATTTTATCGACTGTTCCCGATTTTTGATAACAAATAATTACACCAGCCCGGAACATTTGTATGCTATGGGGGGCTCTGCCGGTGGACTTTTAATGGGTGCCGTGGTTAATATGGACCCGGAACTTTATCATGGAGTTATCTCTGCGGTGCCTTTTGTTGATGTGGTTACCACCATGCTAGACGAATCCATACCTCTCACTACAGGCGAGTACGATGAATGGGGAAATCCGAACGATAAGCAATATTATGAATATATACTTTCCTATTCCCCGTATGATAATGTAAGGGAACAGAAATACCCTCATATGTTGGTCACTACCGGACTTCACGATTCCCAAGTACAATATTGGGAACCGGCAAAATGGGTAGCCAAATTGAGAGAAACTAAGACCGATAACCATTTTTTGTTTTTGGATACAAATATGGATACCGGGCATGGAGGTGCTTCCGGCAGGTTCGAATCCCTAAAGGAAGTAGCCAAGGAATATGCTTTTTTATTGGATCTGGAAAAGCATGAAAATTGTTGTTTTGTTAAATAAACAATAATTTGCAAACCTAGAAGACGTGTATGGAACATAAGATAAACGCTTATAACAACATCCTAGAACTTATAGGGAACACTCCCCTCGTAAAACTCAATAAAATAACGGCTTCCCTCACGGGAAATTTTTATGCCAAGGTAGAAGCATTCAATCCTGGACACTCGTCCAAAGATAGGGTTGCCATCTATATTATTGACGCAGCGGAACGCAGCGGTATTTTGACCGAAGGAAGTACGATTATAGAGACTACTTCGGGCAATACTGGTTTTAGTATCGCCATGGTGAGCATTATTAAGGGTTACGAGTGTATTTTAGCGGTAAGTTCTAAGTCCTCTAAGGACAAGATCGATATGCTTCGCTCCATGGGTGCCAAAGTTTATGTTTGTCCGGCCCACGTAAGCGCGGATGACCCACGTTCGTATTATGAAGTGGCCAAACGGCTGCACGGCGAGGTAAAAGGTTCCGTTTACATTAATCAATATTTTAATAAACTCAATATCGAAGCCCATTACAAGAGTACGGGACCGGAGATTTGGGAACAGACCAATGGCAATATTACTCACTTGGTAGCATGTAGCGGTACTGGAGGAACTATTTCCGGAACAGGCCGATATTTAAAAGAAAAAAACCCCAACATAAAGATTATAGGAGTCGATGCTTTTGGTTCCGTATTGAAAAAATTTCATGAAACGAGGGAATTCGACAATAATGAAATTTATCCCTATCGTATAGAAGGATTGGGTAAAAATCTGATTCCGTCAGCAACCGATTTTGATATTATCGATAAATTCATAAAGGTAACGGACGAAGAAAGTGCCCATACCGCCCGTGAAATCTGCAAGACCGAGGGGATGTTCGTCGGTTATACCAGCGGAGCGGTAACCCAGGCCCTTAAACAGTTGGACGAAGCTGGTGAATTCACCAAGGACAGCAACGTAGTCGCCATCTTCCCAGATCACGGCTCCAGGTATATGAGTAAGATATACAGCGACCAATGGATGAGCGATCAAGGCTTTTTTGACAGTAAAAACGTGGGAGAGACCGAAAAGATACAAGTAATCAAATAAGAGCTAACTCCTTAACAAGGTAAAAAAGCAACGCTCAATTTTGAGCGTTGCTTTTTTTTTAACTATATCTACCGTCGAATTTTTGAGAATATTTCCTGTCGGAAGCAAGTTTTTCGACAAGCAAATACTCGATTCAATTTGGTTCATTTTATATCAACCTACCTAACCTAGAACCCATGGAGTTGTCCTGCCTAAAGGTTAAAAAGGACATTAAAGTCCGAAAATCTATCCGGAAGGATCATATCTGCGTTAAAATTTTTATGAATGCTTGGTAAAAATCTCTACTTTTGCATTTTAAAAAATAGCCTAGATGAGAGACTTATTCGATCGAATAATTGAAAACAAAGGCCCTTTAGGAAGATGGGCATCACAAGCCGAAGGATATTTTGTTTTTCCAAAATTGGAAGGACCTATTTCCAACAGAATGAAATTTCAAGGCAAAGATGTTATAACTTGGAGCATCAATGATTACTTGGGACTTTCCAATCTTCCCGAAATCAAAAAGGTTGATGGTGATACGGCTGCGGAATATGGAGCGGCCTACCCCATGGGTGCACGGATGATGAGTGGCCATACCGATTTTCATGAACAATTGGAACAGGAATTGGCAGCTTTTGCTCATAAAGAATCCGCTTATCTTCTAAATTTTGGATACCAAGGTATCCTATCCACAATTGACGCTTTAGTTTCCAAAGATGACATTATTGTTTATGATGTGGATTCGCATGCGTGTATCATAGATGGGGTACGGTTGCATATGGGCAAGCGCTTCACTTTTATGCACAACGACATCGAAAGCTTGGAGAAAAACTTGGAACGGGCAACCAAGATGGCCGAACATAACGGTGGTGGAATCCTGGTAATTACTGAAGGAGTTTTTGGAATGCGCGGGGAGCAGGGAAAATTAAAAGAGATCGTTGCTCTCAAGAATAAATATAAATTCCGTCTTTTGGTAGACGATGCCCACGGCTTTGGCACCTTGGGAGCTACCGGGGCAGGAACAGGGGAAGAGCAAGACGTGCAACAAGATATCGATGTATATTTTGCCACCTTTGCCAAGTCCATGGCCGGAATAGGAGCCTTTTTGGCGGCCGATAAGGAAATAATTGATTATTTAAAATACAACATGCGTTCGCAAATGTTCGCCAAGTCCCTGCCCATGATATATGTAAAAGGGGCACTGAAACGTTTGGATATGTTACGTACTATGCCAGAATTGAAGGCAAAACTTTGGGAAAACGTCAATGCCCTGCAAAGCGGCTTAAAAGCGAAGGGTTTTGATATTGGCCATACCACCAGTTGCGTTACCCCGGTCTATCTTAAAGGCAGTATTCCCGAGGCTATGGCCTTGGTGAAGGATTTAAGGGAAAACCACGGAATCTTCTGTTCCATAGTGGTGTATCCCGTAATCCCTAAAGGAATGATCCTACTTAGGATGATTCCAACTGCGACTCATACCATAACGGATATAGAAGAGACTCTGGTTGCCTTTTCGGCCATAAGAGAGCGCTTGGAAAATGGTACTTACAAAAGATTGTCCGCCGCAGTTGCCGCAGCTATGGGGGAATAGAAATCTAGAATTTCAAAGAAAAAGCACCAAATTCTAATCGTGAATCTGGTGCTTTTTTTATATAATTTGAACAACTTAATAACTCAGCAATCTATAACTTAATAACCTATTTAGTTATATTGCTATTGGATCACGAGGTTATTCAGAAAGTTTTATAGTTTTTTTAAAACCAAAGGCTGAAAGATTTAAAAATCTATCACTCCATCATCATTAGCCTTATTTTTTTCCATTTTACGTTGCTTCTTCATTTGTTTTTTGGAGGGTCCCAAATCAATGTCCTCTGCACCAGTGCCCTTTTCCCTTTTATCCTTCTTTTTCATAGCATCCTTGTCTATGCTTTCTTGATCATCTATTGATTTAAACTCATCTTTATGCATGTCCAATCGGTAGGAAGCGCCAAGCGCACCAAAGATTCTAGAAGGAGTATTTTTAAAACTGGTTCCAAAATTGATGTCGACCTGGAAGTTTTCATTAAATAAATAGGCCAATCCACCTCTTAGCAGTTCATCCGAATATCGATCGCTCTTTATACCCTGGTTCTCTATAAAGACGCTCCATTTTGGGTTTCTAAAAGCGTGGCTAAGCGAAACAATGTAGCTCAATTCGGAGAACTCTGTCCCAATATAATCGTAGGCAATATTGGCGATAAGTACCACTCTAGGTGAAATCCTACTTTGGGCGGCCACCATTGCCCTGGGAGAAAAAGCGGGGTATCCCACATAGTATGGATTATCTCCTATGATATAATTGGCACCGCCATAGATAGATATGGCCGGGATTAGATTTTTCCATTGAAAACGATGATTGGCTTTCCAGCTATAAAGGTTTGGCTTGCTGAATTCGGGGTTCTTGTAGGGATCAAACACCAAAAATTTAAGGCCCAAACGGTTTTTTGAAAAGTCGGACCACTTATCTTCAACACCCGTTCTGGTATAGGTTATATTTTGACTGTTGTATATGCCTTCATAATTGATTTCCAAGGATTCGAACAACAAGCCGTAACGCAAGGAGAGATCAACTCCAAAAAGGTTCGATTCGGTAAGCATTTTATTGTGATCTCTTTGTTCATAGGAAATTCCACCTTCCGCCTGCAGCACGTTTTTGCCGACGGCGTAGGCACTGACGGACTGCCCTGGACGGTTAGAATTAATGACATCGGTATATTGGGAAGTTCCTATAAAGGGAAAGGTCAATAAAGCTGTTAGAACAAATCGTTTCATTGATGGATGTTAAGTTATTGGGTTACTAAGTTATTGCGCTACTGAGTTATTGGGTTAATCGTCAATCTTCAAATAATCACATTTATAAATACTTCTACCTTTAAAAAGTTCGATTTTTTGGAGCCGATAGTAGCCTTGACAGGGGCTTTTATAATAACTTTAGGACTTTTACATTTCTTATACAACGCTATAATTGTATTTTTGATATAGATCTTGCTTAATCTTTTTGTTTGGAACCGAAAATGCGATATTTGTAGGTAAATGTAAAAGTTTAAGGGAGTTCATTAAATTTTGTCGATAAAATGGGTTTTTTAAGAACGATATTAATTATAGTAGTGGTGTATTATCTGCTAAAGATACTGGGTAGGTTGTTTGCGCCCCAGCTCTTCCGGTATGCGGCCAAGAAGACCGAAAAACATTTTCGGGAGCGCTTTGGCGGCTTTGCCGATTTTGATACGGCCAATAAAAATCAGAAGGACGATATGATTATCAATGAAAAGCCATCCAAGAAATCTACTTCCAATTCCAAGGAAAAAGTTGGAGAATACATAGATTTTGAGGAAATTGAATGATCTTTGTCGTAAAACCAACCTATGAAGACCAGTGTTAAGGCCTTATTCATAAATTTTTTTGTTCTTGTAATTTTTGTGGCGGCTTCCGTAGCCTATTTTAATCCTGTACTTCAAGGAAAGGCAATATTTCAATCGGATATTGTCCAATTTACCGGGATGGCCAAGGAGCAGAACGATTTTCGCCAACGGACCGGGGAAGAGCCGTATTGGACGGATGGTGCCTTTGGGGGTATGCCCACTTATCAATTGGGGGCAAATTATCCAAACAACTACGTTAAGAAATTAGATAACCTCATTCGCTTTCTGCCCCGGCCCGCCGATTACCTTTTTCTTTATTTCATAGGTTTTTATATTCTCCTTTGTTGTTTAAAAGTAGATTACAGGCTGGCCGTACTTGGAGCTTTGGCATTTGGGTTTTCTACTTACATGATAATAATACTTGGTGCTGGTCACAACGCCAAGGCACATGCCCTGGGCTATATGCCCATCTTGTTGGGGGGCATAATCCTCGTTTTTCGAAAAAAATATCTTTGGGGCTTTGTACTTACAGCGGTGGCCATGGCCTTGGAAATTCAGGCCAACCACTACCAGATGACCTATTATTTTATGTTGTTGGTACTGGTTCTAGGAATCGCTTATTTGATCGATGCCATTAGAAAAGGGAAGCTAAAACATTATTTTATTTCCGTTGGAATATTAATATTGGCGGTAGTCCTTGGTATTGCAGCCAATGCTACCAGTCTTATGGGTACCAAGGAGTATGCCGATTGGAGCACTCGCGGAAAGTCGCAATTGTCCATCAACCCAGATGGTTCTCCCAAACTAAATATAAACGGGCTTAGCAAAGAATACATCACACATTACAGTTATGGGATAGTAGAATCGCTGAACCTATTGGTGCCCAGGCTTTATGGTGGTTCCAATAGTGAGGACCTTGGTACCGATTCCAAAACGTATGATTTTCTGGTAGGACAAGGTCTTTCCGGTTCAAAGGCATTAGAATTTACAAGCGGTCTGCCCTTGTATTGGGGTGATCAGCCTGGGGTATCTGGTCCCGCCTATATCGGAGCCATAATTTTCTTCTTATTTGTGTTGGGACTTTTTTTGGTAAAGGGAAAGGCCAAATGGTGGCTTTTGGGCGGAACCATTTTCTCCCTCTTGCTTTCCTGGGGTAAGAATTTTGGTCTTTTGACCGATTTTATGATCGATTATTTTCCGTTATACGATAAGTTTCGTGCAGTTTCATCAATCCAAGTTATTTTGGAATTGTGCGCTCCAGTTCTTGCGGTATTGGGATTGGTAGAAGTCTTTAGACCTTCCGTTGAGAACAAGAAAAAACTAAATTCGCTAAAAGTAAGTTTCCTTATTGTAGCGGGACTGTGTGTCGTTCTTTTTGTGTTTAAGGGAATGTTTTCGTTTACAGGCCAAAGCGATGAATCTTATAGAAAGTATTTTGGTGATCAGGTAATTTCGATGATAAAACTAGATCGGAAAGCTGTCTACACCCATGATGTTTTTCGATCTTTGATTTATGTGCTCTTGGCAGCCCTGGTTATCTGGGCTTATCTAAAGGAAAAGATAAAACAAAACATATTGCTTGTTGCCCTTGGGGTCTTAATTGTGTTCGATTTGGTGGGGGTAGACCAACGCTATGTGAACAAAGGAAATTTTGTCTCCCAAAGGCAAATGGACAAGCCGTTCCAGGAGACCGAAGTGGACCAACAAATTAATAAGGATACTACGATTTTTAGGGTATACGACCCTGAGGAAGGTCTAAATGGGGCACGCACTTCCTACTTCCACCAATCCATAGGTGGATATCATGCCGCCAAACCTGCAGGGATACAAGACCTGTTCGATTTTCATATTTATAAGAACAACGTTCGGGTGCTGAACATGCTCAACGTAAAGTACATTATTCAACAGGACAAGGACGGAAAACAATACCCTGCCATAAATCCCTTTGCCAACGGCAATGCCTGGTTTATTGATAAATTATTGCCCGTGACCAGTGCCAATGCCGAAATCAGGGCCTTGGATAGTTTGGACATTAAGAACGAAGCGGTGATAAACACAACGAATTTTCCCAATATGGGGTGGCTGTTTTTTCAGAAATGTATTATGCCGATGGTTGGAACGCCTATATTGATGGAGAAAAGAAACCGTATTTTGAAGTCGATTACGTTCTACGGGCTTTAAGAATTGCAGCCGGTAATCATACTATAGAATTTAAGTTTGAACCGAAACTGATAGAAACAGGCAGCCAAATTACCTTGGCCAGTTCCATAATTTTGGTTTTGTTGATTTTGGGTGGTATCGGGTTTTCTTTCTGGAATTCTCGAAAAAATGAAGAATCGAAACCGTAGAGACACAATATATTGTGTCTCTACCGCAAATCATTGTCGCCCGTACCCATGAAAAAAGTCCTCATAATTACTTACTATTGGCCGCCTGCCGGAGGTCCCGGGGTACAACGCTGGTTAAAATTTGTCAAGTATTTGCGGGACTTTGGGGTGGAGCCTTTGCTTTATGTTCCTGAAAATCCCCATTACCCCTTGGTGGACGAGAGCTTTTTGGATGAAATCCCGAAAGATGTTAAAATCTACAAGGGACCAATTTTTGAACCCTATCTTTTTGCCGGTTTGGTATCCCGTAAGAAGACGGATCGAATCAGCTCTGGAATCATCAATACAAAAAATCAGTCTATTCTGGAAAAAACCATGCTTTGGATACGGGGAAATCTTTTTATTCCCGATGCCCGTAAATTTTGGGTTAAACCTTCGGTACAGTTTTTATCCGAAGTATTGCGGAATGAGGACATCAAAACCATAATTACCACAGGGCCTCCCCATAGCGTGCACCTTATCGGATATCAATTAAAGCAAAAATATGGAGTGAAATGGATGGCAGATTTTCGCGATCCCTGGACTTCTATAGGTTATCACAAAAAATTAAAACTTACCAAGGCCTCACAAAGGAAGCACAAGCGTTTGGAAAGCTTGGTACTGAACGCTGCCGATCAGATTATAGTAACGAGTACTACCACCAAAAATGAGTTTGGTGCCATAACTTTCAAGCCAATAGAAGTTATTACCAATGGATACGATGCTACGCTCGTCAAGACTGGAAAGTTAGACGCTAAATTTACCCTTTCCCATGTTGGATCATTGCTTGCAGGGCGGAATCCCAAAAACCTTTGGAAAGTCGTTTCTGAATTGATAGCTGAGAATGAGGATTTTAGGAAAGCAATACAGCTTCAGTTCGCTGGCGTAGTAAGCGGCGATGTTTTGGAGACCATGATCAGTTTAGATTTAGAGCCCTATATTAAAATGGTGGGGTATCTATCTCATAAAGAGGCGCTAAAGTTTCAACAAAAATCACAGGTATTGCTCCTGGCCGAAATAGATTCGGAGGAGACCAAAGGGATTATCCCCGGCAAATTATTCGAATATATGGCCGCTGGGCGACCAATTTTGGGAATTGGCCCAAAAGGGTGGGAGGTTGGTGACTTGGTTGCAGAGACCCAATCTGGCAAGACCTTCGACTATGGAGAACATTCCCAAATAAAAAAATTACTTTTGGAATGGTTTGCCGACTATCAAAAAGGAAAATTGACGGTTAACTCCGTCGATATTGAAAAATATAGCCGTAAGGAACTAACCAAAAAACTGGTAGAAACAATTGTATGGGAATAGTACTAAAGCAGTCCTTGAACAACACGATCGTTACCTATTTGGGTTTTGCTATAGGGGCGGTAAACACCTTGTTTTTGTATACCCGGTTTTTAAGTGGGGAATACTACGGGCTGGTTGGGGTTATTCTTTCGGCATCGGCTATACTAATGCCAGTGCTGGCCTTTGGGGTGCCCAATACGTTGGTTAAGTATTACACCAGTTTTCAAGATAATAAGGACTCCGATGGCTTCCTTTCTTTAATGTTGTTCCTGCCACTTGCTCTCATAGTCCCCATAGGGGCGCTCTCCTATTTTGCATACAACGCCATTGGTGACTTTTTGTCTAAGGAAAACCCCATAGTAAAGGGATATGTCTGGTATATTTTTTGGATCGGTGTTGCAATGGCTTATTTTGAGGTCTTCTATGCCTGGGCCAGGGTCCAAATGAAATCCGTTTTTGGCAATTTCATGAAGGAAGTATTCAGTAGGGTAGGGGTCACCATTTTATTGCTGCTGATCTACTTTGATGTGATTTCGGTGGAAACGTTTTTGAAGGCCATGGTAGCACTCTATCTGTTGCGTACCCTGATCATGAAAATCTATGCCTACAGCCTTAAAATGCCAAAGATTGATTTTCATTTCCCAAAAAATACACGAACGATCCTTTCGTATAGCGCATTTATTATTTTGGGAGGTTCTACAGCCATCGTGCTTTTGGAAATCGATAAGGTGATGATCAATCAATATATTCAGATCGAGAATGTAGCCTACTACAGTGTGGCATCTTATATCGCAATGACCATAGCGGTTCCTTCACGGTCCATGCATCAGATTACCTATCCAATTACGGCAGAATTACTGAATAATGCGAATATGGCGGGCCTCCAAAAGCTCTACCAGAAAAGCTCCCTTACCCTTTTTATTGCTTCCGGACTGTTGTTCGTTTTGATCGTTATCAACCTCGATGAGCTTTATTTATTGTTGCCGGAAGATTACCGAGGCGGATTTACCATAGTTTTTCTTATTGGGTTGGCCAAAGTTTACGATGCACTTTTGGGCAATAATAATGCCATTCTCTACAATTCCGATTATTACCGGACCGTACTGTTAATGGGAGTTTTCCTAGCCATAATTACCGTACTTTTTAATATGTGGTTAATTCCAGAATACGGATTAAACGGGGCAGCTATCGCAAGTTTTATGGCATTTTTTATTTATAATACCATAAAAATGATTTTTGTGAAATGGAAATATGGGTTAATGCCTTTTACTTTGGAAACCGTCAAGGTGATTTTCCTTCTCTTACTTTTGGGAGCTGTTTTTTATTTTATTAATTTTCCATTTTCGCCCATTCCGAACATTGTGCTAAAAAGTACAATTATGGTCATTATTTATATAGGGATACTATATCGATTTAAAATATCGGAGGACGTATTTGGAATATTAAACAAATTTTTAAGGCAAAAATAAATGTCTATCTTGTTGCGTGAAATTATAAATCACCAAATAATATGAATAACCACCTTAGTAAACTACTCTACAAACTGACAATCTATTTGTTTCTAATGCTGGCAATTGTCCTTGTCGGATGTAAACAATCCGTTAATGATCCAAATAAGGAAGAATGGATTTCTTTATTTGACGGATCCAATATGGATAAGTGGACCCCAAAATTTAAGGGAGCGGAACTCGGGGTAAATTTTAAAAATCGATTTATCGTTAAAGACAGTTTACTCAGTGTACGGTATGCGGCAACGGATACGTTTAATGAAGATTTCGGACATCTTTATTACAATCAGAAGTTCTCATATTACAGATTAAGGGTAAAATATCGCTTTGTGGGCGAACAACAGACCGGGGGTCCGGGGTGGGCAGTCCGTAACAATGGCCTAATGCTGCATTGTCAAGAACCGTCTACGCTCGGGCTTGATCAAGATTTTCCTATTTCATTGGAATGTCAGCTCTTGGGCGGTGATGGGGTTCATAAACGTACCAATGCAAACCTCTGTACGCCTGGTACCAATGTGGTTATAAATGACACTTTATTTACGCCACACTGTATCAACTCTACTTCGAAAACCTACCCTGGCGACGAATGGGTAGAGGTGGAGGCCCGGGTATTGGGAGATTCCCTTATCCAACATATTTTAGAAGGCAAGGTGGTCATGGAATATCGAAATCCAACAATAGGGGGCGGTGCCGTAAGTGGATACAAAGAATCTGCTTATATAGAAGGAGCACCGATCAAGGATGGATATATCTCAATTCAGGCCGAGACTGCTCCAATCGATTTTAAATCCATAGAACTGCTAAACCTTTGCGGTTGTATGGACAAGGAAGCAAAAAATTATAAGTCCTATTACGTGAAGGCCGACAAT
>CAJDXC010000057.1_pt2 | contig 12671 bp, 10 predicted proteins | sample 7391681 | NCBI WGS metagenome assembly CAJDXC01 (sample SAMEA7055742, study PRJEB34461) | soil metagenome | biome: terrestrial ecosystem; feature: Peninsula; material: soil | place: Antarctica | collected 2016 | reverse complement strand
CGGAAAGGGATTGCCCATAGGTGGTCGGTATTGCCAGGCTCAAGGCCCCGTCCAACACCACATATTCGCCAGTAAGCAGTAATTTGCCGTTGCTGTAGTATTTAATTGCCATTGTCCTGCCTCAATTTTTCGAACGCCCCTACCACCGCACTGTGGCTAGCAGTGTGTTTTTTAAAATAATTGGTCAAGATCTCTTTTTCCTTTGCAGTGGCTCCTAATTGGTTAAGTATATTCAACAAGTGCATTTTCATGTGTCCTTGTTGTATGCCGGTAGTAACCAAAGATCTCACGGCGGCAAAATTTTGGGCCAAGCCGGCAACCGCAACGATCTGCATCAATTCTTCAGCACTGGGATTTTGCAAAATTTCGAGGGCTAGTTTTACCAAGGGGTGCAGGCTGGTAAGTCCGCCTACGGTACCAAGCGCTAAAGGTATTTCTATCCAAAAGGTAAAAATCCCGTTTTCGATTTTGGCATGGGTAAGACTGCTATAGCTCCCATTTCGTGCGGCGTATGCATGCACCCCCGCCTCTATTGCCCTAAAATCATTCCCCGTTGCCAACACTACGGCATCGATCCCGTTCATAATACCTTTATTGTGGGTCACTGCCCTAAAGGGTTCTATGTTGGCAATAGCAACTGCACGGACCATCTTTTCGGCAAATTCCGATGGGGAAGGAGCGGAGTGCTCGTTTAGGTCTTCCACCGGGCAGCTTATCTCCGCCCTTACCAAACATCCGGGTACGTAGTTGGAGAGGATACTCATAATTATGTCTATATTTTTTTCATCCTTGGTAAATAATGGAAAATCCCTTGCTTCTCTTTTTAAGGTCTCCGCAAACTGTTCCAAGCAAGAGTTGATAAAGTTTGCACCCATGGCATCCTTGGTCTCGAAAGTACAGTGCAATTGATAGTAATTTTCCAGAAATTGGGTTTTGTCCTTGAGTTCAATACCAGTTATGCCCCCACCTCTCTTTTCCATGTTTTTGGTGAGGATGGTGGTCTCCGCAATCAATTTGGGTTTTACCGATTCAAAAAAAGCTATCAATTTTTTGGAATCTCCATGGTGCATAAAGTGGACTTGCCCTATTTTCTCGGTTCCCAGCACCTTGGTCTTAAAACCGCCCCGATCCAACCAAAATTTGGCTGTTTTGCTTGCTGCGGCCACTACGGAGCTTTCTTCGATAGCCATAGGAATGGCAAAGAGCTTGCCGTTTATCAAAAAATTAGGTGCAATGCCCAAAGGCAAGTAATAGTTGGCAATGGTGTTTTCAATAAATTCGTCATGCAGTTTTTGCAGGTCGGCATCTGCATGTGAATAATGAGCCAAAACCCGTTTTGTAGCTTCGGCGTCGTGGGTATAGTTGGTGGCTATCCAATCTATTTTTTCTTCTTTGGTAAGTTTGGAAAAACCCTTTATAGGCTTGGTCATTCGCTTTGTATTTCTCCCTCCAAAGATAGGGATTATGCCGTTAAAATATTTATTTGGACTAAGTGGTGTTATTGGATTTTTTAATTAAATTATTAGTAAACTTGACACTTTCTAATCTGTTTTTGTGAAATTATGCAGAAGATATCCCTACTCGTTCTTGTTATTGTTGGTTTCGTTACGTTTTCCACCGCTCAGAAAAAGTCCATCACTTTGGAAGAAATCTGGAGCGGTGAATTTGTCACCGACGGTATGAAGGAACTCCGCTCCATGAACAATGGCAAGGAGTATACGGTTCTGAACACCAATTGGGTCACCAAGACCAATACTATTGATAAATATTCCTATGCTAGCTTGGAGAAGACCGGAACCATAGTCGATGCCATGGATCTTCTGGGGATTTCCAGTTTTAGTTCCTACACCTTTAGTAACGATGAATCCAAGGTTTTGTTGGCTATGGAGGTGGAATCGATCTTTCGACGTTCTACCCTAGGTATATATTATATTTATGACATAGCTTCCAAAAAAACTATAAAAATATCTGATAAAAAAATACAGGAACCTTCACTTTCGCCGGATGGGACCAAAGTAGCCTTCGTGCTCAACAACAACCTATATATTTTTAACTTAAAATCACAAACCACCCAACAAATAACCACCGACGGTGAAAAGAACAAGATCATCAATGGGGTAACGGACTGGGTCTATGAAGAGGAATTTGCTTTTGTCCGTGCCTTTGAATGGAGCCCCGATGGGGCCAAAATAGCCTTTCTACGGTTTGACGAGAGCCAGGTGCCAGAGTTTTCCATGGACATATACGACCATACGCTCTATCCCCAAAATGACAATTTTAAATATCCCAAGGCAGGGGAGAACAATTCGGTGGTTACCTTGCATCTATATGATGTGAATACGAATAAAATTACCAAGGCAGATTTAGGTAATCCCTACTACATCCCCCGTATAGAATGGAAGAAAAACCCAAATGAACTGGCCGTGCAAACCATCAATCGGCATCAGGACGATTTAAAATTATATTCCGTTAATGCTAAGAATAATTCCGTTTCCCTGTTGTTGGAGGAGACGGATAAGGCCTATGTGGATATTACGGATGACCTAACTTTCTTGGACGACGATAGTTTTATTTGGACCAGCGAAAGGGATGGATATAACCATATTTATCTCTACGATAAGGAGGGTAAATCGAAAACTCAGGTAACCCAGGGAAATTGGGATGTGACCCACTATTACGGTTATGACAAACAAAGCGACCGGGTGTTCTACCAGTCTACCGAGAACGGTTCTATCAACCGTGATGTTTACAGTATTGACAGCAAGGGGAAAGTTAAAAAAAGATTGACGGATCGCGAGGGTACCAATGAGGCCGATTTCAGTTCAGATTTTACTTATTTTATCAATACCTTTTCCAGTACCACAACTCCTCCAGTGTTTACCCTCCTCGAGGCCAAGACCGGTAAAACGCTTAGGGAAATTAAGGATAACGGTTCCCTGTTGGAGAAGTTGAATGGATATAAAATAAGTCCCAAGGAATTTTCCACCATTTCCATCAACGGTAATGATCTGAACATGTGGATGATAAAGCCTATGGATTTTGATCCCTCCAAAAAATATCCGTTATTGATGTACCAATACAGCGGTCCTGGCTCCCAATCTGTAGACAACAGTTGGATGGGTAGCAATGACTATTGGTACGAGATGTTGGCTTCGGAAGGATATATCATCGCCTGTGTAGACGGGAGAGGAACAGGATTTAAGGGAAGGGATTTTAAAAATGTTACCTATAAGGAATTGGGGAAATATGAAGTAGAAGATCAGATCGCTGTTGCCAAGAAACTAAGTGAACTGCCGTACATCGATGCAGATCGAACGGGAATTTGGGGCTGGAGCTATGGCGGATTTATGGCCAGCAATTGTATCCTGAAGGGTAACGATGTTTTTGAAATGGCTATTGCGGTAGCACCCGTCACCAGTTGGCGATTCTACGATTCGATCTATACGGAACGGTTTATGCAAACGCCCCAGGAAAACCCAAGTGGTTACGATGACAACTCTCCTTTAAGCTACCCAGAATTGCTGGTTGGAAAATATTTGTTGATCCACGGCTCCGCGGACGACAACGTTCACGTGCAGAATAGCATGCGAATGATAGATGAACTTGTTCAGGCCAACAAACAGTTCGATTGGGCAATTTATCCGGATAAGAATCACGGTATTTACGGAGGAAACACTAGATTGCAGCTCTATATTAAAATGACCAACTTTATCAAAACAAACCTATAAAACAAATTATGGTAAACACCATCCAACCAATCGAGCGAAAGGAACTCTTTGGCCATCCCGTAGGCCTGTACATTCTTTTCTTTACCGAAATGTGGGAGCGTTTTTCCTACTATGGGATGCGCGGTTTGTTGGTACTCTATATAGCTACTTCGGCCACGGCCAATGATCCCGGTCTGGGATGGACTTCCAAAGATGCGCTTTGGCTTTATGGTTGGTACACCATGTTGGTTTACGTTATGTCTATTCCTGGAGGTATTATCGCCGATAAGTGGTTGGGACAAAAGAAGACGGTGATGGTTGGTGGATTTCTGTTGGTCGCAGGCCATGCCACGCTCGCCATCCCCAACCAAACAGCATTCTTTACCGGCCTTATTTTGATTATTCTGGGGGTAGGAGGGCTAAAGCCAAATATCTCTACCATGGTCGGGGGTCTTTATCGTCAGGGTGATATAAGAAGGGACAAAGGTTTTACAATTTTTTATATTGGGATTAATATTGGCGCTTTTTTGGCGGGTATAATTGTCGGAATTGTAGCAGCTAATTGGGGATGGCACTATGGATTCGGTCTGGCGGGTATCGGTATGCTGTTTGGGCAGATTGTGTTCATCACGGGACAAAAGCATTTAGAAGGGGTAGGGGATTTTATCGGCGGCAACAAGACGCTTCAAATTGACAAGGACGCTTCCAAAAAACCATTGACAAAAATCGAAAAGGACAGGGTTGTAGTCCTGCTTATTTCTTTCCTGATCGTAATCGTTTTTTGGGGTGCTTTTGAACAGGCCGGCGGTCTGATGAACCTCTATACGGATGTTAAGGTAGACCGGGTTACTGGTTTTGGAGGCCCAAATTGGTTACAGGAGATTCCAGCCGCTGTATTTCAGTCCCTTAACTCTGGATATATTATTATTTTTGGAACTCTGGTGGCTGCATTTTGGGCTTGGTGGCGCAAAAAAGGCCATGAAGCTTCCTCCATTTTCAAAATGGCTATCGGTACCATTATCATGGGATTAGGATTTATTTTTATGATGTTTGCCTCTAAGGAAGCTTCTTCCGAAACTTTTGGCAAAGCCGCTATGTTCTGGATATTTTTGGCCTATTTTTTTCATACTATTGGAGAACTTTCCTCCTCTCCGGTTTCCCTGTCTTTTATCACCAAATTAGCACCAGCAAAATATGCTTCTATAATGATGGGCATCTATTTTGCCTGTACCGGCCTAGGTAACAAACTGGCTGGTGGTATCGGGGAAAATTCTCAGTTGGAACCATTTGGGGGTAGATTGACCGCGGGCAAGGAAATGGTGTATTCCCTTACCGAGAAAAAGGAATTCGAAAGAAAAGTTGATGGCAAGAAAACTAAATATGCGGATTATGCCATAAACCAGGATAAAAACTTTGAGATCAAGGCAACGGTATATCCCGAAGGCGACAACGTTGTTTTTATAGATTATGAAAACAACAAATCGCTTAACGACGTGTTTAACTTGAACAGCGAAGAAAGTGCCAAACTTTTAAAAAATTTAAAGGAACACGAAGTTTCCAAACAGGAACCTTATCATGCCCGCTTGTATTTCGAGAAAGATGAAGAGAAAGCAAAAATAGAAGCTAATAGAGGGGATGGAAACGATTATGGAGTCTCTTTTGTATTGACCGAAGAACAGAATTCTAAAGAATTCTATACCTTCATGTACATCACGATATTTACCGTTGCATTTGGTCTGTTGCTGATTCTTTTCCTTAAGAAACTGAAAAAATTGACTCATGGTGCCGAGGACAATGAGCGAGATCTGAGCAGCGAGATCACAGAGGGCTTTGAGACTGCCGATCCAGATATAAAGGAATAAACTCTAAACCTGACAAGTTTTCAAAACCTGTCAGGTTTTTCATTTCAATTATACCATTATGAACACGGATATAGAAAATCTCTTTAAGGACAAGGTGCTGGGACATCCTGCAGGTTTGTTCGTTTTGTTCTTTACCGAAATGTGGGAACGTTTTTCCTTTTATGGTATGCGTATCCTTTTGATTCTCTTCCTTACGGCCCCGCTGATCAGCGATAATCCCGGATGGGAATGGCCTCGAGAAAACGCCTTAGCGCTCATAGGTACCTATGCCTCCTTACTATACCTTACCCCCATCGTAGGTGGCTATATTGCTGACAAGATCACAGGATATCGGATTGCAGTGGTAATCGGGTGTTTTATCATGACCTTGGGGCATGCCGCCATGGCCTTGGAAAACCAATGGTCACTGTACGTGGGATTGGCTTTGTTGGTCATTGGCACTGGATTTTTTAAGCCCAATATTACCTCTATCATTTCCCAGATGTACAAGGGAAAGGAATCTAAAAAAGACGGTGCCTATACCATTTTCTACATGGGTGTAAACGCAGGCGCTTTTTTTGGAATGATGCTTTGTGGTTATCTGGGAGAAAATTTTGGGTGGTCCTGGGGTTTTGGTCTGGCCGGGGTATTTATGCTCCTTGGAATGCTGCAATTTTGGTTCGCCAAAGATTTGTTTGGCAAAATAGGAGGTAAGCCTGGAAAGAGGGGAAATGAGGACGACCTTAATACAATTGACGTAAACAATGCCGAAACCCAACCCGAGAAATTGAATCCTTTTACCAGTTTGGATTATATTTTGATCGTTCTCTCTTCGGTGGCGGGATTATTGTACCTGTTTAACGATCCCTTGGAAAAAATTAGTGGCTATAGCCTGGCGCCTTTTACCTTATGGGGAACCAACGGATCGGACATCGTGGTGCTGACGGGATTGGTGCTGTTCTTGCTATTGCTGATAATGCGGATTTCCAGGTACGATACCGTTGTTAGGGACCGTATCATTGCCGTATCCATATTCGGTGTGTTTACAGTATTCTTTTTCTCGTTTTTTGAACAATCCTTGGGATCCATGACGATTTTTGCTCGGGATTACACCCACAGGGCCCTAACGGGTCCGGCCGCAATTACCTTTAAAATAGTCGATGCGTTGCTTACCACTGTACCTCTGATCATTATCACTTGGGTCTTGGCACTATTGTTCAAAAAGACTTATTCGAAAATAGGGTTGTCCAACATTATGCTAGCACTGGCCTTTGTGGGTATTTGGGGGCTGGTACTCTACAGATTGTACGAAAAGTCTAGGGAACCTGGGACCGAGATCGATGCCACTTGGTTCGGAATTCTCAACTCCTTTTTTATCATTACCCTGGCCCCTATCTTCTCGAGATGGTGGGAGAGCAAGTACAACCCAAGTGCCGCCATGAAATACGGGATAGGACTTATCTTGTTGGGACTCGGTTTTGCGGTTTTGTCCTACGGCTCGGCGGGGATACCGCAAGGGGCGAAAACAGCATCTGTAAGTATGATATTTCTAATTTTGGCCTATCTGTTGCACACTATGGGCGAATTGTGCTTATCGCCCGTGGGTTTATCGTACCTCAGTAAATTGGTCCCTGCCCGGATGATCGGTTTTATGTTCGGGGTCTGGTACCTGGCCATAGCCGTTGGCCAGAAAGCGGCCGGTACCATGGGTGGGATGATCGATAAAATATCCGGACAGTATTCCATGGGAACCTTCTTCTTAATATTCACTTTAATACCCATAGCGGCAGGGCTGGTGTCCATCGTATTAAATCCGTTGTTAAAAAGATTGATGCACGGGATAAGATAGGCCCCTTAACCCCTTCTTTCGTCATAAGTTTGCCGAACGTGTGACACAATGGGAGAGATGATATCCGAGTTTATTTTAAATCTATAGAAAACGCCCCCTCATCTCCCGTATAGTGAAACGGAATCTTCACCTTTTCGCAACTGGCTTGCCAGCGTTCAACATAGCTTCTGTAGTTGTTGCCGTCAGAAATCACCATTTTGGGCCGGAGGGAATCCAGTAGCCGATCTAGATTTATTTTTGGGGATTGGGTCAAAAGTACGTAGTCTATAGAATTATTTACCGGATAAACTCCCACACTATCCAAGATCAATAAATCTTTAGAAGCTAAGCGGTAACTATTTTTTGTAGTTGGATAGGAAATTTCCCGAATGTTCTCTGCCACTTTATAATCAGTAACCATATTCCTAGTTCGGGAAGAATCGGTGGTAATGACATTGAGCCGATTTCCCAATTGATGAAACATTACACTGTTCCTAGTTTGATGAAGCACTAATAACTCTTCTTTGTGTTCGGTCTGATAAAGAACAAGGAAAGACCACATCTGAAAGCCTATGATTGTCACTAAAAATGCGATGGTTCTTTTATAATCGGCCTTGACCAACATTTGAACCAGAAGTATGATGACTGCGTAGCCTAGAACTAGCTGTACGGCATCAAAATGAATATCCCTAAAAATAAATACCTTCTGCCCCGCCACCCATCCTACGAGGGAATTCATCGCATCGATTAAAAAATCGTAAAGTACCACCAAGAATTTGGGTAGCAAATTAAGCAGGGCCAATGCGATAACCAGAATTCCCATACCCAATAAAATTCCCAAGAAGGGGATGATAAGGAGATTGGAAACAAAGAAAAGACCAGGGAATTGATGGAAGTAAAACAGACTGATCGGCAATACACCCAACTGGGCTGCAATACTAACAGATGTCAATTGCCATACTTTTTGCAGTAAGACATTTTTAGGAAACCAAAACCGTTGGAGCATAGGATAGACCCAAACAATGGCGAAGACTGCGGCATAACTCATTTGGAACCCCACCTGAAATAGGAACATGGGGTGGATGAGTAGAATAAAGAACATAGAAAGGGCTAGGATGTTAAAGGTACTCGTGGGTCGATTGAGGAATAGGGCATAGGCGAGAAAGGAAAACATGGCCACGGCCCGCACTACGGAGGAAGATAACCCCGCGATAAAAGCAAATCCCCACAACAGTAGAACGATTAGCAACAATTTAATGGTCCTGCCATGGGGTAAACGTTCCAAAGGAGTCAGAACAAACTGAAGCAACAGGAGGATGATGCCGATGTGTAATCCGGAAACCGCTAAAATATGAACCGCCCCGGCATCTTTGTAATCGTCATAGGTTTCTTTTAGAATATCGTTGCGCTGGCCCAACAAAAGCGCCTGAATGATTCCTAACTGGGCTTCTCCAAAATTGGATTGGCGCAGTTTGGCAGTTATTTTGTTCCTCAGACCGGCCGCTGTTCCATAAAAAGTGGTGGTATGGGATGCCAATCTAAAATAGTTGGTTGAAGAAAGGTTTACTTGGTCCGTAATTCCCAAATTCCTTAAGTACTTTTTGTAATCGAATTGGTGGGGGTTCAAGGGTGGTTTGATGGTCTGAGGTTGGGTCAGGAGCAAGAATTCGTCATCAACTTTGAATAGATTTATATCGGTGCCCGAAGGGGTATTTACAACTATTTTTCCAGATGCTTTCTTACCATCGATTTCTTGGATTATGGCTATATATCGATCCGAAAAGGAAGTGGGTTTTAAAACCTCCCTTATTTTTAGGTGCCAAATGGAATTTTCGTTCTTTGAAACATGGGAGTAATTATCGGAATGGTTTTCTGGTTGGGACAATGTAAAGGTTAAGAGACCAATGAAAATAGTCAACAGGATAGAAACAATTTCAAAAAGAGGAAAATCGGTTCGCTTTTTAAGGACGAATAGAATTCCCAAGAACAAAAGACCAAGACCGGTCAATAGAAGTGTGGGTGGAAGGGTAGGTTGTAGATAGTAGCCCAACATAATTCCTACGAGAAGACCCAAGGACAGTTTTACCGATATAAACCGGAACAGCCCCATGCTAAAGAACCCTGGTGGCTTTTACAAAGGCATGGTTCCAATAGCCTTCCCTAAGGGATGAAACAATAACTCCCCTAGAGGTGGTAGAATGGATAAATTGAATATTGTCCCCATCTACGGCAACCACAAGCCCTACATGGCTGATCCGATTACCTCTTTTCCCCGTGCTAAAGAACAATAGATCTCCTTTGCTCACTTTTTTGAGCTTTATAGGCTTGCCTTCTTCTGCGATTTGGTAGGAAATCCTTGGCAATGCTATTTGTTGTTCTCCAAAAGCAATATAAATAAGACCGGAGCAGTCCATTCCTTTTCTTGTTACACCACCATATTTATAGCGTGTTCCAGAAAATGTTAGAGCAGTGTTAACGATATTATCCGCCAATCGTTGGGTGTCTGCCGTCTCAAAATTGTTGCCATCTACAGCGTCTTCAGTACTAATTTTATCAGAGTCCCCTGTAGGTGCTTTCGAAGCCTCAACCGTGATTTTCCGAGGTTCTTCGACCTTTGCCTTTCTTTTGGAGGCCCCGCAACCAACAATTAGAAACAACAAGGAACAAAATAGAAAATTGCGCACCATATAGAAGTGATTGGGTCTCTTGAAACTCAAAAGTAAGTAAATATTCTTTTTCATCACTTTATTTACTGTCAAGTTAGTACTGATTCATTTTCCTCTTGGCTGGTTTAGGAAGCCTTGTTTTCTTTCTTAAACAGGATGTAAGAATATACAATTGGAACCACAGTAATTATCCCCGTAACTATTAAGAACACGGTGAGATTTAATTTATTGTCTAAGACTAAACTTGCGACTACAACAATCAATCCACCAACAAACCATAGTTTGCCGGCCATTCTATGGGTTTCTTTCCAAATAGTTTCGTTCTCCAGGGTCCAGGGAGTTTTAATACCGATAAAGTAATTTGGCTGTATGGTCTTAAAATAATTGCCTAGAATTATAAAAAGGACACCAATTCCTAAAATGGTGTAATTTGGATTGGCTAAAGATTGATTTTTGACGGAATAAAGGATGAACAAGGCAAGAGCGGACATGAATATCGTCAACAAAACCTTTAGGGATTGAAGTTTGTTGCCCATTTTGTTCAGTTTGTTTTTTGGATCGATTTTTGGAACAAGCAAAAAGATAACATAAGTGAGGAGTGGTAGCAGGATTGGGATTATGATTAATTCGGCTTTATTGCCATAACGATTAATTTCCCCGTTAATGTTCCAGTGCAACGGAACTTTATCTGGCAATTGTGGCCATAGATAACCTAAATAAATGAAGGGAAGTAAAATTACGAGAAATAGAGGCCATTCTTTTTTAAAAATCTGGTTCATGTTATGGCTGTTTTAGGGTTAGTATCCATTTAAGCAGGTCTTCCAAGATTGTTGTATTCAATGAATATTCGATAAATTGTCCTTTCTTTTCACCGGTTATTAAATCTGCTCTTTTCAAAATATCCAAGTGATGGGAAATACTTGGTTTTGAAATGTTGAACTTTTCAGCAATTTCTCCTGCATTTAGGTCCTTTTCTTTCAGCAATTCAATTATGGTCCTACGCGTTTCATCGTTCAGCGCTTTGAAGAGTAGATTCATTCTTCATTTAGTTATTTAGTTAAATATCTAAATAATATATTGAAGTACAAAATATTTTTTGTTTTTAAAATAATACTATGTAAGACTTTCCACAATCATTTCCGCAGCTTTATCACTGGCGCCTTTTCCTCCCAATTTTTTCTCCAGTTCGTAATAAGCTTCAAATTGAGCCTTTCTTTTCTGCCCATCGAGAATCTTGGTGAGCTCGGAGATTAGATTTTTGGTATTGAGGTCATCCTGTATCAGTTCCTTCACCACCTCTTTGTTCATGATGAGGTTTACCAAGGAAATATACTTTAAAGTTATAATTCGTCTTGCAATCTGGTAGGAGACCCAATTTGCCTTATAGCAGACCACCTGAGGGATCTTAAAAAGGGCGGTCTCCAAGGTGGCCGTTCCACTGGTAACCAGGGCTGCATAGGAAAGGTTCAACAGATCGTAAGTTTTATTGGCGACAAATCCTACTTGTGGATTTTTCAAAAAAGGTTCGTAAAAATTCTGGTCCAAGCTGGGAGCCCCAGCAATCACAAATTGATATTCGGGAAAGGAACCGGTCACTGAAAGCATTACGGAAAGCATTTTTTGCACTTCTTGCTTGCGGCTTCCCGGTAATAAAGCAATAATCGGTTTTTTAAGATCTAAACCGTAATCTTTCCGAAAAGTTTTATCGTCTACTTCTTGTCTATCGGCAATGGCATCGATTAGGGGATGGCCTACAAACTCAACTTGGAAACCGTGCTTTTGTTCATAGAACTCCTTCTCGAATGGGAGAATAACATACATGACATCGATATCCCTTTTTATCTTTTCGATTCGCCCTTCCCGAGAGGCCCAAATTTGCGGGGAGATATAGTAATTGGTATTGATGCCGCTTTCCTTGGCCCATTTGGCTATCCGAAGGTTAAACCCGGAATAATCGATGAAAATAAGTACATCTGGTCCGAAGGCTGTGATATCCTCCTTGCAGAACTTGATATTCTTAAAGATAGTATTGAGGTTGCCCACGACCTCCAAAAACCCCATAAAGGCCATTTCTTTGTAGTGCTTTACCAAAGTGCCCCCCGCTTGTTCCATAAGATCACCGCCCCAACAACGGATGTTGGCTTCCAGGTCCTTTTTTTTTAAGGCCTTGATAAGGTTAGATCCATGGAGATCTCCCGAGGCTTCCCCTGCGATGATGTAGTACTTCATTTTAAGTTCAAGAGCAAGTTCAAGTTAAAGTTCAAAAGCTTAGGAGTTTGGAAAGCATAGTATTAATGATTTATAAAAACCTTAAACACCAAACAAAAAATCTATAAACCCTTTAAAACATTTTATAGTACAAGATCAACATGGCCGTAATCAGCGTAGCGATCATGACCCCTTTGGCCCTATTGTCCCTACGAATTTTTAAGAAACCAAAAAACACCACCAGATTCAATATGGCACCCAAGGCCAACAAACTCCCCACGTGTCCCTGTGCCACGGCGGCTCTAAAAGTCTCAACAATGCCTAGATCCGAAAACAAGAGAATATACAACAAAGTGCCGAAAGTATTTGCGATGAGGCCTACAGCAAGACCAATTAGAATTTCTTTTTTGGTGTTCATTTA
>CAJDXC010000088.1_pt2 | contig 12731 bp, 7 predicted proteins | sample 7391681 | NCBI WGS metagenome assembly CAJDXC01 (sample SAMEA7055742, study PRJEB34461) | soil metagenome | biome: terrestrial ecosystem; feature: Peninsula; material: soil | place: Antarctica | collected 2016 | reverse complement strand
CAAAGGCTTCCTTTAGTCTATCCTCGGCGATATCGGAGAGAACGATATTGGCACCCTCGGCGGCCAATTTATCGGCAATGGCCTTTCCTATACCTCCGGCGGAACCGGTGATCAGGGCCACTTTTCGGGATAGGGGCTGTTCCTTGGGCATACGCTGCAATTTGGCCTCCTCTAGCAACCAGTATTCAATGTCAAAGGCTTCCTGCCTTGGAAGGGAGGTATAGGCGGAGATGGCCTCTGCACCCCGCATTACGTTGATGGCATTGATATAGAACTCACTGGCAACTCTTGTGGTCTGTTTGTTCTTCGCAAAGCTGAACATCCCTACGCCCGGGTAAAGGATGATAACGGGATTGGGATCCCTCATTGCAGGGCTATTGTCCCGTTTGCAAGTCTCGTAGTAATCTTTATATTCTTGACGATAGGCTTTGAACGCAGGCTCCAGTTTTTTTAACGTAGCTTCCGTATCGGTGAGGTTCTCGTCCAAACCAAGTTGTAAGACCAAGGGCTGTATTTTCGTTCTTAGGAAGTGGTCCGGACAGGAAGTCCCCATGGGAGCCAACCTTTCCAGATCGTTGCTGTCGATATACTCCATTACCACATCACTGTCGGCAAAATGACCGATCATCCTATTCTCAGAGGAACAAAGACCGCGCAATAACGGCATCAATTGTGCCGCCTTGTCCATACGTTCGGCCTTTGGCAGGCTCTTGACCTTTTGTCCCCCAAAAATGCTCCCTTTATCCTTTATCTTCTTTTCTATATATTCGGAAGCCATTTCTATTACCTCAAGACTGTTCATATAACATTCATAAGAGGTATCACCCCAAGTAAAAAGTCCATGGCTACCCAAAACGATGCCCCGGATTCCAGGATTGTCGTTCAGGCATTTTTCCAATTGAAGTCCCAGATCAAAACCCGGGCGTTGCCATGGCACCCATCCCATGGTGTCTCCCCAGATCTCCTTGGTCACTTTTTCGCTGTCCTTGGCCGCCGCAACGGCGATGAGGGCATCGGGGTGCAGGTGGTCTATATGCTTAAATGGCAAAAGTCCGTGAAGGGGAGTATCAATGGACGGGGCCTTGCTATCCAGATCGTAGATGCAGTGGTCAAAGAGTCCCACCATACGATCCTCGTCGTGCAGGCCTTCATATACGTTTTTCAAGTTGCGCAACCTTCCAGTATACAGGCCGGCGATTCCGGAACGGGTAAGGGTACCTATATCGCCTCCAGATCCCTTGACCCACATAACCTCCACTACTTCATTGGTGAGCGGATCTTTTTCCATGGTCTTGCAACTGGTGTTTCCACCGCCATAGTTGGTGATTCTAAGATCTGTCCCAAGAATGTTGGAGCGATATAGGAATAGTGCCACTTGATCATCTCCCAGTTCGGACGCTTTGTTGTCGTCCCATAGATAATCGACATATTCGTTTCTTTGCCCATTGTTCGATTAATAGTTAGTGTATTTAATTGCTAATATAGAATTTCATTTTGTGTTGGCTATCCTGCACTGTACTGGTTAAGAGAAAATAAATATTTTTATTTCATATTCTGACGAAAATATTGCGGAATTGAAGTTTGGGTTCTTGTTCTGATGTAAACAATGATTGGTGCAATTTGACAGTTCGCGATATGTATTTTTAATGGTTATTTGGACCTGAATTCCAAGGATATTTTATGGGATTTATCTCCAAATATAGTCTGCAGTGATGTATGGGGGACTTACGGAAAAAGAAGGATCTACGTTAAGTGTTTCATATTCCCGAGGTTTATTTTTGAAATTCAGTTTAATTCCTTTAATTTGTTTTGGTAGAGCTGCTTTTCAAAATCACCGCTAATCTTCAATTCCAAGACGTGTTTAAATACCTAGATATTGAGGAAAATTCCAGGATTCCCAAGTACAACCAGATTGTGGACTCCATTATCCGGAACATTTCCAATGGAAACCTAAAGATGGACACAAAGATACCATCGATCAATCAGTTTAGCGAGGAATTTAATCTTTCCCGGGATACCGTGGAAAAAGCCTATAACATTTTAAAGGAAAGGAAGGTGATAACGTCTATCCGGGGAAAGGGCTATTACATCACAAGGACGAAGCTCATAACCAAGGTAAACATTCTTTTTCTAATCAATAAACTGAGTTCCTATAAGATGCAGATATACAATTCGTTCATTAACAGTATCGGAGGAAATTGCCATACGGATCTTCATATTTACCATTGTGACAAGTCTTTGTTTCTGAATTTGTTGGAAAAAAACAAAGGAGCTTACGAATATTATGTCATAATGCCCCATTTTAAGACGGAGGAACTTAAGCATGTAAGTGCTTCGGAGGATATCATCAAGGCGATCAATAAAGTTCCTAAGGAGAGATTAGTCCTTATGGACAATAACAAGTTGGGTATCAAAGGGGGCAATATCGAGATCTACCAGGATTTTGAAAACGATATTTACAATGCCCTTTCCGAAGGTTTGGGCAAAATCTCGAGATACCAAAAATTGTTTTTGTTCTATCCGGAAAAATCAGTATACCCCTACCCGAAACGTATTTTATACGGATTTCAAAAGTTTTGTGCGAAGAATGGACTGGACTTCGAAATTTTGGATAAGGTCTATGACGATATGATACTAAAAAAGGGCGATCTGTTCATAACCATCGAGGAATCCGATCTGGTGAATTTGGTAAAGCAGATACGCGATCAGGAATTTACTTTGGGAAAGGATATCGGCATTATTTCTTATAACGACACCCCCCTCAAGGACCTGTTGGGGATTACCGTCATTTCAACGGATTTTCAGAAAATGGGAGAGACCGCGGCCCAAATGATTTTAAACAAGCAGAAAGGGAAGGTGAAAAACCCTTTTAACTTTATTGATAGGGATTCTATCTAAAATATCAATTTGTGGTTTCTCAATTAAAGCTCGTCGAGCAGATTGACAGATTCGAGAATAGTTATATAGTGGACAGTTTGCTCTTAGAGATCTGCAGATTGTAGCTAAGTGTAAGGCATGATATGCAAGGAAGAAGTCCGTAACAGCCCCAATAAATGTTACCGCACTAACAAAGCTATTTTAACACTTAATCCAATATCAAATGGATAATTTGGTGGGCAATACCAAGTATGCGGGATTGCAGGCCAAACTGGATGGTCTTTTGACCGAGCGCCTTAAGGAGACCCGGTGAAGAGTTTCTGCTAGGAATGGTATATATAAAAAATGGGGCTATCCCTTGGAAAGCACGGGTACGGTGCCTTATACAGATTAATTACAGATAAAATTTTTGGTGTATTAAAATTCAGTAGAGATGATTCGAAAGGCATTTAAAATGAGGGTATATCCCGATTTTATAGAGGAATATATAAAGCGTCACAATCCTATTTGGAAAGAACTGAAAATGGTGCTCAAGAAACATGGAGTCTATAGTTACAGTATTTTTTTGGATATGCAATCCAGTACCTTGTTTGCCTATGTGGAAATAGAGTCCGAAGAAAAATGGGATGCTATTGCTATGACCGAGGTCTGCAAGAAATGGTGGGCATATATGGCCGACCTTATGGAGACTAATCAGGATAACAGTCCGGTATCCTTAGCCTTGGATGAAGTTTTTTTTATGGTATAGCGCAATTTGCAGGAACGGGGAATATATTTGGCAAACTAAGGTAATTCTTTCAGGTGGGATTAAATCATCTTTATCCTTACGGACGACCAACGTTGGGATGCCCTAGTCTATGCCTGGAACAAATTGATCCATACCCCCCGAAATGGACAAACTGGTCAAGGAGGGCACCTATTTTAAAAATGCCATGGTTACCACCCCGATATGTGCCGGCAGCCAAGCGAGTATCCTTACAGGTCTACATGAGCGTTCCCACAGGTTTGATTTTTTACAAACGGGCAACGTACGAACGGTATATTTGATGAATGCCTATCCGAAACTACTGAAGGAATCTGGCTATTATACCGCTTTTTATTAGAAGTACGGCATTAAGGACGATACAAAATATAGTGACAAAAATTCAATAGGGCCGAGTAGGTTGACCGTGAGCAAAGGCTAGACCAGTATATGGATGGGATTAGCCAAATGTGGCCACCTCCCAATCATCTTATCAGATCTTAGTAGCAACCAGTAAGGAAAAGCTTGCAGATAATATTGGTGACTGGAGAGGTATTGGTTGATAAACCCTCAGAAATAGAACAAGGTGGTACCGGAGTAATCGAAGGAAAGACCTGTTTCTGGAAAGTTAGGATTTGGGACGAGGCCCATAGGCTCTCCGATTATTCCAAACACCAGGTTTTTGTAGCTGGAGACAACTGAAAAACTAATTTCTATAATGATTTTGGGTTTATTTCCACTTCTTCAGGGATTTTAGGTATATAAGGAGGGAATATTCCGCAGTAGCGACCTATAGTAATTCCATAATTTTGTAGTATAACAGCATTATAACATTTGATAAAGTCTTAAAGAGTAAAAGATTGTAGAAAATATCACGAATTCCTACTTCCAATTATAAATAAATTCGGAACTATTGGGATGCATTGTAGTACTGGTTGTTTCAAGATATATCTATTGTATTTATATATTGAAACAATTTCGTATTATGCTGATGATCAGAATATTATGATAAAAAATGAATCAATCTCTAGAGAAGATCTGTATTCCATTGTACAAACTCCTTACAAAACTGAGGCTTATACAATGATAAATCACGATACCAGCACAGTACAGGATAGTTTCTTTTTTTCTTCTTTGTAATATTGAATATTGATCTTAACAAAACTTGTCAAACAACAAACTTTTAGTCCTATGAGAAAACAAACAAACAAAATTAATGGAACATTGGTTTTTATATGTTTTTTATTAATGTTCTCCCTGACCTTGAGTGCTCAGACGCCTTCTACCGTTAGCGGTACGGTCGTTTCCGGGAGTGACTCTATGCCACTTGCCGGTGCGAATATTGTTGAAAAAGGCACCACTAATGGTGTCACAGCGGATTTCGACGGCAATTTCTCCATTAGGGTTTCAGATGGAAATGGAATCTTGGTGGTATCGTATATTGGTTTTAGTACCAAGGATGTACCTATAAATGGACAATCTACTATAAACATTGTGTTGGAAGAAAGTGCCTCTGCTTTGGATGAGGTAGTACTGGTAGGTTATGGAACTCAAATAAAAAGACAAGTGACCGGGTCTGTTCAAACCGTGCAAGCCGCGGAATTGAAAGATCTTCCGGTTTCCCAAGTAACACAGAAATTACAAGGCCGGCTCGCCGGGGTTCAAATTAATCAAACTACAGGAAAGCCCGGTGCTGGAATGCAGGTGAGAATACGTGGACAGTTATCCGTATCTGGAGGCAGTAATCCCCTCTATGTTGTGGATGGTTTTCCAATATCGGGAGATATAGCAAATATAAATCCTGATGAGATAGAAGAAATTACGGTCTTAAAAGATGCGGCATCTACATCCCTATATGGGTCCAGAGCAGCAAATGGGGTTATATTGGTTACTACAAAGAAGGGAACGCCTGGGAAAACCAGTATAAGTTTCAACACCTATACTGGGATGCAAAAGGTTCCAATGCACGGAAGAATTAAAATGATGGATGCGGTTGAATTTGCACAATTTAAAAAGGAATACTATGAAGACCAGGGTGATCCCGTTCCTGATATTTATCAAAACCCTTCCCAATATGAAGGCAAGAACAATGACTGGTATGATGCCTTGTTGAGAACGGCTCCGATGCAAAATTATACTTTGACTGTCACCTCAAACAAGGACAATATTAGAACTGCCGCAGTAGCAGGAGTTTTTAAACAGGAAGGTGTAGTATTGAATACAGATTATTCTAGGTATTCCCTGCGTTTAAATTTAGATTATGACATATCGGACAAGGTAACAGTTGGGTTTAATGCGGCACCTTCATATATAGAGGATAATGCAGAACAAGCAGATGGGGATAGGGGGACAGGACTCATGTTCAATGCGTTGCATACATGGCCCATAATGCCTATTTATGATCAAAATGGTGAATTGACGGTTCAGAATAACTTTCCTGGAAGTACAGGTAATATTTTTAACTATCCCAACTATGTAAGAGCTGCCGAAGCAATAACCAATCAGACCAAAGAGTTCAACTTATTGGCAAATGCATATATTCAATATAAACCGATCCCGGGACTCGTATTGAAATCCACTATGAATGCTGAAATATATGACTCCAGTTTTTTCTACTTTAGCCCTTCGGCAGTATCTGGAGGTATAAATGTTACCTTGCCAACAACAGCGCAATATAGAAAGCAAAATATGAATGATTTTACTTGGCTAAATGAAAATACGGCCACTTATTCAAAGAGTTTTGGTGAGCACAATTTTGATTTGCTTGGGGGTTTTACCTTTCAGAAGTTTAGCCGTGACGGGAGAAGGATTCAAGCCGACACCTTTTCTGATGACAGATTACCGGTGGTACAGGGAGCAATTAATATAAACAGAGGAGGGACCAATGATTTTGTGGAAGAATGGAGTTTGGTTTCTTTTCTTTCGAGGCTCAATTATAATTATAAAGGAAGATATTTATTGACCGCTTCCGTTCGAAGTGATGGTTCTTCACGGTTTGGTTCGGAAAATAGATGGGGTACCTTTCCTTCGTTATCTCTTGGGTGGATTGTGTCCGATGAGGAATTTATGCAAGGGGTTCCTGCTATATCATTTGCGAAGTTGAGGGGCAGTTATGGTGTAACTGGTAATAATAATATTGGTAACTATACCCAATATGCATTGATAAACAATACGGTAAATGTAGCTTTTAACGATGAGGTAGCCCCGGGTTCTGCCGTTTCTACCTTGGCCAACCCGAATTTGGGATGGGAAACTACCAAACAATTTGATATTGGATTGGATCTAAGTCTTTTTCAAAATAGAATTTCATTGACCTATGACTACTATGTCAAAAGAACGACTAATTTGCTTTACAGTGTTCAGGTTCCCCGGGAATCAGGTTTTTCCAACTTTAATGACAACATTGGGGAGATAAAGTTTTGGGGACATGAAGTCGGTCTCAATACGATTAATACTACCGGGAAATTCCAATGGACTACAAATGCCAATATTTCTTTTGCTAGAAACCGGGTAGAATCCTTGGCGGAGGGTATAGATCGAGTATATGGTACTTTTCATATAACAAAGGTGGGCGAACCCTTCGGGCAGTTCTACGGTTTCCTAGCTGATGGGGTTTATCAAAACCAACAAGATCTTGATAATTCGGCACAAGTTCCGGGCCGATCTACCGTAGGTAGCATAAAATTAATCGATGTAAATGGTGATGGGGTTATTACCAATGGAGGAGATAATGATGATCGTACCATTATGGGTAATCCTTTCCCCGACTTTACCTATGGAATTACCAATACTATCAAATATGGCAATTTTGACTTTTCAGTGTTGGGCACTGGTTCCAAAGGCAATCAGTTGTTGGCTCGACACTTGTACAGCCTAGCTAACTTGGATGGCGTCTTTAATATGCTTGAGGATGTAAAATATCGGTTTAGATCGGAGGATAATCCGGGCAGGGGCTTTTATGGTACTACCGTAGGTGGGGGGAACGTAACTGGCATAGAAAGGGATTGGATAAATAGCCGTTATGTTGTCAATGCTTCTTACTTTAATATTAGAAATATAACTTTAGGATATACCTTGGATGGAATTGCAAAATTTATTGAATCTGCCCGCCTATATGCCTCAATACAAAACGTTTATATATTCACGGATTATTGGGGAGGACCTAACCCCGAAATAAGCGTTCAAAGCAATGGGCAAGGCGATGGAGGTAATCTAAGTCCTGGGGTTGATATTTCCGGATATCCGGTACCACGAATTTTTAGCATTGGTATAAACCTCAATTTTTAATCGAATGGAATTTCCCATATTCTATTAATCAAATAAAAAAATGAAAAAAATGAAAAATATAAAGATTTTGATTATAGTAATCGGTTTTCTCATGATCGGTTGCGAAAAGGAACTAACGATATATCCCGAAACCTCTTTAAGTTCTGCTACGTTTTATAAGACCGAGAAGGATTTTGAACAAGCAGTAAATGGAGCCTATGCTCCTTTGCGAAGTATCGTTAATGATCGGGCATGGCTTTTGGGCGAAATGCATTCCGATAACACATATTATGCGCGCAACGTTCTTTTTGGGGCAACTGAACAGCAAGAAGATATTGCTGATTTCTCTATCCCTAGTGCGAACGGAGTCACTACTAATACCCATGTAACCAATCAATATATCTTGGATTATCAAATTATTTCCCGTGTCAACCAAATTACATCCACCATTGAGGATGCAGATTTTGATGTTAATGCAAAAAATAATTTGAAAGGCCAGGCACTTTTCCTTAGAGGGTATGCCTATTTTGAACTGGTACGATATTTTGGAAGTGTGCCTTTGCACTTAGAGCCGGTAACGGTGCGGCAGGAAGCGGCTTTGCCATTATCTACCGCTGAAGAAATCTATGCCCAGATAGTAAAGGATGTGCAAGAGGCTACTCAATTGTTACCGCCAAAGTCTAAACAGGAGCCGGGAAGGGTTACTTTAGGGGCTGCCAAAACATTATTGGCCAATGTTTATATTGTTCAAAAAAAATGGGCAGAGGCCGAAACTCTTTTGAAAGAGGTTGTAGGAAGTAATGAGTATATGCTAATGCCAGATTACGCAGATGCCTTTTCAACGAACACCCAAAACAAGAACAATATTGAGTCCGTTTTCGAAGTCCAATTTAAAGAAGGACCTGAAGGATTAAATGGGAACTTTCTATACTCGTTCATGCCAAGACCGATGTCTAAAGATGAACTCGCACCAATAACCGGGACCTCCAATCCTCAACCATTAACGGGTGAGGGGAATAATATTCCGACTCCGGATATTATAGCCGCTTATGAACCTGGGGATTTAAGAAAGGATGCTTCTATCGATTACGTCTATATTAGCCAAAGTTCTTGGTCCGATGGTGTTTATCCCTATATTAAAAAGTATGCCAAAGAACATTCGCTAAATGGTAATCATGGTATGGACTGGCCAGTCTATCGTTATTCGGAAGTTTTATTATTTTTGGCAGAGGCATTAAACGAACAAGGCAAGGGGGGAGAAGCAGCTCCTTACATAAATCAAGTACGCGCCCGTGCCGGGCTAGGTTCTTACTCTGGCGATTTGAAGGAAGCAATCTACAAAGAAAGAAGAGTGGAACTGGCCTTCGAGAATAAACGATGGTTTGATCTTGTTAGAACCGGACGTGCCATAGATGTTATTACAGCGTATGGAAACAGGATAAAAGTCAACCCATTTGATTATTATTATCCTGTAGGCGCACAATCACGTGGTAATTCTTTTTCGAATATATCCTTACTATATGCATTACCAGCTTCAGAGGCCGATTTAAGTCCTTATTATTAAAGAATTGATGGGGCTATTGGCCACGGAACTATTAGCTTTAACATGATCGGAAGGATTCCAAAAGCTTTGGAATACGGAATCTGGAGAAATAAGTGTCTTAGACTATGAATTTAAAGATGGAAGAACGGTAGACCCATGAAATTCAAATCGTGGGATCCGTTTTTATGGACTTTCAAGAACAAGTGACCGTACAAAGCTTCTTTGATCGATCCAGTCAAACCATCCGAACAGACCCTTTTCAGTACTTGGCCGCTTGAATTTGGAGAAAAACCAAAAGAATTCGATGAATTAGAGTCTTGGGCCGATTCCGAGGATACCAAGTACTTTGGTGGAAAGGCAGATTCACACTTATTGCCATCCGACATAATCAGGAAAGAAAAAGTCCTGTGATTGGAATAGTCTAATAAACCTCTTATAGCCATAATTATGTGCACAACCAACGTCAGATTTAAAGTCAATTTTTTAATTATAGAAAAATGAAGTCATACAATCGTAATAAAGATTACTTGCTCAAATTTAGATTTTCTTTCGTTCTTTCCCTTACCATCCTTCTTATCGTATCATGTAATAAGGCAAAGGAAACGGCTTCGGCCGACTCCCGATCAGTACAGTCCCGGGGAGAACGAGCAGGGCTCTTGGGTCGCAATGACCTTTGACGACAAGGGCAGGCTCATAACAGCCGATCAATACGGGGCACTTTACCGATTGGATCTGGTTCCCATCGGTTCCAAAACAGTTACACCGAAGGTGGAAAGGCTCAAGATAAAGACCTCGGAGGCGGTGGCCGATTCGGTACTCCAGATGGGCTACGCACAGGGACTGCTCTACGCTTTTAACAGCCTATACGTTATGGTGAACCATCGTAGCAATGAGGATTTTTCCAGGAACAGCGGACTTTACCGATTGCAGGACACCAATAACGACGATCAGTACGATAAGATTACCCTGATCAGGGAATTGCCGGGCGAACCGGGCGAACATGGACCCCATAGCATCGTAATGGCCCCCGATGGGAAGTCCCTTTACGTTATAGCTGGCAACCATACCGATCTGCCGGAAATGGATTCCTACCGGTTGCCCAAGGTCTGGGAGCGGGACAATCTTTTTCCTTTGATCAAAGACCCGAGGGGCCATGCCAATAACAGGACGGCACCGGGAGGGTGGATCGCCCATATAGATCCGGAAGGGAAAAACTGGGAATTGATAAGTGCAGGATATAGAAATCCGTTTGATCTGGCCTTTAACGAACTTGGTGACATGTTTACCTATGATTCCGATATGGAGTGGGATCTTGGGATGCCTTGGTACAGACCCACCCGTATTTGTCACGTAACCAGTGGAAGTGAATTTGGATGGCGTACCGGCGACGGAAAGTGGTCCCCCGCTTATCCAGATAATCTACCTCCGATCTTGAATATAGGCCAAGGATCTCCTACCAATGTGATTTATGGCAAGGATGCTAAATTCCCGGTTAAATATCGCCACAGCTTGTTTGCGTTCGATTGGAGCTTTGGTATTATCTATGCCATCGAACTACAGCCCAAGGGAGCCTCCTATGAAACCAAGAAGGAAGAGTTCCTATCGGGGATTCCATTGCCATTGACCGATGGGGTGATCGGTCCGGACGGCGCACTTTATTTTATGACCGGTGGCCGAAGGCTGGATTCCGATCTATACAGGGTCTATTATGCCGATAAATTGGATGATAAGGAGAGTTCCCTTGCCAATGGAGGGATTCCCGAGGAAACAAAGGAGCACAAGATAAGAAAACAGTTGGAAGCCTATCATACCGGCCCAAAAGAGGGAGCCCTGGATTTTGCATGGCCCTATTTGAACAACGAGGACCGTTTTATCCAATATGCCGCACGGATAGCGGTAGAACACCAGCCCCTGAAAGACTGGCAGGATAAGGTATATGCGGAAAAAGATGGTGCAATAGCGATACAGGGAGTAATAGCTTTGGCCAGACATGGGGTAAAGTCCCAACAGGAAAGGATGTTGAACACCCTAATGCAAATAGACTACGACAAGCTGTCCGCTATGGACCAAGTGGATATTCTACGTGCCTATGAGTTGGTCTTGGCCCGCTTTGGTGTGCCAAATAGTATTGCCAAAAACAAGGTCATAGGGTATCTGTCACCCCATTATCCTGCAAAAACCGATGTCGCCAACCAATTGTTGAGCAAGAACCTGGCCTATCTTAACGATCCAAAGGTAGTCGCAAAGACACTCGAACTACTGGAATCCCAAAAAGGGGAAAATGCAGATGTAATGGCCAATGCCGCTACCGATCCTGCCGACTTGATCATGAGGAATCCCCAATATGGGATGGATATCGCCCTAACGCTTAAAAACCTTCCCCCGGCCCAGCATATTTATTATGGTATCGTTCTGAGCGAGGTCACCGAGGGATGGACGCCAGAGCTTCGGGAGAAGTATTTTAAATGGTTCTATCATGCGTTTTCGTACAAAGCGGGTAACAGTTATGTCGGATTTATTGATCGGGCCAGGAAAATGGCCCTAGCACATGTACCAAAAAACCAGTTCGATCTTTACAATAAAATGTCCGGCGATTCCTTGTTGAGCAAGTCCGGGAACGATTTGTTGGATGGAGTACCACAGCCCAAAGGACCAGGCAAGAACTGGAAAGAGGAAGATATCGCCCCCCTGTTGGCGAACGGGCTTGGAAAACGAAATTTCGAGAATGGAAAAAACATGTATACGGCCACAACCTGCATAACCTGTCATACCATGCGGGGGGAAGGACAGAATATAGGTCCGGACCTGACCCAGTTGGGCACCCGGTTTTCAACGGAAGATATGTTGAAGTCCATTATCGATCCAAGTGCCGTTATTTCCGATCAGTACAATACCACTACTTTTTCATTAAAAAACGGGCAGGCCGTTGTAGGCAGGATCATAAATGAAGACCAACAAAATTATACTATTTCTCAGAATCCATATGCCCCGGAGGTGACTCGTACCATTCCAAAAGACCAGGTCGTAGGAAAGGGACTATCGACCGTGTCTTGGATGCCTCCAGGAACGATAAATAGGTTAAACCCTGAAGAACTCAAGGACTTGTTGGCCTATTTGGTCGCTGGTGGAAATCCCGATAACGCTATCTATAAGGATGGGGAAGCACAGGATGCCAAATAACCTATTTTTTAAAGATTAATGATTGATTTGATATTTTCAGTATCGATTCCATCCCGGTCCTATAAATTGTTCGGGAGGAGCTTTCTTTTCCTGCTTTTTGTTTCGATAGGGGGTCCGTGTTGG
>CAJDXC010000044.1_pt1 | contig 12737 bp, 9 predicted proteins | sample 7391681 | NCBI WGS metagenome assembly CAJDXC01 (sample SAMEA7055742, study PRJEB34461) | soil metagenome | biome: terrestrial ecosystem; feature: Peninsula; material: soil | place: Antarctica | collected 2016 | reverse complement strand
AAGGCCAACGGCGTACCCACCATTTGGTCTGGCGTATACGAAGCCATGAAGAAAAATCCGCCTAAAGAAAAATTAGCGCTCCAAGAATACCATGTGGGGGGTTCTGCCCTACCGGCTAGCCTTATTGAAGGTTTTGAAAAAGATTTTGGAATAAAAGGGGTACACGCCTGGGGAATGACAGAAACATCTCCCTTGGGAACCCTTTCCCGCCTGCAACCCAAGCATGCTCAATTAAGTGATAAGGAGAAACTAAAAATACGGGCTAAGCAAGGTATAGGATTTCCGGCCATCGAGATGAGGATCGCAAAGGAAGATGGGTCTATTGCACCCCGCGATGGAAAAACCTTTGGCGAGCTTCAGGTAAAAGGTGCCTGGGTAATTCGTTCTTATTTCAAAACCTATAACCTGGATGATTTTTCGGCGGATGGCTGGTTCAAAACGGGAGATATAGCAACTATAGATTCCGATGGATATATGGAAATCACGGATAGAATCAAAGATCTTATAAAAAGCGGAGGGGAATGGATATCTAGCGTAGCATTGGAATCTGCATTGATGTCACACCCCAAAATTAAGGAAGCGGCCGTAATAGGTATCCCGGACGACACTTGGGCCGAAAGACCTTTGGCTATTATTGTCCTCATCGATAAAAGTGAAAAAACAAAAGTTAGCGAGCTGATCGGACTTTTGTCCCTGAGCTTTGCTAAATATCAGATTCCCGAAAACTATGTGTTTCTCGATGAGCTTCCCAAAACCAGTGTTGGTAAGTTCGACAAAAAAGAAATGAGAAGGTTATATGCGGAAGGAAAACTTTTATAAAATTCCAAACTCCGAATTCCAAAATAAAACTTGGAATCTGGAATTCTGTCTGGTCAGTCCTCCCCCCAACCGCCTCCAGAGAGGGGGAGTTCAATGGAATTTTTCATAGAGTTCTGAGACCTCAAAACAGATTCCCTCCCTACTGCGGAGGTTTAGGGTGGGGACAATGATGGAAATGAAGCTATATTGGCAATCTATTTTGGGAATTTGTCGTACACCCATCCGAATCCAGCTAACTACACCCAAACGAAAACTTACTACTTAGTATCTATACAGTTTCGCTAAAAGACTCGAGAAACAGGACTACTTTGTCTGACTAGACTTTGACTTGTCTTGATTCTTGACTCTTTACTCCTTTTTTTATTTGCTCAAATACATCTTCCGCCTGGTGTACAGATTGTAAAACTCATCATTCTTTAGGCTATCTATAAACAAGATGCTCTCCCCGGTACTCTTCATTTCGGGACCCAGATTTTTGTTTACGTTCGGAAATTTATCAAAAGAGAACACTGGCTGCTTTATGGCAAAGCCATCCAGTTGTGGTTTGAAATCAAAATCTGAAATCTTCTTTTCCCCCAGCATCACCTTAGTGGCATAATTTACGTAAGGTTCCTTGTATGCTTTTGATATAAACGGAACAGTACGTGAAGCTCTAGGATTGGCTTCTATGATATAAACAAGATCATCTTTAATAGCAAATTGGATATTTATAAGACCAACGGTATGCAAAGCCAAGGCAATTTTTTTGGTGTGATCTTTTATCTGCTGCAATATAAATTCACCCAAATTAAAGGGAGGCAAGATGGCGTTGGAATCCCCTGAATGGATGCCGCATGGCTCTATATGCTCCATAATTCCCATGATGTATACCTCTTCGCCATCGCAGATTGCATCGGCCTCTGCCTCAATGGCCCCGTCCAAATAACGGTCTAGCAAAAGTTTGTTGTTCGGTATTTTTCGAAGCAGGTCTACCACATGCTCTTCCAATTCTTCCTTATTGATTACAATCTTCATTCCTTGGCCACCCAGTACATAAGAAGGCCGTACCAACAAGGGAAAATCGAGTTTGTCCGAAAGTGCCAATGCCTCTTCCGCGGTTTCCGCCACCCCAAATTCTGGGTAGGGAATATTGTTTTCTTTGAGCAGGGTAGAGAAACTTCCCCTATCTTCCGCCAAATCCAAGGATTTAAAGCTGGTACCGATTATCTTGATTCCGTACTTATCCAACTTTTCAGCAAGCTTCAATGCGGTCTGTCCACCAAGCTGAACAATAACCCCTTCGGGTTTTTCGTGCCTGATGATATCATAGATATGCTCCCAGTACACTGGTTCAAAATACAACTTGTCCGCCGTGTCAAAATCGGTCGAAACCGTCTCTGGATTACAGTTGATCATTATGGTCTCGTAACCACATTCTGCAGCGGCCAAGACGCCGTGCACACAGCAATAATCAAATTCTATCCCCTGCCCTATTCTATTGGGTCCAGAGCCTAGGACGACTATTTTTTTCTTATCTGTAACTATACTATCGTTGGCCACATAACGCTTGCCATCGGGCGTTTCTATTTCGGCTTCAAAAGTGGAATAATAATAGGGTGTCATCGCCTTAAACTCTGCAGCGCAGGTATCTACCAACTTATAAACCCTGTTGATCCCTTGGGCGGAACGCTTTGTATGCACTTCACTCTCCCAACAATCCAGCATATGTGCGATCTGCCGGTCCGCAAAGCCTTTTTGCTTGGCCTCCAACAACAACTCTTTAGGGAGACTTTCAATAGTATATTCGGAAATTTCCTTTTCCAGATAATGTAGCTCTTCATATTGCTTTAAAAACCACATGTCAATTTTTGTGATCTCGTGGATCCTGCTTAAAGGAATACCCAGTTGTATGGCGTCGTAGATTACAAATACCCTGTCCCAACTGGGAATGGTAAGCTTGCTTATGATCTGGTCGTAATTGGTGTAGCCCTTACCATCGGCTCCCAACCCGTTTCTTTTAATTTCCAGGGACTGGGTGGCTTTGTGCAGTGCCTCTTGGAAGGATCGGCCTATACCCATAACTTCTCCAACGGATTTCATTTGTAGTCCCAGGGTACGATCGGAACCTTCGAACTTGTCAAAATTCCAACGTGGTATTTTTACGATTACATAGTCCAGTGTCGGTTCAAATAATGCCGAGGTAGATTTAGTAATCTGGTTTTCCAATTCGTCTAGATGATAACCAATAGCCAATTTTGTGGCGATCTTGGCAATGGGATATCCCGTAGCCTTGGAGGCCAAGGCGGAGGAGCGGGAAACCCTAGGGTTTATCTCTATGGCAATAATGTCTTCCTTTTCGTCCGGACTTACGGCAAACTGTACGTTACAACCACCTGCAAAATCCCCGATACTGCGCATCATTTTGATAGCCATGTCCCGCATCCTTTGGAAGGTACGATCGGAAAGCGTCATAGCAGGGGCCACGGTAATTGAGTCCCCCGTATGGATACCCATAGGGTCCATATTTTCGATGGTACAAATAATGACTACGTTATCGTTTTTATCGCGAAGCAATTCCAGTTCAAATTCCTTCCAGCCCAGAAGTGCCTTATCTATCATCACCTCATGGATGGGGGATATTTCTAGACTACGGCTTAGCGCATCATCAAAATCCTCCTGCTTGTACACTATGGCGGCACCTGCCCCACCCAACGTATAAGAAGCCCTAATGACCAAGGGAAAACCAAACTCCTGTGCAATCTCCTTCCCTTTTAAAAAGGAGGTCGCCGTTGCTTGGGGGGCCATGCCGATACCGATCTTTAGCATCAGTTCCCTAAATTTTTCCCTGTCTTCCGTAATGTTAATGGCATCGATATCGACCCCAATAATTTTTACACCAAAGTCGTCCCAGATTCCCTTCTCTCCAGCCTCAATACAAAGGTTTAACGCTGTCTGACCACCCATAGTGGGTAAAACAGCATCGATATTGGGATGTTCCTTCAAAATCTCGATGATGGATTTGGCGGTAAGTGGTTTTAAATAGATATGATCTGCCATAGAAGGGTCGGTCATGATCGTAGCCGGATTACTATTGATCAAAACGGTTTCTATCCCATCTTCCCTCAAGGAGCGCAACGATTGTGAACCGGCATAGTCAAATTCACAGGCTTGTCCTATAATTATTGGTCCCGAACCAATGATTAAAACAGATTTTATGTCTTTATTTTTTGGCATTGTATGATAAGTTTTAGGCTTTTTAAATTCGTTAGAACTGCCAGATCAGGTTTGGCTAGGACAAAAAAAAGGTGCTACTTTAAGAAAAGTAACACCTTATAATTTTTTCAAACAAACCAATCATTATTTTTTATGTCTTTTTTCTGAGGATACGGACAATTTTTTTCTTCCTTTAGCCCTCCTTCTTGCAAGAACCTTTCTTCCGTTGGCTGTAGCCATACGCTCTCTAAAGCCATGCTTGTTCTTTCTCTTTCTCTTTGACGGTTGATAAGTCCTTTTCATGCCCGTTTATTTTATAAATCCTTTTTTTGAATCTGTGGTTATTATTTGGGCCTAGGCCCTTGCAAAATCTGGGCGCAAATATACGAAGAGTTTTTGCTTTGACAAATCTAATTTTAAAAATATTCCATAAAACCGATTTTGCTTCTTCATACACAAAAGTATCTCTTTTTTATTTTATGATTTTGGTTCTTGCCATTCTATAAATTCAGTTGGAACATAATCCTGAAGGACTCCATTGAAAGGTGCTCAATTAATGACATCTATCCCTCTAATCCCCTATTTACTTAGGATTGTTTTTATTACTTTTGCCCAATCTTATCAGAATCCGAATTATGAGGCACATTATTTTCCTTATATTTTTTACGTTGAGTGGAGGTACCATACTTGGACAGAGTCTTTTGCAATACCATCTTAAGGCCGGGGAGATCTATACCATAAAGCAAAATGCAACCCAAGTTATTACTCAGAGCTTGGACGGTGCTTTACACGTGATCACCAATAATATTGATGGGATATTGGAATTCAAAGTCATTGGGGAAACCCAAGGCAACTACAATATAGATTTAACTTTTAAGGACCTAAATCTGGAAATGACGTCGAGTATACAGGGAAAAATGATGGATGTCCGTGCAAAGGATGTGGTAGAAGGGGATGTACAATCCAATGTCTTCCACAGTTTGTTAGAGCATCCAGTACACCTAGTCCTGGCAAAAACAGGTGATATCCTAGAGGTTAATGGCGGAGAGGAACTGGTCGATAAAATGACGGCATCATCCGGACTTGAGGACGATTTTTCCAAGAACATGATGAAAAAATCCTTGGAGTCCGAATTTGGTTCACAGGCATTGGCCGACAGTTATAAACAAATGACCTTTATTTATCCGGAAAACAAGGTGAAGGTGGGTGATACTTGGAAAAACACATACCAAGGCAAAATGCAGACCGAAAACACTTGGACCTTAGAATCCCTTACGAGTGAACATGCCGCAATTACTGGCAAGGCGGATGTGATTATGGATATTAAGGAGCCGTCCAGTACCATGATGTTAACCGGCACACAGCAAACCACTATTACCACGGATATATCTTCGGGTTTTGTTCAAAACGTGAAGGTCGAAGGCGTTTCTGAGGGTACTTCCCAAATAACACAAATGGGGGATCAGGAAATCCCGACAATGATAAAATCAACAATTACCTACCAATTAATACAATAAGCACATGTACAATAAAATATTTAAGCTCATTATAGCCGCAGCAATTGTCGTCTACGCAATTTTTCAATTTGTACAAGGAAATATCATGAACGGCATTTCCCTAATCCTGCTCGCCGGGGTGTTCGTCTTCCTTTATTTTAGAAACGAAATAATACTTCTTGCCTTTTTCAGGATGCGGAAACAGGATCTTCCCGGCACTCAAAAATGGTTGAACAAAATTAAAAATCCAGCTACCGCCCTTACCAAAAAGCAACAGGGCTATTACAATTACCTACATGGGATTATTTTTTCCCAGACCAATCTTACCCAGGCTGAAAAATACTTTAAAAAGGCCCTGAAATTCGGTTTAACCATGGATTACGACGTTGCAATGGCCAAATTGAGCCTAGCGGGTATCGCCATGCAAAAACGTCGTAAAAGGGAGGCTACCATGTTGCTGAACGAGGCAAAAAAACTGGACAAACAGAACATGCTGACCGATCAGATCAAGATGATGCAACAGCAGATGAAGAAAATCTAGTGTTTGGTGTTTGGTGTTTGGTGTTTCAAGAAAAGCATTTAAGTATTGGATAAACTCATAAACCAATAAACCTATAAACTGTTTTTTGAACTTGAATTTGATACTTGACCTTGAACTTCTAGAGCAACGGCGCCCACAATCTACTAAAGGATTCCTGCAGTTTGCGTTTTAGGCTCCGTTCCTTCCATCTTTCTAGTTCCACTTCTTCGCTTTCGGCGAGATCGTTTTTAAAGACCTCTTCCATTCTACCCGCCATTTCCTTGTCGTACAAAAGGGCGTTTATTTCAAAATTGATGGAAAAGCTGCGGTAATCCAGGTTGGCGGTCCCAATGCTCGTAAATATACCATCGATTACCATGGTCTTGGCATGAACAAATCCTTTGCAATATCGGTAGACCTTAACCCCAGAATCCAACAGCTGTTCAATATAGGAATCGGAGGCATATTGTGCCGCCCAAGAGTCCGATTTACGGGGAATAATGATCCGCACATCTACCCCACTGCGGGAAGCGGTGGTCAGGGAAGTTAATATTTGTCCATTGGGTATTAGGTAGGGAGAGGTAATATAAACATATTCCATAGCACCGTTGATAGCCGAAAACATGGCCTCCATAATATTGGCCCAGTCCGTATCCGGACCACTGGCGGCTATTTGAATGGCCGTATTGTGTGATGAATTAGGAGTACATTCTGGAAATAAATCGGCGGTATCCACTTCTTCATTGGACACAAAATTCCAGTTGAGCAAAAAAGAGGTCTGTAGGGAGCCAATGGCTTCTCCTTCCAACCTAAGATGGGTATCCCTCCAAAAGAGCCCGTTGTCAGAAAAGGAATTATCATATTTTTTGCGGATATTTATGCCGCCAAGATATCCTACTTTTCCATCGATAACCACAATTTTTCGATGGTCCCTATAATTTAGCTTACTAGTAAACTTAGAAAAGGTGACCGGCATAAAAGGATAGTGATCTACACCGCATTTGGAAAGCTTCGTTTTATATTTTCTTGAAATTTTACTGCCTACATCGTCATAGATCAATCTTACCTTTACCCCATTTTTTGCCTTATCACAAAGTATATCCAAGATTCCCCTGCCAAGCTCATCATCCACTAAAATAAAATATTCCATATGGATGTGTTCGCTTGCCTGCAATAAATCTTTTCGGAGAATTTTAAACTTTTCCTCCCCATTGATTAGTTCCTTTGCCTGATTATGAAAAGTCAGTACCGCTTTTTCATTATGGCGGAGCAGCTTGTATATTTTATAATTGCTTTCTCCAAAATCCGCAATAAATTCCTCTTTCTCTTTGGGTTCCAATTTAAAATTGGCGCGCCACTGTTTCAGTTTGGTATCGTCGATCAGATATTTCTTTTCGAAAATCTTAAATTTTCTGTAGTCCTGTCCAAAAAAATAATATACCAATAAACCCAGAAATGGCAAGGTTGCCAGTGCAAAAAGGTAAGAGAGGGTCTTTACCGGATTTTTATTTTTAAGAAGTATAAATAATGAAAAGAAAATGACCAATAAATAGTTCAGCCCTAATAAAAGCTGCCATGGATGGTCCTTAATATAGGCCCACATTATTATTTCGAATCCATATAATATCCTTCTCTTGGAATCTCTAATACATATTTTTTGCCCGATACATTAGTAAGTTTGGGTTCCCTTAGCCATGGATTGTGCCTTTTCAATATTTTGTAGTTGATACCGTACTGCTTGGCATAATCGGCAAAATCCGATATTGAGCTATCCACTACAACCTCGTAGGTAGGAACATCGGTATAGAGGTCATCGCTACTGATATCGAATCCATATTTTTGGGGATGGGAAAGTATTTCCTTGATGGCTAGAAGTCTAAACACATAGCGGCCCGTTTCTTCTCCCAAAAGCAGGTCATAATAATCGTTCGCCTTTTGGATATCCATGTATTTTTGGATACCGGCGGATCCCGCATTGTAAGAAGCAGCTGCCAAGGTCCAAGTACCAAATTTTTCCTTAGACTTTTTTAGGTACCGACAGGCCGCTTCAGTAGATTTAGCAACATGATACCGCTCGTCCACATTGTCGTTTACCTCAAGTCCATATTCTTTTGCCGTAGTACGCATAATTTGCCAAAAACCAGTGGCACCGGCAGGTGAAACAACATTCAAAAGTCCACTTTCGGCTACAGCCAAATACTTAAAGTCATCCGGAATTCCATTTTTTGCAAGAATAGGCTCAATGATAGGAAAGTACATATGTGCCCTTTTCATAAGCAAAAGCGCATTGGACTGCCAATATTTATTAACCAAGAACTCGCGATCTATACGCTCCCTTACCTCTGGGTCTTGTGCCGGAACGAATTCCCCTGCAAAATTTAGGCCAGCGGGAATATCTATGGTGGTAATCCGGTATTCGTTCCACTGGTGCATAGGGATAGGGTCGGTCTTTTTTTCAAAAGACACAGGCGTGTTATCCTGCACAGCAAAAATTAGAGTACTTACAACAAAGCACACACCTAATAACATCAAAATATTTTTCAACAACTTCATAGCACTTATATTTTAATTTAAATGGTTCTACCACTATTCCGTGGAGGTAAATCAAATCGGTTTTATAAGACAAAGGAACAAAGATTAAAGCCAGAATCCGTATAAACAACGCATTTATTAAATGCTTATTGGATATTTATCCTGGAAACATTATTTTTGTCTTTTGTCCTTCGTCTTTAAGACATTTCCCCGACTATCAGAGATTTCCAAACTATCAAATTCCACAACATTTAGTATTAGCCCATCAAAGATATTAAGAAGTTCCTCAAATTTTTTCTTTTGTCCATAAATATCATCTTTTATAGGTGAACTAACCATTTTTTACATAATCCATACCCATTAATCTAGATGGGAGCAGTAATAATATCGGATAAATGTTCGTTAAACCACTTAAATCGATCAACAATCATAACATGGGTCCCATCCTTTATATGGATGCAATTCTCTATATTGCTTATGGGAAATACAGGATCTTTTTCTCCATGGATATGTGCCAAATTGGGAGCATATTCCTCCTGATTCCAATTGACCATTTTATCCAGGGCCCAACTTAGATAATGCGGATCCCTAATGGATAAATATTCCTCGTAGAGTTCCAACCTTTTCTTTGTGCTATCCCCAAAAGCATATTTTGCAACAACTTCAACATTATTCACTAGACCAAAAGGCAATATTTTATAGATTTTGGTGTATTTGGCAAATCGCATACGTTTGGGAAGTTCCGTGCTTAATTTAACACTCGATATGATAACGATTTTCCTTGTCGAAATAAGTTTTGCCATTTCCTGTACCAAAATCCCACCAAAGGAGACCCCAACCAGAACTGGATTGTCCTGATGTACATTTTTACATATTTTCCGAGCGTAATCTTCGAGACTCATATTCCCATCAGGAACAAACCATTCCAGCATATAGGTGTCAAACAGGTCTTTTGGCAATTCAATATTTTTAAAAATGGATGGACTAGCCGCCATCCCTGGCATAAAGTAGACTGGAATTTTTGATTGTGTCATAATTACAAATATCGATGTCCTGAATAGGAAATTAGGTATTATTTTAGTACTTTTGTCCTTCCAATGCTAAAATAAGCCCCAACACCATAAATTCTGATTATATGCTTTTTGCGATTTTTTAGGTTTCGCAAAATGTTTTCATGCGTCAATGTTAAAAATCAAACTATATGAATGAAATTGAAATTAAGGATAATGCCTTCTTGCGCCAATTCGAAACGAGGGTTGATGGTCATTTAGCAAAGATTGAATATTCGTCTCAGGAACGAAAAATATTTTTGACAAAATTGGTGGTTTCGGAAGAAATCACAACCGATGGGTTTAGGGAAGAGTTCATTAGAGCTGTTCTTAACCTCATTCAGACACAAAACCTTAGGGTGGTGCCAACAAGTCCACAAATTGCCGTATTCTTACGCAAGAACAGACAATATAAGGAAATGCTTCCCGTTGGCATGCGTATTTAGAAATAAGAAAAAGCGTCCGGTAAATCGGTTGCTTAAGCTGTTTTAAAAATCTCCCTCGGGAGATTTTTTTTATGCCTCCCCCGGAAATCTGGCTCAATACCTACCACGCGTCCTGGAATCCCTAGAGTGAACAAATTCTAAGACATCACCGTATTTTTCACAAACTGAAACCTCACCATTCCTTCCCCATCTATTTCTTTAAGTTCCACTTCGTGAAGGGTATTTACTAACGCTGGATTCCACGGGATCCTAACTTTAATATAATTTTCGGTAAATCCGTGGATATAGCCGTCCTTGCTTTCCCCTTCGAACAAAACCGTATGAACGCTTCCAATCTGACTTTCATAAAAGGCCCTTCTTTTTTTAGCCGATAGCCCACGTAACATTTTACTTCGCTTATCCCGTACATTTTTAGGCACCACGCCTTCCATCTCGGCCGCTATCGTATTATCCCTTTCAGAATAGGTGAATACATGAAGATAGGAAATGTCCAAGCCGTTCAAAAAGTGGTATGTTTCCAAAAAACGCTCGTCCGTTTCCCCAGGAAAGCCAACAATCACATCTACCCCAATACAGGCATTTGGCATTACCTTTCTTATCCTTGCCACCCTATCGACATACAGATCGGTGAGATATCTTCTTCGCATTAATTTAAGTATGGCATCGCTCCCACTCTGCAATGGAATATGAAAATGGGGAACAAAAGATCGGCTATTGGCTACAAAGTCGATTGTTTCGTTTTTCAGCAAATTGGGTTCTATAGAAGAAATTCGCAATCTATGGATCCCCTCAACGGTGTCCAAAGCTTTGACAAGGTCAAAAAATGTATGTTCGTGCTTTTTGTTGCCGAACTCTCCTTTGCCATAATCTCCAATATTTACTCCTGTCAGTACAATCTCTTTGATGCCCTGGGCCGATATTTCCCTGGCATTTTTGAGAACACCTTGCAAGGTATCGCTCCGCGAGATTCCTCGAGCCAAGGGAATAGTACAATAGGTACATTTATAGTCGCAACCATCTTGTACCTTCAGGAACGCCCTTGTCCGATCCCCGATGGCATAGCTGCCCACGTAAAAATCGGCCTCCTCGATCTCGCAAGAATGGATCTTTGCCGGGCCTCGACTAGATTCGTTTTGGGAGGAGCCCATAATTTTGGGCTGAGCGAATAATTGGTTGACATAATCCGTGAGCTTAAATTTCTCGCTAGCTCCCAGTACTAAATCCACCCCATCAACAGCGGCCAATTCCTCTGGCTTAAGTTGGGCATAGCAGCCAATCGCGGCTACAAAGGCATCGGGATTTATTTTTTGTGCCTGTCGTACTATGGTCTTAAAACGCTTATCGGCATTCTCTGTAACGGAACAAGTATTGATAACATACATATGGGCCCACTCGGAAAATTCGACCCGCTCAAAACCCTCATTCACAAAACCTCGAGCAATGGTCGAGGTTTCCGAATAATTAAGTTTGCAACCCAGTGTGTAAAATGCGACTTTCTTTTGCATCTTATGATTTTTTCAGAATTCGGACTGCAAAGATAAGGGAAATTTGCAGTTTCAGTTCAACAATTGCCTGGCATGGGCCATGGCGGAATTGGTCAGGGCCTTGCCACCCAACATTTCGGCAAGTTCCATCACCCTTTCCTCTTGGGTAAGTTTTTTCATCTTGGTATGGGTTACCATACCATCATCTTCCTTAAATACCTTAAAGTGATGGTCTCCCCTAGAAGCGACCTGGGGCAAATGGGTGATGGAAAAAACCTGCATGGATTGGCTCATCTGTTTCATGATATCCCCCATTTTATTTGAGATTTCGCCAGAAACCCCTGAGTCGATCTCATCAAACATCAAGGTAGGCAACTGCTCGTATTTGGCAAGAATAGATTTTATGGTGAGCATGATCCTTGACAACTCTCCCCCGGAGGCGACTTTTTTAAGTTCCCCATAATCCATCCCTTTGTTGGCCGAAAACAAGAATATCAAGTCGTCCTTTCCGGATCCTTTAAAATCCTTGGACGGGCCGATTTCAATTTTAAATGTACTATTGGGCATACCCAAGGTGGCCAAGGTGGCTTCCAATTGCTTTTTTAAAAGGGGTATTGCAGATTTTCTTCTCTTGCTAATATCAATGACTAAAATTGACAATTGCTTTTCTTTGTCCAACAATTCCTCTTGCTTGGCTTTAATTTGGGCTTCAATATTCTCTACCGCACTTACCTTTTCGGAAAGTTCTGATTTCACTGCTAATAATTCCTCGATACTCCCGGCATGATGTTTTTTCTGCAAATCGTAGAGCAATTGCAACTTCCCGTTTACCTCTTCTAGCAGTTCGGGATTGGTATCCATGTTTTCCTGAATCGAAACCAATTCGCCGGCGATATCGTCCACCTCTATAAAGACGGACTGTATTCTTTCATTAAGGCCCAGAAATGGACTTCCGAAATCCGATAATTTATTGGAAATTGATTTCAATTCTGTTAACAAACCAACCAGTCCCACCTGCTCATCGTTCAAAAGTTGATGTCCTTTGGAGAGTTGTTCCAGGATAACTTCCACATTGTTCAATTGCTCGTACTGTCCTTCCAGTTCTTCGAGAATTCCTTCCTTGAGTGGGGCAGCCTCCAATTCCTTCAATAAAAAAGAATTGTAATCGTACTCTTTGTCCGCATTTTTTTGAAAATCGA
>CAJDXC010000047.1_pt1 | contig 13003 bp, 11 predicted proteins | sample 7391681 | NCBI WGS metagenome assembly CAJDXC01 (sample SAMEA7055742, study PRJEB34461) | soil metagenome | biome: terrestrial ecosystem; feature: Peninsula; material: soil | place: Antarctica | collected 2016 | reverse complement strand
TAAACTTTATTTCATGGTGTACCGTCCCAATATGGTCTGCCACTTTTCGGGCCGCGGCCAAATCTGGGGAACCTTCCAGTCCCACGGAAAAGGAGTGCAGTTGTGGCCACCATGCTTCTGCGGTATCGTCGGATTCTATTCTTCTTTCCGCATATTTTTTAGCTATGGCCGAAGTAACGGATGAGTCCAATCCTCCGGAAAGCAATACTCCGTAAGGTACATCGGACATCAATTGACGGTGTACGGCTGCTTCCAAGGCCTCTTTTATAGCCTTTATACTGGTTTCGTTATCCTTAACAGCATCGTATTCCATCCAATCCCTGGTATACCACCTTTTGAGTTCCCCATCCTTACTGTGCAAATAATGCCCCGGAGGAAAAAGTTCGATTTTGGGCCTTCAGTTCCGACGCCACATAAAAAGTTCCGTTCTGGTCCCAGCCCATATATAGAGGTATAATCCCCATATGGTCCCGTGCCACAAAATATTCGTCCTTTTCGGAATCGTAAATGGCAAAACCGAAAATCCCGTTCATTTCATCTAAAAAATCCGTTCCCTTTGCTTGGTACAAAGCTAGGATGACCTCACAATCGGATTCGGTCTGAAAGTCATATTTTCCTTCAAATTGTTTCCGAAGGGCCCTATGGTTGTATATTTCACCATTCGCTGCCAAAATTAATTTTCCGTCCGAGCTCAACAAGGGTTGCTTGCCCGAAGCGGGATCTACAATAGCCAACCTTTCATGAGCCAAAATAGCCTTGTCATTGGCATAAATTCCACTCCAATCGGGGCCACGATGGCGTACTTTTTTGGTCATTTCCAATAATTGAGGTCTAAGGACCTCGGTACTTTCCTTAACATCGAAGGCGCAAACTATTCCACACATATCAATTGTTTTATATCAAATAAGTATGCAAATATGATTCTTAACTTACAATTATAAAACATCGGTCTATAAAATGATTACATAGTAAAACATATATATAGTAAATCGTTTTAATGTGTAATCAATAATAATCATATTTCACTGAAATAATGACCTTTTGTAAGTCTGCTAAAAAATCTTGACATTTATTAGAGAATGTTGAGAATACTAATTAGTTTTGAACAATGTAAATCGAACATTTTACAAGCCTAAAAATTCTTTTTCCCAGATTTGCGAAAAGGGAATATCGGGAATCTAAAAGAGTTGTGTCATCCTAGGGAAATGTTGTGGAATATGTAGATTTTTTTGTGATTTTATAATTAAATAAGAAATTAAGAAAATGAAAAACTTTATGAAACTTGGAATTTTAATTTTAGCATTGGTTTTTTCGACCACTACAAAGGCACAAAAATTCAGCGGCTTGGACAAAAGCCCAATGGATCAGGCCATGTTCCCGGATGCACATAGCAAGAAAGCACCTTTGGTGCGTATCACCTATAGCAGACCTCAGATGAAAGGCAGGCCGATTTCCGAGCTTGCGCCAATGGGCCAGGTTTGGCGCACAGGTGCCAATGAGGCGAGTGAAATTGTATTTTACAAGGATGCCAAGTTTGGCGATAAGGAGATCAAGGCAGGCAGTTATTCCCTGTTTAGCATTCCAGGAACAGACGAATGGACCATTATTCTGAACAGCAATCTCAATCAATGGGGAGCATTTTCCTATGATAAAGAGGCAGATGTTGCTAGAACTATGGCCAAGGTTAGCAAGGGTAGCGAAAAATTGGAGCCTTTTTCCATCGCTTTTGACGAGAAGGGAGATGTTGCGAACATGGTATTGGGCTGGGGGACTACTAGGGTTACGATCCCTATTAGTTTTTAACTTCTTTGTTTTACACATAAAACTAAAAACCGGAACAAATTGTTTCGGTTTTTTTATTTTACTGCCGTACCTCCAACCTGGATTCCTCCGATAAAAGTTTTCTCGGCCTGGAGTTGTGGGATTAGATCCAATTGAATCTCCATGATATCGCCGCTTAAAACCGTAAAATCTGCCATCTTTCCTACTTCAATACTTCCCTTTTCGTTTTCCTCAAAATTGGAATATGCCGCCCAAATAGTCATGCCCTTAAGAGCCTCTTCGCGGGTAAGGGCGTCCTGCATCTGAAATCCGTCTTTTGGATATCCCTTAAGGTCCCTACGGGAGGTCGCGGCATAAAATGTTAAGAACGGACTTACCTGCTCTACGGGAAAATCGGTACCCAAGGCGACCAAACCAGCCTCCTGCAACAAGGTTTTTAGGGCATAAGCTCCTTTTATCCTTTCCGGTCCCAGCCGGTCTTCTGCCCAATACATATCACTGGTGGCATGGGTGGGTTGCACTGATGGGATAATGCCCTCTTTAAAATACTCAAAATCTACCGGGTCTATCACTTGGGCGTGTTCTACCCGCCAACGACGGTTTGTCTGTCCTTTTAAGGCATTTTTATAGGCCCGGAGCACTACCACATTGGCCGAATCCCCGATGGCATGGGTATTCATCTGATAATCCGAATCAGCAATGCGCTCCGCTATTTCATTGATAGTTGCTACTGGGGTCACCATGGCACCGTAGTGGCCCGGATTGTCTGAATATGGGTTTTTCAGGGCCGCTCCACTGGAACCCAGGGCGCCGTCCGCGTAGACCTTAATAGAGCGTACATGGAGTTTATCTGTCCTTACCACTCCCTTCTTAAGATAGTAATCCAGATTGGACGCACTGCTGCTGGCCATTGCATATACCCTAATGGAGAGATCTCCACTTTGTTGCAAACTGTCTATAAGTTCGATAGTGGCTCGGTCAAGTCCCGCGTCATCAACCGTAGTAAGCCCGAAACCCAGACAGATTTTTTCTGCTTCCTTTAATGCTTGGATCTCAGTATATAAAGAAGGAGGTGGAATTATGTTATATATTAGTCCCATAGGATTGTCTACCAAGACTCCGGTAAGTTTGCCGTCCTTGACAACGATTTCCCCTCCGTCCACTTTTGTATTTGGTTCGATCCCTGCAAGGTCCAGCGCTACTTGGTTCACTAGCATGGCATGACCATCAATTCGATCCAATACCACTGGTATGGTGGGAAAAAGTTGATCCAGTTTTTCCTTTGTTGGGAATTCCTTTGTTTCCCAGTCATTTTGATCCCATCCCGAACCTTGAATAAATGAGACTTGGTACTCCTTTTGAAAAGTTGAAACCCGATTTAATATTTCATCAAAACTGTTGGTTCCAACAAGATTTACGGTCTGCTGCGTTAATCCCAAGCCATAAAAATGGCAGTGGGCGTCTATCAGCCCAGGTACTATTGTTTTTCCATTGGCATCTATCCGCATTTTTGCGTTGTATTTTTCTTCCAGTTGAGCCGAAGTACCGACTGCCACAAACTTTCCCTTATTGACTGCAAAGGCCGTAGCTTTGGAAAAAGCATCATTTACCGTATAAACGTTGGCATTAACGACCAACAGGTCGATATTTTCTTTGGGAATGGGAAAAATAGGACTATAACAAGTAAAGAATAATAGAAGGTAGAATTTTAAAATAAACATCGGCCTTAGTGTAGATATAGTTCGAAATCTCGAGTCTGCCTGAGTGTAATACTAAGCTCAATATTCGCTTAAAATTACCGATCAGTTCCTGTTGGCTTCGGTCAGTTTTTGGTTAAAAAGTAACAACCAGGTCTTGACCTTCTCGGCAGACTCGGGGTCTTTTTCAGCGGAATAAAAATTACCATCCTTCGTTTGGATCCAAATGGTTAGCAAAACTCCTGTCTCTGAATCATTTGGGGATAATTTGGTAAAGATAGTGCCTTCCTCGTTGTTCAAAAATGGAATCTGAACGTGGACACATTCATACTCCACATCTCCTTCAATCATGGATCTTAGTAAGGCCTGTCCTTTATGGTCCTCGATGAATTTTTCCCAATTACCCGATACGAATGTTTCATTTGCCCCGATGATATCGGTAGTAAAAGAGGTTGCCCAATGATTAAAGGGCAGGGGTTTTTCTATAATCACATAAGAGGGTTGTGCCTGAATATTTGCGAATCCGACTAAAAATAATAGTACCAGTAACTTATTTTTCATACAAATTAATTTAAGTTAAACATTTGATGATCAGTTGGCTGTATTCTAAATTGTTCTTGTTTCGAAACCGAGAAGTAGGATGCAGGAGCCAAGGCTTAAACCAATCCATGAGATAGTCTCGGTTCTTTTTTGGCAGAAAAGTAGGTACCCTTCATCCTTTTGATCCATAGCCTCAGAACAACACCAGTAAGGATCTTGGTCGCCTATGTTTACTCGGAGGATATTGGAAGCAAATGACGTGGCTGCTAAATTCCCCGATACTGGTTTTTCTACTACCTTAAAAGGAATAGGATTGCCTGTCTTGTGTTAACTCTTTCTTTTTCCCGATAAAGAGAAAATCCCTTCCGTTGAACTTCCCTGGCCAGATAGGTCGTTTCCTTTTGCCGATAGATTGATATCCACCGTTTGTCCTTCAACATACACCTGAAAACGCACTTCGTTCTTGTCCACTACGACGTTTTCCCCTTCCATAGTACTTGTGCCGATCGTTACTTTTACCTTGTGATCCTTACCTTCTTTGGTGATATAAATAATTCCCTTGGAATACTCGTATGGGACGTCCTGTGCCGAATAGTCCCAAACTCCCAAAATATCACTTTTGGCCCATTCCGATATCGCAGGAATCTCCGTTTCCTGGGGGTTTATCTCCAAAACATTGGCCAAGGCAGGAAGACAAATGAATAATAAAACTGGCAATAGTAAATAGTTGGTTCTTAATGGATGTAATTTCATTTTGAATAAGATTTATTTGATTTATAATTACTTTGTTATGATCCGAATCCGAATGCAAGGGTTCGTCCATAAAGTTAACACAAATAGATAGTGTAATTAGTGTTATAATGTAAATATTTGGAGAAACTCGGTCGATTTCATATAATTTTCCAATATTTTGAGGAGGTTGTCTTTAGTCTTTCATCCTTTGGTCCTTTATCCCATATAGGATTTATTGCTCTTTAGATATCACAAATTCCACTCTTCTGTTCTGCTGGCGACCCATTGGGGTATCGTTGTTTTCAACCGGATTCTCGCCTCCGTGGCCATCCCATTGTATCCTGCTTTCCGAAAGGCCAAGGCTTAAGAGATAAGTTGCCACCGCCTTAGCCCTTTTGGTCGAAAGGGACTGATTGTAGCTGATGGATCCCATACTGTCCGTATACCCATTGATTCGGATTTGTAAAGCTTGGTCCTGTTGTAGATAGGAATACAATTCGTTCAATTCCTTTACGGAACTTTCGAGCAGTTCATATTTGTCAAAATCAAAAAATACACTTCCAAATATTTGGGGTTTATTTATGGGATAACCTTTTGGTGAAACTGCCACCAAAGAGACCATATCTACATAGTAATAGGCTCCTTTGTTGGATCCAGCTCTATTTTTTTTAAGCCTAGTAGCTCTATTATTTTTAAAATTACCTAAAGTCATAAAATTTTCATGCCCTTCAGCTATAAACTCAGCGGAAATCAAAATCCATTCCTCATTTTCTATGTAGAAATCAGTATTTGGGATTTCGACCCAAAGGAATCGATTTTCTTTAATACGGGATAATTGCATTTTAGAGAGTTCTTTTTTTATAGGTAAATCTATCTTTTCCTTAGAAAAAAGTACTTGGATATCGGTTATGGAATAATCCGACTTTTCGGCCCTACTTATGTAAAAGGAAACGGTATATTTTTCACCTTTTACAAGACTTTGAACAAGTTCCGCTTGTATGTATTCCCTATAATCTCCCGGTGCATAGAGATACATGCCGGCGTACCCCTGCCCAAATTTGGAAGGCTGGCTCCCATTAAAATTATCGGGAATACCCATGATGGTACTGCAAGAATTGAAATAATCGGTAGTCCCGCTGGTGGGGGTAGACCAGGAAATAACATCAGATTCAAAGGTGCCAAGTGCATCCGGACAGGTACTATATTCTTCAAAGCTGGGGTTCTTCACCAAATTCTGGCCCCATGCAAAAATGCAGCAGAGCAAGCAGCCGATAGAAGAAATCTTTGACGAACTTAGGTTGGCCATCATGTACCCTCTGTTTAAGAGTAAGTTTTAGAAAACCAAAATAGTGATTTTGATTCTTTTAGGCCAGTAAATAAGATGATTTCAAGTAATTTTTAAATTAATGCTTGTCCATACACTAGTTAAACCAAACCGCATACTTCTTCCGCCTCAATTCCAAAGCCAGAATTTCTTCCATCTTAACAGCTTCGGCCCTGGTGGCCATAGGGTCAATATGATTGTACAGGCTAGGGCGGAGGTACATTCCGTATTTCTGGACGATATTGGAGGAAATTTTATGACCTTTCTTGTTGATGTAGCCCGTCTTATGTTGAAGGAATCTTTCTTTTGGTGTTTTGCTGGTCATGCCCACATAGAGACACTCCAAAACTCCGTTGAACTGTGGATTGGCAGCCCTAAATTTTGCGTTCTGGGTAAAGACTTTTTTAGATAACTCTATGACATACACCTGGTATTGCATCCCTAAAAATCGAACTTATAGGCGGCCCCGCCCAAGATCTGAAAGCCTTGAACTTGAAAATTGGCCCATCGCATATAGTTGTTGTTGGCAATATTGTTGGCATTTAGGAAGAACGAAAGTTGATTGGTAAATCGATATCCCACGTGGGCGTTGATATCAAAATAGCCGTCCAAAGTGATGATTTCTGATGGAAAATCGGAGGGCTGTACGTTCTGAACAGCTTGGGACATCAGATCTTTTCGCTCGCCCACATAGAAGAGATTGGCTCCCATATACCATTGTTTTCCTATCTGGTAATCCATGAACAGGGATGCTTTAAGGTTTGGTAGGTTCCATGCCGGATTGTCGGTCTCCGTGCTGTAATTAAAGACTTCGACATTGATTCCCAAAGCAAAATCACGGTTCACATCGAGGTTTAATTCCCCAAAAAAGCTCAGGGTTTTTACGTCGTCGTAAAATACATCGAAGGAATTGCTGTAATAATATCCCTTTTTATCGTCCCGGAACTGATTTGTAGGATTCAGCTTGAACAAGGGTTTTCGGTTTTCCGCGATATAGGAACCTTTGACGTTATAACTGAGATTGGACATTAGATTTCCCTTGAGGCCTACGTAGGCGTTGTATTTTTTATCCGTTGGCTGAATGGTCAGCGTAGGGGACATATAGGGATTACCCTCTACAAAACCGTAGTAAGAATTTTGCTCCAGCTCGCCTTCGACTCCGCCATAAGCAATAACCGACTCATCCAACAAACGGTAAGATGCTGTTACTTCTGGATAAATATAAAAATTGCCTTTGCTTTGCTCCAAATCCATTCCATATACCAAACCTACACCCAAATTAAGCGTAAGATTATCCTGCAACATCTGTAAACTGGGACTTATCCCAAATTGTAACTGCCCATAGTCGATTCCCGTATCATTGGCAGTATTATTAAGGCTGGCATTTTCAAAACTTCCACCCACATAATCTACCTTGGCATTGAGGGCAACGACTTCGTTATTAATTGGAAATTCAAATTCGGGTTTAAAGTATACCCTGTTTTCACCAGATTTTACTGCGTCCCAAAAGCGTCTATACTGCAGTTTTCCCCCCTTAAAAAAAGAATTATCCATGCTCATATGCGCCCCTGCCTCACCCATATAATAACTTTGTTTGGAATCTATTCCGTCTATGATAGTAGGAGTAAACACATCTGGGGGCACTCCATACCAATTATAAAACTGGTGTTGAAATCCGACGTTTGCTCCCCAAACGAAGTCACTGGCCGTTTTTGTATAATCGGCGTTCAGTTTGGTGTTATAAAATTTAGTGCTCAACGCAGCATCGGTTATGTTGCCACTTGACGAAAGGTGATTTAGTCCAATATCCAGGCGTTCGTCCCTGTTCAGGGCCCTACTGGTGTAAAAGTCGGCTATAGCATCAAAGTAATTTCCAACGCCAAGGGATGCGTAGGAATTGTACAAAGTGGGAGGTGGGGTCTTTTCAACCCCGGCTGCCTTCCCCTTGGATGGCGTAAAGGTCGAGGCCACGGGAACAGAATTGATACTATACTCTATTTTCTTCTTTTGCAATACGATGCTGTCGTTAAGGGTGGGGACCGACTTAATTTTAAATGCATCGGAAATGGTTGGCGAATAAGCCTTTACTACCGTTACGGTCTGGGTGCCCAGATCTTCTTTGTCCTTATCCTGCGCAATGGCCATTTGTAACGTAGCTACTAGGGCCAAAATGGTTATAGGGATGTGCTTCTGCATAGTGTGTTCTTTTGTCTCGATATTAATTTCCGGATGGATTTACGGACGAATTACTTTGTGCTTCCTTTGTTTTGATTATGGATGATTCTTGTCCTGCAGCGGCCACGATTTCTGGGAATTGGGCAAAATTGCTGATAACGCTGTCCAGGATATAGGTGGCCTGGAAAGCATCGCCTAGGGCATAGAAGTTCTTCGCCATAACGATAAGTCCTTTCCCGCCCCATTCCTTGTATGAAGAATAGTCCTTGGCCAATTTTTGGACCGAAACATTGGAAGCCTCATAATGGTTCTCCTTGTTTTTAAAGTAAGCATCGTAGTATAAGGCCTCTGCAGCCAGTTCGCCTTGGGCAATTTTCAGTACCTCCGCGTAGGCCTCCTTGGCACGTGCCTCGTCTCCGGTCTTGATGGCCGATCTTGCAATCATAATATGGGCATCACTTTTTATACGGTCGTCTATTTTGGAAGTGGCCAACACTTTTTCGGCATAGGCGATGGTTTTGCTATAATTCTTTTGCTCGTAGTAACCCTTCATCAGGTTAGACTGGGCAAAAGTGACGTTCTGTTGTATTTGTGCCGTGTTTTCCAACTGCTCCAAATATGGAATTGCGGTCGTGTAATCTTTTTTCCCGATATATATCTCGCAAATCCTCGTCAAGGCCTGCTCCTTGTATTCGCTTGCTCCTTTCTCGGAAACCGTTGTGTATAGCGGTAGTGCCTTGTCCTTTTGGTTCTTGCCAAAATACAATTGCGCCAGATTAAAGTTGGCCTTTAAGGCATGAAGTCCATTGGGGAATTGTTTTATATATTTTTCGAAACCTTTGATAGCCGCATCATTGTTACCTTCTATGAAAGGTTTGTCGGCAGATTCGTAGGTGGCATTGTCCAGCTCGCTATCACTTACTTCCACAAAATCGAGTCCTTTTACCCATTGGCCGTATTCGTCTACACGCCCCATGTCTACGTAGATCAATTTAGCGGTGGTGACGGCCTGAATGGCCTCTTGGGTGTTGGGATAATCGCGTACCACGGTTTTGAGCTTCGTCAATGCCTGCTCGTTATTGCCTGCGTTGTATTGCACCAAACCTTCCCGCATAAGGGCCTGAGGCACCAATGGACTCGATTTTTGCCCGTTGATCAATCGGTCGTACGTTTGCATGCCCTTATCGATGTTATTGGCACGGATATAAGAATTCCCCAGTTCAAAAAGGGCATCGTCGTTCAATGGGGAATTGGGGTAGTCGGAAATAAACTTGTTCAGTTCTTCGATCTTCGTCGCATCGCGGTCTATAAACCCATAGCTCAATGCTTTTTGATAGGTAGCATAATCCTGTTCGGGGCCCTTAAGGGCCAAGGCCTTGTTATAGGTCTCGATCGCAGGCCAATATTTGCTGGTCACAAAATAACTGTCGCCCAAACGAAGGTAGGCATCGTGCAATCGATCGGTATCTGATGGATTAGAACTTGTAAAATTGCCAAAATAGGTGACGGCGTTGTTGTAATCCTTCAATTTAAAATAGGCATAGGCCAAATTATAATTCAGATCCTTGTACTCGGGAGTGGATTTTGCACTTGGGTTTTGTTGAAATTGAACATAATCTACCAGGGCATCATTAAATTGGTTCAGGGCATATTCGGACTCTGCTTTCCAGTAATTGGCCCTCGCCTTAAATACGCCGTCCTCGGCGTTGGACAAGGATTTTTTAAAGGCATCGATTGCTCCTTGGTAATCGGTATCGATAAAAAGCTCTACTCCCCTATAGAAAGCTACTTTTTGATAGGTGGCCTTGCTAGCATAATTTTTATTTTTTTCTAGGAGTGCCATGGCTCCTTCAAAATTCTTGGAGGTGATAAAGGAATCTACCAACAGACCTTGAATTTCCTGGGTGTTCTTGTCGTTGGGATATTTGTCCAAATAAGTAGTCAAAACCTGGGGCACGCCTTCGTAAGGGTTGCCAATTTCGTAGCTCAATCGGGCGTAGTTAAGGTAGGCATCCTTTTGAATCTCGGGAGTAAAATCCATTTGGGAAGCGTTTCGGAAGGCATTGAGGGCTTCCGGCTTTTTCCCGAGTTTTAAATAACATTCTGCCAAATGGTAATAGGCGTTTTGCGAAACGTTGTTGCTGCCGTCTATAATCTTGTTGAACTGTTGTACGGCGTTGGCGTAATCCTGTTGTTGGTAGTAAGAATACCCCAACAAATAGTAATCGGTATTGCTCCATTTGCCCCGTTTTCCCTTATAATCTTCCAAATATGGGACAGCGTTGGCATATTGTTTTAGGTTGAAATAACTCTCCCCTATAATCTTATTGAGCTCGGAAACCTCCTGCCGATCAGCCTTTGACAATTGTTTTTTTGCCAGGGCGATGGCCTCCTCGAACTTGCCCAGTTTAAAGTTCATATCGGCCTGATAGTACGAGAGCTTTTCGTCCAATACCTTTTGATCGGTAATCTGATCAAAACGCTGGTTGGCTGCTGCATAATCGTCCTGTTGATAAGCGATATAACCCAGATAATATTTGGCCTGTGAACCATAGGTGGGCGAGGTAGACACCTTATTAAAGTAAGCCTCCGCCTCCTTGGGCTTTTTGGAAGAAAACAGGGAATACCCATAGTTAAAGTTAAAGCGTTCCTGCTCATTCCTGCCCATGGAACTTTGCTCCACCTTATTATACCATTTTAAGGCGTAGGGATACTTGCCAGTCTCAAAATAGTAATCGGCAACGTCTAGGTAGGCAGAATTACGTTTGGTGGAAGTAGGATAATTGGCAACAAAATCCTCCATCAGCTTGTCGGCGCCCAATTGGTTGAGGCGAATGGCCGAATTGGCTTCATAATAGGCACTATTTGCCTTGGTCTCCATATCGGTGGCCTTGGATTTCACTTTTTCAAAAACGACTTGGGCGGCTTGGTACTGTTCGCTGTGGTAGAGTTCTAGGCCTTTTTGATATTCTTTTTGGGGATAAGTATAGATTTGCGATTCTTGAGCATGGCCATAGTAAAGGACCCCCAAGAAGAAAGGGAGAAAAGCGGAGATTTTTTTGTACATAGTTTTCTATAGTGTTCTTTAAAGCCTTATACTCCCTCCAGACACAAACCCGGGTTTTTGTGTCTTTCCCCGCCCGTACCGTATCGGGCGGGTTTTTGCCTTTCCCGGCGTTAAAAAATAATTCCGTAGCTACGGCTATGCAATGATTTTTTGTCTTGGGAAAGTAAAAAATAAACTTCCCAAAATTCCCGGATTTCTATCGGGAACGAGTATAGAAACTTACTACGTTAACGTTGATTGCGGCAATTAAGTATTGAACTCGTTTAAACTTTTTCAATTGGCTAAAAAATTGCCCTTCTGCACCCTGTTTTTATCTTTTTTTCCTTCCGTAGCTCTGCTATGCAACTCAAAAATGATTTCAACAGGTCACAAAATGGCTAATTTTCGCTACAATCCAAAAAGTTTAAACGAATTCATTTCCAAACCCGAAAGATAAAAAAATTTCATGCCACGTCCCATTCGCTTTAACAAGAAGTTAGTACTTTTATACCAAGAATGAAATACTGGGTAAAACGGTATAGATTATGGCAGAAAGCATATTGCAATTAAAGGATGTGGGGATTTTTCAACAAGAAAATCTTGTTCTCAACGAGGTTAATCTTGAGGTCAAGGCTGGGGATTTTGTCTACCTCATTGGAAAGACGGGTAGCGGAAAGAGTAGCTTTATGAAGACACTGTACGGCGACCTGCCCCTGCGGGAAGGAGAGGGGCACGTTGTTGGGTTTGACCTTAAAAAACTTAGAGAAAATGATATTCCCTTTCTGCGCCGCAAGCTGGGTATTGTCTTTCAGGATTTTAAACTCCTGCCCGATAGGAACGTAAACAACAACTTGAGGTTTGTCCTTAAAGCTACGGGCTGGAAGGACGAAGGCAAGATGGCCAAACAGGTAGAGGAGGTGTTGGGCAAAGTAGATATGAAGACCAAGGGCTTCAAATTTCCCCATGAGCTTTCGGGAGGGGAACAACAACGTATTGCCATTGCCCGAGCCCTTCTTAACGATCCAGAACTTATCTTGGCCGATGAACCTACCGGGAACCTGGATCCACAGACTAGTGTGGAGGTCATGAAGGTCCTGCAGGAAATCAACAAAAACGGTCGAACATTTCTGAGACTTTCTAATCGAAAAGAACAAATAATATGGAAGCGTTTCTTATCTATCTTCTAAAATCCTCGGGCATCATCGCTCTTTTTCTGCTGTTCTATATCCTATTTCTAAAACGTGAAACTTTTTTTCGGTCCAATCGGATCTATCTGTTGGTGGGCTTGGGATTTGCCATCATCATTCCTTTTTTGGTTTTTACCAAGATCATTTGGTTGCAACCGACGACTATGTATCAAATTCGAATTCCGGACCAGCTGGTCGTTGCTCCAATCAATGAGAATCCCATAGATTGGATTTCCTTGATCCTTTATGGCTATTGCGCCGGTGTATTCTTTTTTGCCATTCGATTTGTTGTACAACTTCTATCCTTAAAAAAGTTGATACAAAGCGGTAAGAAAATTAAGGAGGGAAAGTTTATTAGAATCGAAACGGATCAAAAGAGTTCTCCTTTTTCCTTCTTTACCTACTTGGTCTATAATCCGGTTCTCCATACTTCCTCAGAACTGAATACTATTCTGGCCCATGAAAAAGTTCACTCCAAAAAATGAGGTCAATCTTCCGGCGTAAAATTAGATGGGCCAGA
>CAJDXC010000085.1_pt1 | contig 13108 bp, 15 predicted proteins | sample 7391681 | NCBI WGS metagenome assembly CAJDXC01 (sample SAMEA7055742, study PRJEB34461) | soil metagenome | biome: terrestrial ecosystem; feature: Peninsula; material: soil | place: Antarctica | collected 2016 | reverse complement strand
ATTTTTATCGACCTCCACATTAAAGTCCTCTTTTTTCCTACCTGGAACAGCGAGCTCTAATTCAAATTCTTTTTCATTATCCTTGATATTTACTGCAGGTACATTACCATCATTACGATCTACTCCCCCAAACCAATCGGGTCGGAAATACTCGTTCATCAATGAAGGAAATACCAAGTCTTTTCTTTTTACAATACTCATGGCTATAATTTTTTAGTTAGACTATATTTTATGATTCTTGACTATCTTAAGTCAAAACCTGTACCATGAGAATTATAGTGTCATTTTGACGTGTAATATCCATAAAATCATGTCATTATGGCATCTTGAAGTTTGAAATGATCAAACCAAGAAATTAATAGAATGGTTTAAAGGACAAAAGGCAGAAAGATAAAAGACTGAAAGATGACGGACAAAAAGATAAAGGATGGAGAATCGAAGAGAATAATTGTAAGTCCCCGGAAGGTACTTAATCTACTCATTAAATTTATAGGTTAGAGCCCAAGGTTATCAAAAAATGTGACTATTGATCATTGATAAATATTCTACGTTCATTAGCAAAACAAGCCTATGGAACTGCAGGATACGATCGGCCTGGGACTTGGGTAAGATGCGTTCTACTTCCGTATGAAAAAGAGACTCAAACGTTATCTTGTCTATACCTAGTTGGTCTGCGACTCCCAAAAGAAAGTTATACTCTACTTTTTTCAGGGTATTTTCGACTCTGGCAAATGAAATCATTTCTGCCAATATACTAAGTTTTTCTTCGTAGGTACTCATCTTAACTATATGGCATGGACAATTGCCTACATAAAACAACTGCAAAAAGCCTAGTTTCGTATAATCTTCCGATGAGTAGCATCTTTATTCAAAAAAATTTATAATATTTTGGTAAATTGCAACAAAAATATACATGAACAACAATGATGTCCTTAAAAAGCTCCGCGTAGCATTAAAGCTAAGGGACGATGAGATCGTAGAAATTTTAAAACTCGTAGATTTTAAAATAACCAAAAGCGAATTGGGCGCTTTTTTCCGAAAAGAGGACCATCCCAATTACATGGAATGCGGGGACCAGATTCTCCGTAATTTTTTAAACGCGCTCGTAATTCACCTTAGGGGGACCAAGGAAAACCCTAAAGATCCAGGGGAAGTACTCCAAAAGTCGAATAAGATTACCGTCGCAAAAGGAAAACCAAGAGTGGATTTCAAGGCCAAGCAGCGAAAGCAGATGGATACCGACATTAGTTATGTAAAATATAAAAACAAAAAAAAATCCTGAATTACTTCAGGATTTTTTTTTGTTTTTAACTATTTAAATCAGTTTAATAACTCCTTCACCTTATCTGCCGCTTCTTGAAACTGTATGGCCGAATGCACTTCCAAACCAGAATTGTCTATGATTTCCTTGGCAATTTCGGCGTTGGTACCCTGTAAACGAACAATGATCGGCACCTTAATGGCATCTCCCATGTTCTTATAGGCATCCACGATCCCATGAGCCACCCTATCACAACGAACAATACCTCCAAATATATTGACCAAGATGACCTTTACATTGGAATCCTTTAAAATAAGCCTAAAGGCCTCCTCTACCCGCTTGGCATCCGCAGTACCACCTACATCCAAAAAGTTGGCAGGCTCGCCGCCAGCCATTTTTATCAGGTCCATCGTAGCCATAGCTAACCCGGCCCCGTTTACCATACAGCCCACGTTACCGTCCAAGTCCACATAATTGAGCCCTACGGCCCTAGCTTCTACTTCTATCGGACTCTCCTCGCGCAAATCGCGCATTTCGGCATAGTGCTTTCTTCTATAGAGCGAATTATCGTCTATGGACACCTTAGCGTCAACGGCCATAATCTTGTCATCCGAAGTTTTTAGAACCGGATTTATCTCGAATAGACTGGCATCGCTCTCACAATAAGCCCTGTAAAGCGAGGTCACAAACTTGGTCATTTCCTTAAAGGCAGTCCCGGACAACCCCAGGTTAAACGCTATTTTTCGTGCTTGGAAAGGCAATAATCCGGTGGTAGGATCTACTTCTTCCGTAAAAATTAAATGGGGAGTCTTGTCCGCCACCTCTTCTATATCCATTCCCCCTTCGGTGGAATACATAATCATATTCCTAGCCGTGCCCCGATTTAGTAAAACGGACATATAGAATTCTGAAGTTTCACTTTTACCAGGATAATACACATCCTCCGCAACCAAAACCTGATGCACTTTCTTCCCTTCTGCAGAGGTCTGGGGAGTAATCAAATTCATTCCGATGATTTTTCCCGCAATTTCCTCTACTTCTTTTAGGTTCTTAGCCAATTTAACTCCTCCACCTTTTCCTCGTCCACCTGCGTGTACCTGAGCCTTGATAACATGCCATCCCGTTCCGGTCTCTTGAGTGAGTTGCTTGGCTGCATCTACTGCTTCCTGTGCATTATGGGCAACTATACCTCTTTGGATCCTTACTCCAAAACTGGCTAAAATTTCTTTTCCTTGATATTCGTGAAGGTTCATATATAGGATGTTAATTCGTTCAATAGCAAAAATAGGAAACCCACAGGATTTACCCTAACGAAATAAGTAAAGCAAGGAATATATTTTAAAAATGGTTGGGGTTTGTTCGATTTTCTAGCTTTCAAGATTACGAGTGTTCGAAAATACAATCTACTTTATGTTATAATTATAACAAATTGTTGTATTTTCAACTAACTACTAAATATTTTTTGCCTACAATCTTTAAGTAGTCTAGCTTTGCCACAAAATTGAAGGAATAAATTACAACTAAGGTACACTCGACCTTGCAAAGATAACAACAATGACACATTCCGATTTATTACAAATCGCTAAAACTTACGGAGACCCCGTCTACGTTTACGATTCAGAAAAAATTATTTCCCAGTTCAACCGGTTGACAAATGCTTTTAGTGGCGTAAAATATCTAAAATTAAACTACGCCGCCAAGGCTTTGTCCAATATTACCATCCTACGTCTGATGAACAGCTTAGGCAGTGGTCTGGATACGGTCTCCATACAAGAAGTGCAGTTAGGTCTACTCGCTGGCTTTAAACCGGAGTCCATCATCTTTACTCCCAATGGCGTTTCCCTAGAGGAAATTGAAGAAGCCGCGGCTCTCGGAGTTCGCATCAATATAGACAACCTCTCGATTTTGGAGCAGTTTGGCAGCAAACATCCAGACGTACCGGTTTGTATCCGGATCAATCCACACGTAATGGCTGGGGGCAACTCCAAAATTTCTGTCGGACATATCGATTCCAAGTTCGGAATCAGTATCCACCAAATTCCACATTTATTGCGAATTGTGGAACTCACCAAAATGCATATTAACGGCATCCATATGCATACCGGAAGCGATATTCTGGATATCGATGTCTTCCTTTACGCGTCGGAAATTCTCTTTGAAACGGCCAAAAATTTTAAAAACCTGGAATTTATCGATTTTGGAAGCGGGTTTAAAGTACCTTATAAAGATGGGGATATTGAGACCAATGTGGAAGAGCTCGGAAAAAAATTGACCGGTCGATTCAATACCTTTTGCAAGGAATATGGCAAGGAGCTTACCCTCGCGTTCGAACCAGGTAAATTCTTAGTAAGCGAGGCAGGATATTTCCTAGCTAAGGTAAATGTCGTGAAGCAAACTACCTCCACGGTTTTTGCCAGTGTAGATTCCGGCTTTAATCATTTGATCCGCCCTATGTTTTACGGGGCTACGCATCAAATTATCAACCTTTCCAATCCTGAAGGTAGGGAGCGCTATTACTCCGTGGTAGGTTATATTTGTGAAACGGACACCTTTGCAAGTAATCGTAGAATAAATGAAATTGCCGAGGGCGATATCCTTTGTTTTAGAAATGCCGGCGCTTATTGCTTTACGATGGCCAGCAACTACAATTCCCGTTATAGACCCGCCGAAGTGCTTTGGCACCAAGGTAAAGCAATCCTGATCAGGGAAAGGGAGACCTTTGACGACCTTATCCGAAACCAAATCGACAGTAAAGATCTGTTTGTAGAGGCTACTAAAAAAAAGGTAGAGGCGGTTGTAAAATAAAATGCCTCTAATTACGTTAGGTTTTGCATAATGTATAGACCAATCAATGGTTCATAAACTTTACTACATGAGATTATTATCACTACCGTATTTAAGGGCCATTCTTATCCTTGCTCTTGGACTGATGGTATTAGCCTCTAATGCCCAAGAGGTGAAATGGATCAGTTGGGACGAGGCCGCCAAACTCTCCCAGACCGATGCTACTCCAAAAAAGGTGTTTATCGACATTTACACGGACTGGTGCGGTTGGTGCAAAAAAATGGATAAGGATACCTTTCAAGACCCGCAAGTGGCTGCATATATGGCCAAGAACTACTATATGGTAAAAATGGATGGGGAAGGCAAGGAACCTATAGAATATCAGGGGAAAACCTTCAATTTTGTTAAATCGGGCAGATCGGGCTACCATGAATTTGCCGCCGCCCTGATGCAAGGGAATATGAGCTATCCCACCACGATCTTCCTAGACGAAAAGCTCAAAATGCTTTCTCCCGTTCCCGGATATCAAAAGGCGGATGCTTTTTTGCAGATTGCCAAGTACTTTGGTGACAACGTCTATAAGGAAAAGGATTGGCAGGCCTATGCGGGTGGAACTAAATAGTTGATGGTTGATGGCTTTGAGGGCTAAGGGTAAAAAAACTCTGAACTCCTAACTCATAACTTTTATCTTGGTTCTAGTTGATGGGCCTGCTTCCGTAATTTTATTTGAGACTACTACCTGCTATAATTTGGAGATTCCTTGGTGATGGTGACATCATGGGGATGGCTCTCGTTGATGCCACTAGTAGTAATCTTTACAAACCTTCCGTTTTCCTTAAGGGATTCTATATCCTTGGCTCCGCAGTACCCCATACCGGCACGTAGTCCTCCCACAAATTGATGGATACTTTCATACAGATCTCCTTTGTAGGGAACCCGACCAACGATGCCTTCGGGGACCAATTTTTTGATGTCGTCCTCCACATCCTGAAAATAACGATCTTTGCTGCCCTCCGTCATAGCCTCTACGGATCCCATACCACGATACGATTTGTACTTTCTACCCTCGAATATTATAGTTTCCCCAGGGGATTCCTTGGTACCCGCCAACAGGGAACCCAACATAACGGTATCGGCTCCGGCCGCAATGGCTTTTGGAATATCTCCCGTATATACTATTCCTCCGTCTGCAATTACCGGCACCCCACTACCTTTGATGGCAGCGGCCACTTCCAAAACAGCAGAAAACTGAGGAAAACCTACCCCTGCAACTACCCGAGTAGTACAAATGGACCCGGGCCCAATACCCACTTTTACCGCATCGGCACCGGCATCTACCAAATATTTGGCTGCCTCACCAGTGGCTATATTGCCCACGATCACTTCGAGATCGGGAAACCTTTTCTTAACTTCTTTCAGTACAGTGACCACTCCTTTGGTGTGCCCATGGGCGGTATCTATAACAATAGCGTCTACCCCCGCGTTGACCAAGGCCTCTGCCCTTTCTAAGGCATCGCGAGTAACCCCTATAGCCGCAGCGACCCGCAGCCTCCCATATTGATCCTTGTTGGCAATAGGCTTTTGGGTGAGTTTGGTGATATCCCTAAAGGTAATGAGTCCGACCAACTTATAGTCGTCATTCACAACGGGCAACTTTTCAATTTTGTATTCTTGTAAAATATCTTCGGCCTGCTCCAAGGAAGTCCCTTCCCTTACGGTAACGAGATTTTTGGATGTCATTACCTCGGCAATGGGTCGGCTGCTGTTCTTTTCGAAACGCAAATCCCTATTGGTCACGATTCCTATAAGTCTTACCTCGTCATCCACGATAGGAATTCCACCAATACTATATTCCTTCATAAATGCCTTTGCGTCTCCAACTGTGGCCTTTAATGGTAAAGTAACGGGGTCCAAGATCATACCACTTTCCGCCCGCTTTACCTTCCGTACCTTGGTAGCCTGTTGATCTATAGACATGTTCTTGTGCAATACGCCAATACAGCCTTCCCGAGCCATAGCAATGGCCATACGGGATTCTGTAACGGTATCCATTGCCGCGGAGACAATAGGTACGTTTATCGTAATATTCCTGGTAAATTTCGTTTGGATATTGACCTCTCTAGGAAGTACTTCGGAAAAGGCAGGGACTAGAAGGACGTCATCGTACGTAAGACCTTCGCCGAGAATTTTGTTTAGGTGGGCGTGCATAGCAATTAAGGATTAATTGCGTGCAAATGTAATACAATTAAAGAAAAATATTGGATTTACGGCATTTTTTTGAATTCCCCTTCTTTGAACATTGCCCATTTACTAAAAAAACCTAGTGATAAGCTCCAAACAGATCGGATGCTTTATTATGGGCCGCTTCAAAGGCCATCCAGTTTACCTGGGTATCCACTTGTTTAGAAGTAAAATAAGAAAGCATTTTTTCCGTGGGCATATTACCTGTAAGTTCATCCTTCGCCATAGGACAGCCACCAAAACCTTGAATGGCACCATCGAACCTACGACAACCAGACATGTATGCTGCATCGACTTTTTCATGCCATTTTGTAGGCGTAGTGTGCAAATGGGCACCGAATTCGATTTCTGGATACTTTGGGATGAGATGGGAAAATAGGTATCCGATATCCTTGGCTGTCGATGTCCCCACCGTATCGGAAAGCGAGAGGATCGTGGCACCCATTCCGGCCAATTTTTCCGTCCATGCCCCGACGATTTCTACATTCCAAGGGTCGCCATAAGGATTTCCGAAACCCATTGAGATATAAGTGACAACTTCCTTGTTCGCAGCTTTGGCCAAATTCAAGATTTCCCGAAACGTTTCTACGGATTGTTCAATAGTCTTGTGGGTATTTCGCATCTGGAAGTTCTCCGAAATGGAAAACGGATAACCCAAATAGTCGATACTTTCATAGAAACAGGCGTCTTCCGCTCCCCTTACATTAGCCACGATAGCCAATAATTTGCTTTGGGTCCTAGACAGATCCAAACCTGCCAAGACTTCTGCTGTGTCCCGCATTTGGGGAATCGCCTTGGGAGAGACAAAACTTCCAAAATCGATAGTATCAAAACCACAACCTAGCAAAGCTTGCAGATAATGCACTTTTTTGTCCGTGGGGATAAACGCTTTTATTCCCTGCATAGCATCCCTTGGACATTCTACGATCTTGACCCTTTCGGACATGGAATTTGTTTTGGCTCAATGAACTCGCCTCGAGTTCCAACCCAAAAATACCATTATTTATCTGAAATGAGTATATAAACCGCTATCCCAACAAACACGACAATCTGAACCCATTTCAATATTCCAGTCATTTTGGAATTTTTTGTAAAATAGTTGGCAAGGGTTCCGGAAAAATAGGCTATCCCACAAAAAACAACAAAGGCAATCGACATAAATAGGATGCCCAATGCATAAAACTGAAGTATAACATTTAGAAAATGGCTAAACAAAAAAGTGGGAAAAAAAGCCAAAAAGAATAGTGTAACTTTTGGATTTAGAACATTCATCACAAAACCCCGTCCAAATAGTTTCCAAAAGCCCTTTTTAGGTCCTACTTCTTTTGAAAGATCTAAAGAAAAATCACTTTTGTAGACCTTAAAAGCCAGATAAAAAAGGTACAGTGCGCCAAGAAGCTTGATCGTAAAAAACACGTTGGGATTATTTTTTATTAGGATCGAAACACCAAACGCCATCAAAGTAGTGTGTACCAGACAGCCGGCAGCTAGACCCGCGGCAGTAGCATAGCCTCGTCTTTTGCCATAGACCATACTTTGGGTAAGTACATAAATATTGTCCGGCCCGGGTGATAGGGCCAAAACTGTCGTTGCAACAACAAAGGCAATTAAGATATTGTAGTCCATTTATGTGGTTTTTGGTTGAGGGTTAAGGGTTAAGGGTTTGAAAATTCTTAATTCTTAACTTGGTTCCCAAAACAGTAAAATACAAATTACTTGAAATTAAAATCAATTTTATATCTTCGCTCAAAAAATATATGAAGACCACCACTTTAACTGTTATTGCTATCATTTGTGTTCTTTCGTTCGGCCTTATGTCCCATTCTGTACAACAGCATAAAAATAACAATCAAACTTCAATGGAAAAAAATCAGGACAGTCTTCTGCGTCATGTGGTGCTTTTTAAATTTATGGATGGGGCACCCAAAGAAAAGGTTATGGAAATTGAAGAAGCATTTAAAGCCTTGCCTTCCAAAATTCCACAAATCGTTTCGTTGGAATGGGGTTTAAACAACAGTCCGGAAGGATTGAACAAAGGGTTTACCCATTGCTTTTTTCTGACCTTTAAAAGCGAGGCCGATCGGGCAATTTACCTTCCCCACCCTGACCATAAGGCTTTTGGAAATTTGTTGGGGCCCGTTTTGGACGATGTCCTGGTCGTGGATTATTGGACCCGGAAATAGTATATCGTTAACCGAACGAATCCGTTTTCTTCCTTCCAAAATAAATCGATTATTAATCCGGCTATCCCGAAGGCAAAGCAATCACGGAATCTTTAGTTGAAAGAGAACCAGAGATATCCATATTTCCTTAAGACCACAGGTAATTTCGGTCCAAAAACCACTTTGTCATGACGAATATCATTTAGCTACTCTTCAGAAACGGATAGTTTTGTGCTTAGAACTTAAACTTCTCTTGACAATGAAAACTATACTATACGCCACAGATCTTACCGAACAATCGGTCCCAGCATTGCGCTACGCCCACGACTTGAGCAAAAGTATGGGCGCAGATCTTGTTGTTTTCCATTCCCATGAAGTTCCAACTATCCGGACTTCAGTACAACGACCTGTCAAACAAATAGAATACCACGTCCTCGAAGAGCAAAAGGAAGTTGTGAAGTCATTTTGCACCAAATATTTAGGCGATGAGATTGACCTTGAAAAACTAAGGATAGTTGTTGTTAGTGATGATTCCGTTTTGAACGGTATTATTGAAATATCCAAGGAGCTTGCGCCAGATCTGGTCCTAATCGGCAGAAAGGATAAGCATACGGAAAGAGGGATATTCGCCGGGGACATCGGACAGGGGCTTTTGAAAAAACTAACCTGCCCAATCATGATCGTTCCCAGCAATATAGATGGCTCACCCCTCAAGAATATTTTGTACGCCACCGACTTTGAAGAAGCCGATATATCCGCTGTTAAAAATTTAATTCCGTTCGTACAGAAGGTAAATGCCAAAATACACTTCGTTCACATTACCACGGAAAAGCAATATACGGGAACGGATCAAATGGAGTGGTTCAAGGAAATGCTGGCGCAAGGGGTAGATTATAAAAATCTTGACTTCAAAGTTCTTTTCTCGGAAAATATAGAGGAAAAGCTTAAAGAGTATTCAGAGCTTATTCATGCGGATATGGTGGCCCTGTTTATTAAAACTGGATAATCAGATCGGTATTCCGTTAATGAGCTTCAATAAATAACAACGTTGATTTGGTATGTTGTGTTACTTTGCGAACTTCGAAAAAAACCATGACCTATTTATTATCTTTGGACATTTATGAATATTAACTGGATAATTCTGATCGTCGGTGGTCTCTTTGAGACCGGATTTGCGATAAGTTTGGGGAAGGCACAGCAAACCTCCGGTAGGGAGATGTGGCTATGGCTGTTTGCTTTTATCGTCTGTGTCAGTATAAGCATGTACCTACTCTTCAGGGCAATGGGCGGGGAAAAAGCGATTCCCGTGGGTACGGCCTACGCCGTTTGGGGTGCAATTGGCGCCATAGGTACCGTTATAGCAGGAATTATTTTGTTTAAGGAACCCGTTAGTCGGATTGCAGACCGTAAGCAGTCACGAATAGAGAAATCGGTTTCAAAAAAGGTCAAGTCCCAAAAAACCAGTTCGCGATAGAAAAGTAGATAATTACCCCGCAAATGTCGGATAACGAGGTTACTAAGGGAGCACTGGCCGTTGCCGGATCTAATTTTAGTTTTGTAAAGATAAAGGGTAAGAGAAGGCCTATCAGACTACCAATAATAACCGTTAAAATCATGGACATGGCAACCACCGCCATTAGTTGGGGCGCCCTAAAACTCGCAACTGCCGCTACTCCGATTGCCATTGTGCAACCTAGAAGCGTGGAAACGATGACCTCCTTGCCAACCAACCTATGCCAATCAGATAACTTTACGCCCCCTACGGCCAAATAGCGTATCATTAGCGTAGCCGACTGCGAGCCGGCGTTTCCTCCGCTATCGATCAAAAGCGGCAAAAAGAAAACCAAAGGAACGACCGACTTAATTACCTCCTCAAAATTGGACATGGCCGCGCCGGAAAAGATATTCATAAAGACCAATATCAACAACCATACTATCCGATTCTTATAAAGATCAAATACTCTTGCATTTATGGGGTCGGTTATGGCACTTTGGAACGCTCCAAATTTTTGGAAATCCTCCGTAGATTCCTCTTCAACGACATCCAAAATATCATCGAACGTCACAATGCCCAACAATATCCCTTCCACACTAACTACGGGCAATGCGACCCGGTCGTGCTTCTTAAACTTCTCTACGGCAGTTTCCTGATCGTCCGTTGCATGTAGAGCGACAAAACGATTGTCTATAAGCTCTTCCACGTGTTGATTTGGATCAGCCAGAATAAGTTCTTTAATGCTTATATCATCGATCAACTTTCCTTTGTTGTCTACGATATAGATTATATTTAAAGTTTCTGAATCCTTGCCGTATTTACGTATATGCTTAAAAGCGGATTCCACCGAAAAGTCGGATTTTATCGCTATATATTCCGGAGTCATAAGACGCCCGACGCTGTCCTTCGGATAACTTAGTAGCTGATTTGTAATATCCCGTTCTTTTGGGGATAGTAATTGAATAAGTCGTTGGGCAATTTCTCTAGGAAGTTCTTCAAAGAACATTGTTCTATCGTCGGGCTCGATATCGTTCAGAAGATTGGAAAGTTTTTGAGATTTTTCGGTCAATGCCTCGATAATTTCCTCTTGATTGTATTGGGAAAGGAGTTTGAAAACTTCCTTTGCCTGTTTTCTTGTAAGCACAGGGAACGCTTTAATGTTCTCCAATTCTTATTCTCAATAAGTTCGAGGAAATTGCTTTCTGTTGCTAGCATATGGATATCATTTTAATATTGTTCCGACATAAAGGAAAAATGTCCGGGAATTTTCTTTCTAGATTGGCAAAAGTACATTATACAGGGCATCCCTAAAAACTCAATTGTGTTTAAATCCGTGTATTACTAGAGTTACCCTCCCAAAGCAATGCTTTTTATTGAAAAAAAAGATCAGTACAACGATGCAAGTATAGCACAAAAAAAGAGGGCAATAATATGCCCTCTCCTTTTCAAAAAAATACAATAATAAGAAATCTATTAGTAGGTTTCCACCGGCTCTGCCTGTTTAGTGACACTTGCCCTTAACATCCATGCCATTTCTTCGTGTTCCTGCAACAAGCCGGTCAAGAAATCGGCCGTGCCCACATCTTTGTAATCATCTTCTACCTTAGAAATATTTCCTCTAACGAATTTAATTATTGCTTCGTGGTCTCCCAACAGTGCCTTTATATAATCCTGGGTAGCATTTTCATCATCAGATTTTTCGGTTAAATTGGTCAATTTCAAAAAATCCTTCAATGTTGCCGGAGCATAGGATCCTATTTTACGGATTCTTTCCGCTACGCTATCGATGGTATTTCTGATGTCGTTGTAATGCTCCTCAAAAAAGAGGTGTTTGGTATGAAAATCGTGGCCTTCTAGGTTCCAATGGGCCCCCAATGTTTTTGTGTACAGCACAAATTCATCTGCCAGCAATTTTGCAAGTATATCGGTTACTTTTTCTCTGTTGTCTTTTGAAATTCCAATATTTGTTTTCATTTTACTTGAATTTTAATTAATAATTATTTTTTGATGAAATCGATGGCTATAAGCCTTCTACCGCATTCCTTAGCTTTTCTGTTACGTCGGCGGCCAACTGTTCCAACTTTGGATTTTTGATGGCCATCATCGAAGCAACTGGGTTTACAGCGGCCACTTCGATCTCGCCTTCGTCAGTTTCTTGGACAATGACATTGCAGGGCAACATGGTACCCACTTTGTCCTCCGCCAGAAGGGCGTTATGGGCATAACCCGGATTACAGGCTCCAAGAATGGTATATTTTCTAAAATCGACATCGAGTTTGTTTTTTAATGTGTTCTTGATATCAATTTCGGTCAATACGCCAAACCCCTCCTTTTTGAGTTCGTCCTTTACTTTTGATACGACCTCATCAAAAGTGCCTTTTACTGTTTTACTGATATAATATTCCATAGTTCTTGTTTTAGTTATTCCATTTTATTCTTTTAAAAACTGCCTTAACACATATTGTAAGATTCCGCCATGTTTTACGTATTCGATTTCAATTTCCGAATCTAGCCGGGCTATCGCCTTGAAGACAATTTCCGAACCATCTTCCTTCTTGGCGGTTACAGTTAGCTCCTTCCTTAGAGCTAGGCCTTCCCCTATTCCGGTAATGGCCATGATTTCGTTTCCAGAAAGCCCCAAGCTGTTGGCAGCCCAATCCCAGGAAGAGCCAGAACCATACTCGCTACCTGCAAGCACGATCAATGGCGTATTGTCCTCCTGATATTTCATGGCGACATCATAAACACTCATTTCCTCGTTTTCTGGGAAATAAGTCGAAAACCACCCTTTTTTGAGGCGATTTTATTCTTTATGAACACATTTGCGAAAGTCCCCCGCATCATTACTTCGTGGTTGCCTCGTCGATAAAGTGCCTTTAAAAGTATTTCTATCTATCTTCATATCTCTCGAGAATCTATTGGAGTTGATGTCATTTCCTGAAATTTCAAAAAAAGTCTCTTAAACAATTCAGTAAGCGAAGATACCTTCCAACTCTAAGGAGTACAATGACCGCGGTCATGCGAACATCTTTATTTCCATGTAATTGCACGCATAACACTCTTATAACTGACCATTATCATTGCAATACCTTCAAAAGGACCCTAAGTTTGTAACCATACCCTTAAAGTGGAAATTATGGACAAAAGGATCTTATTGCCAACCGA
>CAJDXC010000072.1_pt1 | contig 13379 bp, 8 predicted proteins | sample 7391681 | NCBI WGS metagenome assembly CAJDXC01 (sample SAMEA7055742, study PRJEB34461) | soil metagenome | biome: terrestrial ecosystem; feature: Peninsula; material: soil | place: Antarctica | collected 2016 | reverse complement strand
GCGATGCAGATCAGGCGTCGGTCCATTCTGAGGAGTGAAAGGAAGATTAATTCCACCGACAGGAGCGGCAAATAGGGATTCTATTGAAAGAACATTTCCCGCTATTGGTAGGAGTGTTAAGCCCCTAATAAGATCTCTGCGTTTCATTGATATATGAGTATTGGTTGTTAATTTAAACTGAGGTCTGAAGTATGAAACTCATACCCCAGACTTCAGACCTATCTCAGATGCTATTCCTCAAAACCCCGGATATAGGGTTTGCTCGGTGGCCGTGCCCCCTTGCTAAATTGTGGTCCCCGTGTAGAGCGGTAGGTCATGTTCAAGACCGGCGTTTCCACGCGGCGGGCAGAATAACGGCCATTCTCCCAGTTTGAATCCATGTAATGGTTCGTAATCCCGGTCGAAAGAAGCAACCGCTCCGCATTGAATGGTTCCTTTTTGGTAACCATCATCTCTGTGATCCAGTGCGGTTGGGAGTTGGAAGCATGATACTGGTCGAAGGGACCCGGCCAGCCAAGCATAGAAATGATTGTCGGCTCACTTTGCCCGCTGATTTCGCCGGCGTAGGTCCAGCCCACACCCCGGCCAGAAATTACAGCCGCTTTTGTCCCATCATTATACTCCACGAGACACATATTTGCCTGGTTACCTTCACGCAAAGATGCCGGCGAGAGTTCAAAACTTTTTGCCACTGAATCCATCAGCTTGCCTGCCCAAGGATTGCGTTCGACCCACTTCCATGTTTCAGGTCCGCGGATAGACTGTACCGACTTGACGCCGGTCTCACCGCCCTCGCGGCGCTCAACAAAGCACTGGAGCACGTCTATAGCATGGAAAATGGCTCCCTCATCTCCGGTGCCTCCAAGCACAATCGAATTCTTTATAGGTGTATCAATATCGAGTTCTATCTCGGGCTTGCGGTAATAGGTCGGTATCGAAGATCCGCCGGTCAGGGGGAAGTTCAGCTCGCGGGATTTGTCATACATCCACTTGGCTTCGTTCCAATTGTAAGAGAGGTGTTTGTCGTTAAAGACTGGCACCGAGCGTTTGCTAAGTTCGAAAACCTGCACAACCTGATTGTAGATCCACCAGCGTGGCAGGAGCCAGTGCCCCTTGAGATCGGTTCGATAGTTCCCGTGCTCTGCAACTATTACCACACCATCCACCGCAAGTTCTTTGCCTCCAAGTGTAACAGCTTCACCTACTGTTTTAAAGACCGGGATGTTTTTTGCTTTGGCTACTTTCTGACCCAGCTGGCTATCTTCAAGCTGATGGATGTAAACGGACACCACTTCCACTCGCGAAGGTGTATAAGCACTATCCCACCAATACCCGTCCAGGAGCTTGTTTACAATCCAGTCTGCATGTGATCCAGGAGCAGCCCAATAACTGGTGAGAACCGCTATACGAGGCCGTTTTTGGTGAGCCTGTGGAAAAGCAGCAATTGCGTTGCTGGTCAGGGCCGTTATACCGGCAACACCAACCATTGCCAGAATTTCACGTCGGGTGAAGAGTGAGTTCGACTCTATAATTTCAGTGCTTGGAAATGATTTTTCCTCCCCTACTGAAATTTCGGTTTGTTTTTTTGACATTGATGTTTAAAGTGTCAGTGATTAGGAATGAATATTCTGTGCCGTCATTTAAAATAAAACTACAAAATCACTAAAATTGATCTACGATAGTTTTTCGGTTGAAAATTCCCTATGGAACAATATTTTCTCATCCATCAATTTGTAGATGACAGTGCATATTTCATTCAAGTAAATATACCAACAACTATTTGAATATCAACATTTCAAATTACTAGTGTCCGGTTAAACTTTTTAAATGCGAGATTTCCTTGAAGGATTTCCCGCTTTATAATACTTTGGTTTTACCACAAACTAAATACATGAATAAAAGTACACACTTTAGCGGACTTCCGATAAATAAGCAAATACTAAACTTAATTCCCAAAGGCATTATTAACCGGACAGCTGATTGTTTTGATAGCAATCGCTACTAAAAAACGTGCAAGACCCACCAACACTTGGTCTCGATGCTTTATGCCACCCTTAGCGGTGTGGGTTCGTTGCGCGAGCTATCTACGATAATGCTGGCCTGTGAGTGGGCAAGCTCAGCCATCTGGGTCTCGATAGCTTTCCCAAACGCAGCGTGCTCTCCAATGCAAACGCGAAACCGTACCAGTGAGGTCCTTGCTTGTATTCTCCACCTTGCTGTGGTATTACTGTTTCATGTGCCAAGATAATTAACAGTTAGAATATTGGAGATGAGCAAATATTTTAATAATATTGAGTTAATTTCCTTAAAAAAATCATTGCCATTTAAATAGCTTTAATAATTCAAAATCTGATTCCAATATGATTTTTGGGCATAAAAATGGCCCAAATAATATTTAACGAAACTCAACAATGACAGAGATTAGCCAAAAGAACATAGAACTCGTATTCAAGGAGCACTATAGGGAATTTTGCCTACTTTCCTATAGTTATGTGACTTGTATGGATCAAGCACAGGATATTGTTCAGGATGTATTTGTGAAGATGTTGATGAAAGGTAAAGTCTCGGATATTGCTAACCTAAAAGCCTATATTGGTAAATCGGTCAAAAACACTAGTCTGAAATACTTGTCCAGAACCAAAAAATTGGAATCAGTAGAACAGAAAAGATTGATTATTGTGGAGGAGGATGAAATTCGGAATAACGAATTTGATTTCAAACTTTGGAATGCAATGGACAAACTTCCTCCTCGATGCAAGAACGTTTTTGAACTCTGTGTTGTTGATGGTCTCAAATATGATTCTGCAGCTGATTCCTTGGGTATTTCTGTAAATACCGTAAAAACTCAAATGAAGAAAGCCTACAAGATTTTAAGACATAACCTTGCAGATATGTACTTAATCCTAGTGTTTTTTATTTATAGCCACTAGATTTCTCTTTTTTTTAATATTTTTTCATTTTTGCATCACCCTTTTTGTTCTTTTCTGGGTCTATAATAAAAGAGGCCGTTATAAATGGCCGTTATTCCGGAAAGATTTTCATGAATATAGCCGATATTATAGTAAAAAAAATAAAGGGGTATCTCACTGAGGAAGAGCAGGCTTATTTTGAATGGTGGATGAATCAATCGGAAGGGAATCGCTCGTTGTTTAGCCGCCTTCAACTTATATTAATAGATAAAGGGGAACAAGAAGTTTGTCCAATTTTAGAGTTGGATGAGGAAATAGCATGGGAGCGAGTCATGGAATTGTTAGAAGTTCAGAAAGAGGAAAATAAAAAACATATTTCGCTTCCATCGTTATTTAAGTACGCTGCCATTCTTATTGTTGCTTTAGGTTTGGGTATTGGTATTTGGAATTACGATCAACCTATTTCCGAACAATTGCAACCTGATGATGCTATTACGCTCCAATTGGACAATGGGGAGGTCAAGGTAATTTCAACAGAAGCTCTTCAAACACTGATTAATTCGGAAGGTGCTATTTTAGGCAAACAAAAGGGAAGCCAGCTTGATTATTCTGTTTCTAGTGGAACTAATGAGCTTGAGTATAATGTACTGAAAGTACCATACGGCAAAAGATTTACCGTTATTTTATCAGATAGCACAAGGGTTTATCTTAACGCAGGATCATCGCTTAAATATCCCGTTAGATTTTTGGACGGGCAAAATCGACAGGTATTTTTGACAGGAGAAGGCTATTTCGATGTGCATAAAGACAAAAAACACCCTTTTATAGTAACTAGTGCGGACATAGATGTCCGAGTTTTGGGAACTAAATTTAATATTTCTGCTTATCCCGAGGATCGGGAAATAAATACGGTTTTGGTTAAAGGTTCTGTAAGCCTTTACGGTTCAAAGGAAGAGTTCGATGAAAAAACCGCTGCACTACTAGAACCAGGTTATAAAGCGGAATGGGATAAGTTTTATAAAAAATTGGCTTTTGAAAAGGTAGATACTGACATTTATACAGGTTGGATTGATGGAAAGCTAGTGCTTAAACAAATGTCTTTTAAAAATATCACAAAGAAATTGGAGCGTCAATATAATATTACCATACAAAGCAATTATCCAAAAATAGATTATCAAATTTTTACAGCAACCTTTGATGTGGAGACCATTCAGGAGGTCTTGAAGACCTTTACGGAGGAAACGCCTTTTGAATTTCAGATTAATGGGGCCCACGTTACTATTTCTGCACCAAAAAATTAAAAGAGAACTAAAAAATATGTTTGCCTATGAAATGATAAACAACTGAATGAATTAAGCTACAAATTTGGTCGCTATCAATAAAAAATCGGAAAATGGTGCAACATTTCCCGATTTATGATAATCGACTGTTATTAGTCAACTAAAAAACTTTACAAAAATATGGAAAAAAGTGTTAAGAAGGGCTTATACAAGTCCTATTCGCTAAAATTTAATTTGGCAATGAAACTCACGGTACTTCTTTTATTGGTTTCGATCTTCTCAGTTCAGGCCAATGGATATGGCCAAAAAACTAAAGTTACCATTGATTTAGATCATGTAGAAATGAGAGAGGTCCTTGAAAGGATCGAGTCTCTTACGGATTTTAAATTCCTATACAACAATAAAAAAATCGATGCGGACAAAGTAGTTTCGATAAATGTGGTAGATACTCCGGTATTACAGGTTTTGAACAAGTTGTTCGAAGGTACAGACATTTATTATGTTCTGCGAAAAAAGCAAATAGTTCTTAAGGTTAAAACTGCCGAGCTTGAAGCTCCTATTCTTCTGGACTTTAGCGCTAATATAAAAGAAAAGCCTTTACAGCGCAGTATTTCGGGTACAGTGACCGATAGCGAAGGATTGCCGCTGTCTGGTGCTAACATTGTAGAAAAAGGAACAACAAATGGGGTTACGGCCGATTTTGATGGAAATTTTTCCATGAATATTGCCAGTGATACTGCAATTTTGGTGGTTTCGTACATTGGGTTTGCAACCAATGAAGTTCCAGTAGGTGGGCAAACAACGTTGAATATCGTTTTGGAAGTAAGCGCTTCCGGCTTGGACGAAGTGGTTATAACAGCGTTGGGGATTAAGAGAAGTGAAAAAGCTCTGGCCTATTCTGTATCTGAAGTAGGTGGAGAAGAATTTTCGGAGGCTCGTGAATCGAACGTTGCTAATGCCTTGACTGGCAAGATTGCTGGGGTTAATGCAACCGGTTTGGCCACTGGAGCTGGAGGATCTAGCAGGGTCATAATTAGAGGAAATGGTTCACTCTCCGGCGATAACCAACCGTTGTATGTTGTTAATGGAATGCCTATCGATAATAGCATTCCAGGCGGAGGATCTACAACTGGAGGACAAGGGATAAATGTTGACCGGGGGGATGGTATTGCTGGTATAAATCCCGATGATATTCAAACTATAAGTGTCCTGAAAGGTGGGGCTGCGGCTGCATTATATGGTTCAAGGGCAGCAAATGGCGTTATACTCATCACGACCAAAAAAGGCAAGGCACAAAAGGGTATAGGAGTTGAATATAACGGTAACTTCGTTGTTGAAACTCCTTCCATGTTTCCGGACTACCAATACGTATATGGAGCTGGTTCCAATGGCGCGAAACCTTTAACAAAGGATGAGGCAATAGAGTGGGGCCGTTTATCTTTTGGTGCACCAATGGATGGAACACCTGTCGTACAGTTTGATGGCGTTGATCGTCCCTATTCTCCAGTATATGTTAAGGATAATATTAAAAATTTCTATGATACCGGAACTAATTTTGTCAATACAGTGGCATTTACGGGTGGTGTCGAAGCTATAAATTTTAGGCTTTCTCTTTCTAACATGGATGACCAAGGTGTTGTGCCCAATTCTTACTTCAATAGAAAAACCGCAAACCTAAATCTAAACGCTCAATTAGGAAAAAAGCTTAGTATAGAAGCGGTAGGCCAATATAATATTGAAAAGGCAACAAACAGACCTGGTACTGGATACGCCGATTATAATTCAGCTTGGGCAACACATTTGGTATCCAATACAGTTGATGTTAGGAGTATGGCTCCTGGGTACTATCCGGATGGAAGTGAGCTTTTGTGGAATCCTGTAAACGTTGCAAATAATCCTTATTGGGTGGTAAACAGATACAAGAACGATGATAAAAAGAATCGTTTTATTGGCCAGGTAAATCTCAATTATAACATATTGGACAATCTACGTGTGCGTGGCACTATGAGTGAAGACTTTTATTATTTTGAGTATGAGGGGATTACCCCGTCCTATACCGCTTTTAGGCCAGATGGAAGTTATGAATCATTACGATCCAATGTTTCGGAAACAAATCTATTGTTCACGATCGATTACAATACTAAATTGTTTCAGGACTTGAGCCTTTCTGCTATGGCAGGAGGAAATCAACAAAGGAATATAAACAATTCAACAGCTATCGATGGCGCACAATTTACAATTCCTGAATATTATAGTTATACCAACCTAAGTGTTTTGACAACAACCCCCAATAATCGGAGAACAGGAGTCAATTCTTTGTTCGGTTCTGTTGACCTTGGTTATAAGGATTTCATTTTTTTAACGTTCACGGGAAGGGAAGATTGGTTTTCAACTTTAAGTCCTGAAAACAATCAAATTTTTTATCCTTCAATAGGAGGTAGTTTCCTGTTGTCGGAAGCGACGGATCTACCTGAAGTATTTAATTATGTGAAATTGAGGTCCTCATGGGCCCAAGTTGGCGGGGGTACACCAGACCCATATCTAATAAACCAAACTTATGATATTGTTCAAGGCGGACACAATGGACGGCCCGTCCAGGAAATTTCCTCAAGTTTGGTTACAAATCCAGAGTTAAGACCGTACACGTCAACTACATATGAGGTAGGATTAAATGCAAAACTATTGGACTATCGTTTAGGTGTAGATTTGACTTTTTATAATCGTACAACAACGGATGATATTGTGCAAACAGATATTTCCACGGCTTCGGGATATACTCGGGCATTGCTTAATGTTGGTAAAATAAGCAATAAGGGAGTTGAGCTCCTGTTGACGGGATCCCCTATTCAAAATAAAACTTTTAATTGGAACGTAAGCTACAATATGGCCTATAATAAGAGTGAAATAAAAAAATTGACCGAAGGTCTAAGTACTATACAAATTGGCACTGGGATCGGGGGAGGATCTATTCAAAATGTGGTTGGAAGGCCTTACGGTACAATATGGGGATACAAAATGGCTACTAATGATAATGGCGAAACAATTTTTAATGCTAATAGTGGTTACGAACTTAGAAGTGATATTATGGAGTTGGGAGAGGGAGTCGCTCCTCTTATCATGGGAATGACTAATGAGTTTAGCTACAAAGATTTTTCATTAAGTATTTTATTGGATGGGAAATTTGGAAACTCAATATACTCCAACCTCGCCCAATATTCCCATAGATTTGGATTAACAAAGGCAACACTTCCTGGAAGAGAAAATGGGCTGCCTTTATCCGGTGTTGATACCAACGGAAATCCATATGAACGTGTTGTACCGGTAGAGGAATTAGATACCTATTATGATAATCAAAAGAATTATACGGACATCTTTGTTTATGATGGGAGTTTTATAAAACTCAGGGAAATTGTTCTTACTTACAACCTTCCAAGCAAAGCATTGGATTTTGTTAAGATTCAATCTGCTTCGGTATCATTTGTAGGACGTAATCTTGCCATTCTTTATAAAAACACCGACCTATTCGATCCTGAATCGAGCTACACTAGCGGTAATGCACAGGGATTGGAAGCCTTTGGGGTTCCAAGAACGCGAAATTTCGGTCTGAATGTGAACTTAAAATTTTAAAATTATAATTCATCGTATTATGAAAATAAATTCATTTAAATATATATATATGGCGATGGGGTTGATTGCCATTTCGACCATGTCATCTTGTGATGGTAACTTGGAAGAGTTGAACACAAACCCGGATGCCTATGGTGAAATCATTCCAGAATATCTTTTTACCAAAGCACAATTGGATGCAGTAAACGTGAGTTATTTTGGAACTGCTGCTCTTACAATCGGTGGCTCTATGCAGCAATTTGCGACCTACAAGGAGGTACCGGCTGCGGGGGATAAATATTTTAACGATGGGTATTCCAAAGCCTATTTTTCAGCTATTTATCCAGGTGCGGTAAATGACATTCAGGAAGTTATACTGGCGGTATCCGATGATCCTGAAAAAATAAATGAACTCTCGGTTGCGCGGATCTGGAGGGCTTATATTTTTCATCATATTACCGACTTGTATGGGGATGTCCCATACACCGAAGCAGGAAAAGGTGTCAGTGATAAAATTTATACCCCTAAATATGATGAGCAATCATTTATATATAATGATATGCTCAAAGAGTTAGAGGAAGCAGCTGCCGCTCTGGATCCTTCAAAGTCCACATTTGGATCATCTGATTTAATGTATGGAGGGAACGTAGACCAGTGGAAAAAATTTGCATATTCTTTGATGCTGCGCCTAGGTATGCGTTTGACCAATGTGGACGAACAACTGGCGGAGACGTGGGTGAAAAAGTCCATAACCGGGGGGGTAATTATTGAAAACAATGACTTGGCAGCAATTGGTTACGTCGATGGTTCACAAGTATCCAGTAGAAATCCTATCGCCGTTGGATTAATGAACGGTGATTACATAGCTCCCCAGAGCGTGGAGAATGTCGAAGGTGGAAAATATGCTAAAACTTTTATCGATTACTTGAAGGATACAGGTGACCCACGATTAAATGTTATTTCGGTGTTATGGGTGGATAATGGTAGCGGATTGTATGTTGCGGATACGACAACCGCACTACAAAAAGGAATGCAGAATGCAGCTTTCAACAATAGACCAGCCGATTTCCCCACCTACTCGGAGCCACATCCTGATACTGTTTTGGCATATGACTCACCATTGTTGGTGATGACTAATGCAGAAATGAATTTACTCTTGACAGAAGCGTCAATTCGAGGCTGGTACTCAGGCGATGCTACACTTCTATATGAGAATGCGGTTAAAGCGGGGATGGAACAATGGTTACTATATGGTGAGGCAGGAGTAATCTCAGCTCAGCGTATTAGTAAATACTTAGTTGATAATCCTTTTAAAACAAATGGTAGTTTTGAGGAACAAATGGAGCAAATTGGAACTCAAAAATGGGTTTCTTTATTTCTGGACGAGTACGAAATTTTTGCCAATTGGAGACGAACGGGATTTCCAGATTTAGTACCGGTCAATTATCCGGGAAATCTAACAGGTGGAAATATTCCGACCCGTTTCGTGTTGCCAGATTCGGAAAGTACCATTAATGCTGCAAACTTCAAGGAAGCAGTGGATAGGCAGGGAGTTGGGAATTTTTTGACAAGTACAGTTTGGTGGGATGTACCTTAATTGTACTTTCTAACAATGATTTATTTAGACACTTTGTCCTTTCTATACAAGGCTTAAAATTTATCAATATCTATCTGGATTAATGTAAACAAGTTGTTGAAAGTTAATATGAAAACAGAAAGAAGGGCTGCAATAAAGAAATTGATCGCGTCTATCCCTGTGATGGCCGGGTTGGGGTATTTTGCAACGGCGAAAAGTGTCCCTGAAAAGGAAACAACGGTTGGAACCGTAACCGAATTCCAGGAAGTCCCTTTATTATCCAGGCATATCGTCCATAATAATATAGTATACTTGGCAGGAAGAGGTGCTCATGAAGATGGCAGAAGCAGGGAGGGGGGAGTCCCTTTCAATATAAAGGCGCATACGGAAATCGTACTGGATGAACTTGAGAAGGAGCTTGTCATGGTGGGATCATCCATGGAAAAGGTGCTAAAGGTCAGCGTATTGCTGAGCGATATCGCGGACTACAAGGGGATGAACGAGGTGTACATAGGCCGTTTTGGAAAGAGGCCCCCTGTCCGTACCACGGTGGCCACGGCTAAAGGGGGTATCCCGGCAGATCGGTTTTCCTCGGATTATTGAGGATATATCTACTCCACTTTTAAAAGCTTATAAAATAGAGTGTTAGTTTGAGTTAGTTTTTTAGCAGTAAGTAATGGGAACATAGGTCAAACTATGTTCCTATTATGGTTTTCTGATACCAAACCTTAAATGAGATACCCCGTTTTATGCTATATTACAGTGCTTGAAAAACTATAAGTTTCGTTTTTTAAGTTCCATTGCTATTTCTTTTTTCCGACTTGAGACCAACACCAAGGTTCTCAATTGTAGAATCAATTTGCAACTAAAAGAAGTATTCATTCAAGACAATAAAATAAAAGTAAAAATTATGATTTCTAGAAGAAAAGTGATTAAGACAGTTTCCACCATCCCTGTGCTCGGTTTTATTGGAGCTAGTGGAATTGGTAGTGCCATGGCTATGACCAGTTGTGAGGGAAAGGATGTAAAAAAACCCCCAATAAAAAGAGATTATTTTGAGGAACTGGGAGTAAGGACCTTTATCAATGCTGCGGGGACGTATACTGCACTTACTGCTTCCTTGATGCCAAAGGAGGTTATAGAATCCATTCAATATGCAAGTCATCATTATGTTAGTCTTGATGAATTGCAAGAAAAAGTGGGAGCGCGAATAGCCTCCATGCTGAAGTGCGAAGACGCTTTGGTTTCCTCAGGAGCTTTTGCTGCCATTGTTTATGCGACGGCAGCTGCTATGGCCGGCAAGGACCGGGAGAAAATAATTAAACTACCTGATGATCTCACAGGAATTAAAAATGAAATCATCATACAGAAAGCACATCGTTTTGGCTATGATAGGGCTGTAAGAAATTGTGGTGGAAAGCTGGTCGAAGTGGAAACAAGACAGGATCTTGAGAATGCCGTGAATGAAAACACGGCGATGATGTTTTTCTATAATAATGCCAATAACCAAGGTGAGATTAAAGATAAGGAGTTTGTAGAGTTGGGAAAGAAACATAACATTCCAACTTTTAATGATTGTGCGGCCGATGTCCCACCAGTAGAAAATCTCTGGAAGTGGACCGAAATGGGATTTGATATGGTTGCTTTCTCAGGTGGCAAGGGATTAAGAGGCCCTCAGAGTGCAGGGCTTTTATTAGGGAGAAAGGATCTGATCGAAGCTGCCCGCCTCAATATGCCTCCCCGAGCGAACCTCGGCAGGGGAATGAAAGTAAACAAGGAAGAAGTGCTCGCAATGTTGGTAGCTCTAGAGCTATTCCTGGCGAGGGATCATGAAAAGCAATGGGAAATATGGGAAAATGAGATTGGACACATTCAGCAGGGAATTTCGGATATTCCGGGCATTTCTACTGAAATGTATGTACCTGAAATTGCCAATCATGTACCTTCCCTAAAAATCGTTTTTGACAATTCCACAATGAAACATTCCCCAAAGGAAATTAGAGAAGCTTTGGTCAAAGGCAAACCATCCATTGAGGTAACTAGCGCAACAGAGAATGAATTGCACCTATCGACATGGATGATGAGCGAAGGCGAAGAAAAGATTGTAGCCAAACGCTTGGCAGAAGAACTCCGTGCATAATCAATGTGTTCTATAAGGAAAGCGGAACAGTTATGAATGGCTATTCTGAAATCCCCTCTCAAAACTCATTTTGTGGAAGTTGATTCATACATTTTATAAAAGTGGCGTATATTTTTTATTATAATACGCAAGGTTACATAGGATTTAATTAAAGGATTCTTACAATGAACACAAGAAGTATAATCAGTATACTCTTCATATTTCTATCCTTTGCCATACAGGGGCAGGAGCTGGATATCCTTATCAAGAACGGCCATGTCTTTGACCCGAAGAACGGCATCGACGAGAAGATGGACGTGGGCATCGCCGATGGCAGGATAGCCGAGGTAGCCAAGAATATAAAGAGTGAAAGGGCAAAAAAGGTCATCGATGCGACCGGGCTTTATGTAAGTGCCGGGCTCATCGATATCCATACGCATGTCTTTGTGGGTCCCCGGCCCGGCAAATTTGCCGATGGCTTCAACAGCGTATCCCCGGATGACTTCAGCTTCAAAGCGGGGGTCACTACGGTTGTGGATGCGGGGACCTCCGGATGGGAAAATTTCCCCAAGTTCAAGGAACAGGTGATCGACCAGTCCAAGACAAGGATCTTGGCCTTTTTGAACATTGCTGCCGATGGGATAAGCGGTACGGAAGTTGAACTGACAAAGATCGAAAAGGCCCAACACGGCCTGGATGAAATGGACGTTGCAAAAACGGTGGCGATGATCAGGGAATATCCCGGTTATATCGTAGGGGTGAAGATAGGCCACTTCGACGGGGAAAGTTGGGTGCCCTTCGATAGGGCGATCGAGGCAGCCTCGGAAACGGACAGGCCCCTCTTTGTGGAATGCCACCTGCCCGAATATAGCCTACAGGACCAGCTCGAGAGGATGCGTCCCGGGGATATTATCACCCATTCCTATGAGCATATCTTGGAACGCGCGCCCGTTGTGGACGATCAAGGAAAGGTCCTGCCCTATGTGCTAAAGGCGAAGGAAAGGGGCATTCTGTTCGATGTCGGGCATGGCGGGGCCGGTTTCTGGTTCGACCAGGCCGTTCCTGCATTGGAACAGGGTCTATGGCCGAATTCCTTCGGCACGGACCTGCACCGCTTCAGTATGAACGCGGGCATGAAGGATATGTTGAACCTGATGTCCAAATATTTGAACATGGGGATGCCGTTAAAAGATGTGCTGCTGCGGGGCAGCTGGTACCCTGCCAAGTCCATCAAACGGGAAGACCTGGGCAACCTTAGCGTGGGCGCGGACGCGGACGTAGCCATATTGGGACTAGAAAAAGGCAAGTTCGGTTTTGTGGACGCCGCCAACAACCGGATCGATGGAGACCGCAAATTTACGGCCGAGGTCACCATCCGCGATGGAAAAGTGGTATGGGACCTGAACGGATTATCGGCTAATTCTTTTGTTAACGAATGAATATAAACAAAGAGTTGTTAAAAAACCTTTTATACTAAATCACATAAAAAAAGACTGATCTAGCGAATGAAACTTTTATTAATGCCGTTCCGGAAGGCGGCCGTACGGATCTCGAAATACCCTTTGGTCCTTTTTTCTCTTTTAACTATCTTGATCTTTTGCCAGTGCAGCCAGAAGCTGCCCGCGGGCGACCCGGATAACGGGGGCCTTTTCCTGCCCGGGGATTTTGAGGCATTGGTAGTGGTCGACAGTCTAAAGGGCCGGGCAAGGCACCTTACGGTAAACACCAACGGCGATATATATGTAAAGCTACGGTTCCCGGATTCCATAGGGGGGAACGCCGCGTTGCGGGATACGGACAATGACGGCAAGGCCGATATCATCGAGGTCTTTGACGATTATCTGGACAAGAGCAGCTATGGTACCGAGATGCGGATCCATAACGGCTAT
>CAJDXC010000039.1_pt1 | contig 13518 bp, 12 predicted proteins | sample 7391681 | NCBI WGS metagenome assembly CAJDXC01 (sample SAMEA7055742, study PRJEB34461) | soil metagenome | biome: terrestrial ecosystem; feature: Peninsula; material: soil | place: Antarctica | collected 2016 | reverse complement strand
AAATCGAAAAGTCCTATCCATTCAAAAATTTTCGGGTATTTATTGATTATGTTCTGGGAGTCTAAGGTAGATCCCGTCTTGCCGTATATTTCCTTTGTTTTTTGGTCTATATCATCAAAATTGTTCAGAAAGACCTCAAAATCCCCCACCTCGTCTGCAGACCACTTGTTTATCCTTTGAATATGTCGGATATCTACGAAAATAAAGGTGCTATCGAACTCCTCGAAACCACTATCGTAAATACCAACAATCTTAAATTTACGCTGGTTGGGAGTTTTGGATGGGTCATCGTCCTTAAGAAAAAAAGTTTGAAACGTGTCCCCAACCCCAAGGTTAAGACGGTTGGCCAAAATGCTGGATATCAAAACCTCATCGTTGAGTTCTCCTGTAAAATTAGGCAAACGTCCTGCTACCAAATATTCCTTAAAAGTGCTCCAGTCGTAATCCTTTCCCACTCCCTTGGCAATTACTCCCTCAAAAGTATCGGGTGTACGGATGATCCCTCCTTTGGTAGCCACCGCTTGGATGTGCCTGATACCACTTATAGAAGTAAACTTGGGATAAAAATCCTGCTCTAAAGAAACAGGCATTACAGAGACATCCGACTGGTTATTGTCGTAATTATAAATTTGAATGTGGCCGTTAAAGGCAGCCACTTTTTCCCTGATTTTATGTTTTAATCCCACGCCCGTCGCTATAGCGATCAACATCATGATAATGCCCAAGGCTATTGCGGCGATGGCTATTTTAATTATTGGTGCAGAAATACTACTTTTATGGGCGGAGCCCTTAATAAGTCGCTTCGCAATAAATAATTCTAAATTCAACCTATGGCATTTTTATCCTGTTTCAAAAATACTGTTTTATTGTCGGTTTTTATGCTTTCCGTTTGTGGAAACCCAAACAACGGGGGCATCCACGAAAATGATAGCATTTCTAAAACATCTGAGCCCGTACAGAATCCCCAAGTGGTCGTGGGGGCGAATAGGACCGAACAATACCTCCCGCTCTTGCAGGGTAAACGGGTAGGGGTAGTGGCCAACCAGACGAGCGTCATTTTTAAAAAGACAAAAGACAAAAGACAAAAGACAAAAGACGGGGTTCAAGAAGCCATACCGTATACACATTTGGTGGATTCCCTTTTGTCTCTCCATATTGATATTAAAACAGTATTTGCCCCCGAACACGGGTTCCGTGGGGAAGCCGATGCGGGCGAGCATGTGAAGGATGGCAAAGATGCCGAAACGGGATTACCGTTGATATCCCTCTACGGAAAAAACAGAAAACCCAGTGCGGAACAACTTCAAGATCTGGATGTCGTAGTTTTTGATATTCAAGACGTGGGTGTCCGGTTTTACACCTATATAGCTACGCTACAATTGGTCATGGAAGCCTGCGCGGAATACCATGTCCCACTCATTGTGCTGGATAGACCCAACCCCAACGGTGGCTATGTGGACGGCCCCACCATGGAGAAAGAACATATGGGCTTTTTGGGCATGGCTCCCATCCCGTTGGTATATGGGATGACCATTGGGGAATATGCCCAAATGATAAATGGGGAAGGATGGCTGGAAAAAGGAGTCAATGCTTATCTAAAGGTAATTCAACTGCTTAACTACACCCATGAATCTACCGTCCATCTACCCATAAGGCCCTCCCCCAACCTGCCCAACGACAAATCCATCAACCTCTATTCCAGTTTGGGGCTTTTTGAAGGTACCAATGTCAATGCGGGCCGTGGCACGGAATTCCAATTTCAAAGGTTCGGTGCCTCATTTTTGGACAGTACAAAATACAATTTCAGTTATGTTCCGGAACCCAATTTTGGTTCCAAACACCCAAAACAGGAAGGCAAAAAATGTTATGGGGAAGATTTGTCCCACATCCCCAACATGACCAGTGTTTCACTAAATTGGCTCATCAACGCCTACAAGAACACTGCCGATAAAAGTTTGTTTTTTAATACGAGCGGCTTTACAAAACATGCCGGTACAGCAAAACTACAACACCAAATCGAAGCCGGAATGACGGAGGGAGCCGTAAAAAAGACCTGGCAACCCGATTTGGAAAGTTTTAAGAAAATTAGGGGGAAATATTTAATCTACCAATAAACCGAATTTTTAGCCTCTGGCAAACTAGGGTAGACTATCTAGTGGGCTAGTGGGTTATTAGGCTAGTGAAAGTGGGTTAATGTGAAAGGGGTTCTCACTTTAGAAGTTAGGAGAATTGGACTTAGATGGTAAACCTTTTTTTCATTTCTTCTACGATTCTATAGGCGGCTGGGCAAATGGCCACATTTTTTAGCATAAGATTGTCGATCTACTGGAATTTCTTCCGGTCTGTATGGGGAAATTCCCTGCAGGCGTTGGGGCGGACATTGTTTATGGAACAATAATTTTCAGAATCCAAAAAAGCACAAGGAACTTGCTGAAGCACATGATCATTGTCCTCGTCTACCCGAAGGTAGGTTTTTATGAACTTCTGAGGTTTGAGTTTTAGATATTTGGAAATTCGCTAAATATCGGCCGCCGTAAAAAGCGACCAGTGGCCTTACAACAGTTCGCACATTCTAGACAGTCCGTCTGTTTAATATCGGCATCATGTAATTCCTGCATCACATAATCTAGATTCTTGGGTGGCTTCTTTTTGAGCTTGACAAAATACTTTTTGTTTTCTGCATGCTTGTCCTTGGTAAGACCTGGCAATTGTTTTAAAAATTCCTTCATATCAGACAAAATTAAGGTCTTGTCCATTCAATTCTAGGCATTTTATCCCTAAATTTACCTTGATGATATCATGTATTTATATTGATTCATATACTCCCCCAACATTTATTGCCCTACCTCAAGGGGCTCCATTTCTTGCACTCCTTTTTTTGACAAACGTTGTCATACCAAAAAATATAAATAAGCAAGTAATTAAATCCGATTTCCATGAAACTGAAACTAACCTTTTACATTGTAATTTGCTTAATTACCTTTGGCTGCAAAAACAAAACAATGACCTCACTCCAGTATCCGAAAATCAAAACCGTGGACTCGGTCGATGTATATTTTGGCAATAAAGTACCTGATCCCTACCGTTGGTTGGAGGATGACACTTCTGCAGAAACCGAGGCTTGGGTCAAGGCGGAAAATAAAGTAACCGAGGATTATCTGGCGAAAATCCCCTTTCGAAGTCAGATCAAAAAGAATTTGACCGCCAAGATGAATTACGCTAAAATGTCCGCCCCCGCAAAACACGGGGACTATTATTATTTCTATAAAAATACGGGTCTGCAGAATCAGGATGTTCTTTATCGCACCAAAAACCCATCTGATACTAGCTCCGCCAAGATATTTTTGGACCCAAATACCTTTGCCCAAGACGGTGTCGTTTCCCTGCAGGGCTCTTCGTTTACCGAAGATGGCTCGTTGATGGCCTATCTTATATCCAACGGTGGGTCGGATTGGCGGGATATCCTGGTCAAGAACACAAAAACAGGGGAATTTGTCAGCGATACTATAAAAAATGCTAAGTTTAGCGGGGTATCCTGGAAAGGGAATGAAGGTTTTTTCTACTCCACCTACGACATTCCCGAAGGCAAAAACCGGCTTACCTATAAAACTAGCCAACATTCTCTTTATTACCATAAATTGGGTACACCGCAAGCTGCCGATACCTTTGTATTTGGAGGTGACAATGAGCCACACCGTTATGTTGGGTCGGACGTCACAGAGGATGGCCGTTTCCTTTTGATCAGCGGTGCAGAAACCACTAGCAATAACGCCTTGTACATCCATGATCTGGAAAAACCGGAAACTTCCATCGTCCCTATTGTAAAGGATTTTAAAAGTGAGCAAGCGGTCGTGGCAAACGATGGCAACACTTTGTACATACTTACCAATAGGGATGCCCCCAACTATCGGCTCGTAAAAACAGATACGACCGATCCTTCCCCGGAAAAATGGAAGGATGTGATATCCGAAACAAAAGACGTCCTCCAAATATCGACCGGGGGCGGATATTTTTTTGCTCAATATATGGTTGATGTGAAGGCTAAAGTATATCAATACGATCACCAAGGAAAACAGATCCGTGAAATAAAACTACCTGCTGCGGGAACTGTTACTGGTTTTGACTCCAACAAGGATCAATCCGATCTTTACTACATCTTTACATCGTTTACCTATCCCGCTACCATATACCATTACAATATGGAGAACGGCAGTTCATCCCTTTACTGGAAACCAGAACTTAGTTTTGACCCTGATGATTTTGTTACCAAACAAGTATTTTATCCCAGTAAGGATGGCACTAAGATTCCCATGTACATCGTTTATAAGAAGGGGATAGAGCTTAACGGTGACAACCCGACCCAGTTGTACGGGTACGGCGGTTTTAATATAAGCCTGATGCCCTCTTTCTCTGCCATGCGGATGGAATGGCTACAGCACGGAGGCATCTATGCCCAGCCCAATTTGCGCGGAGGTGGGGAATACGGTGAAAAATGGCATTTGGCAGGCACACTCATGAACAAGCAGAACGTATTCGACGATTTTATTGCAGCCGCGGAATATCTCATAAAAGAAAAATACACTTCCAAAAAATATCTAGCCATTCAAGGCGGATCCAATGGCGGATTATTGGTAGGAGCCGTTATGACGCAACGGCCAGACCTAGTACAGGTGGCCTTACCCCAGATGGGCGTGTTGGACATGCTGCGTTACAATAAATTTACCGCTGGTGCTGGCTGGGCATCCGATTACGGTACCGCCGAGGACTCGGCCGCTATGTTCAACTATTTATTGGGGTATTCCCCCCTCCACAATCTAAAAAAGGGCGAAGATTACCCAGCAACACTCGTTTGGACGGCCGACCACGACGATCGCGTCGTGCCATCGCACTCCTTCAAGTTCGCCGCAACTTTACAGGCTGATAATTCCGGTAAAAACCCAACCTTGATCCAAATTCAGCACAATACGGGGCATGGTACCGGGATGGGGGTCGAAAAAGCGATCGATCGGGTTACTGATGTCTATGCTTTTACATGGTACAATATGGGAGTTAATCCTTATAAATAGTATTGGGTCTAACGAATAAAAACACCAAATTTGCATCGTATTAATATCCCGCAATAATGACAGACATCATGGGGCAGGCCTTATTGGACTATCAACAAGGCCATTACACCGAAGACATCCGCACCTATTCTTCCTTGGACGAGGAGGACAGCATTCACCTACCCTATTTTTTTAGAAGTTTTAAGGATATGCCACCGATTGAGAAAAAAGCGTTGAAGCTTTGTAAAGGTAATGTTTTGGATATTGGCTGCGGAGCCGGGAGCCATAGTTTATATTTACAAAAAAAGGGGCTCAATGTCACTGCAATGGATAGGTCTGCCGGGGCGGTTGAAACATGTAGGCAGAGGGGCGTCAAAAAAGTAGTTCAATCGGACATTCTGGAGTACCAGGGGGACAAATTTGACACTCTATTGTTACAGATGAACGGTATTGGCATTGCCGGGGAATTGAAAAATTTGAATCGATTGTTTACCCATTTAAAAACGCTTTTAAATTCCATGGGGCAAATTTTATTGGATTCTAGCGACATCATCTATATGTTCGACGAAGACGATGACGGGGGATATTGGATTCCGGAGGATAAAGAATATTATGGAGAGGTAGTTTTTACCATGGAATATAAAGGAATAAAAGGCGATCCGTTCCCCTGGTTGTACCTAGACTATAACACACTGCAACGAGCCGCCCATGCCAATAATCTAAATTGTGAACTAGTCTTGGAGGGTGAACATTTTGATTATTTGGCACGACTTATTGCCATTTGAAACATAAAACAGAGGTTTTTGCGTTATCTTAACCACCTCATAACTAAATTGTTAAAAAGATAAAATGAAAATCTTTAGGATTCTTCTCCTTGTCGCATTGGCCCTTACAGTTACCAATTGTTCCAAGGATGCCCTTAGCGATAAAATTGATAAGTCGGCCAACTTAAAGTCGAGTGGGGATTCTGCCAACGACCTATTGTCCAATAACCAGCACACAAACCTCCTTATCCAAATCGCTTATGTGGAAGGGTTTCAACCCACGGAGCGAGCCATCACTGATTTTCTTCAATTTATAAGGGAACGAACGTTTAAGGAAGAAATCGAAATCGTGTACAAGCAATTGCCATCGCCAGGGGTTGAATCCCTCGATATCCAGAAAATCGATGATTTAGAAACGGAGAACCGTACGGTGTTCAACGATGGTAAAACGTTGGCTCTCTACATCTATTTTGCCGATGCCCCTGCGAAAAAAAAAGAAGACAAGAACGAAGATTTGGTAACCCTGGGAGCTGTATACAGAAATACTTCTATGGTCATTTATGAATCCTCGATTCGGGAACTGACCAAAAGAAGTTTTATAAATAATGCAACCGTAGAAACGGCCACCCTTAGCCACGAATTTTGCCACTGGTTGGGGCTCGTGAATTTGGGAACGCAGGCTCTGAGCGATCATCAGGATAGCGAAAGTACAAATCATTGCAATGTTTCGGGCTGTTTGATGCAATCCCAACTGGAATTTGGTCGCGGAATGGCGAAAATGTTGGCGGCAAGGAACAATTTAGTCCCGGTTCTGGATGTAAAATGTCTTGCCGATCTTAAATCCAACGGAGGGAGATAAGCCTGTGTTATATTTTCAATCACTAAATTGGACGCACAAAAAAGGCCCCAACGCTTCCGTTAGGGCCTTACGCACACTTAACTACTAAGATGATTGGTTTAACGCAGACGATCAACAGATTTTACAAGATCCTCATCCTTCTTTATGGCCCTATTGGCAAGGACCAAAAAAACGATAGAAAATACAGGAATCAGCATCCCAATACCCTTCTCCGAAATGTTACTTTCTCCAGATAAATTTAGCGATCGATAAACGAAAAATCCCAGTAAAAAAAGATTCAATATGATGTTCAATCTGTTTATTACAAATTGATTTTTTCTATGTTTGTACAAACTAATTGCCGCAGCAGCCAAAAAAGCTGAACTAAAAAAAATGGCCGAGATCAAAATTTCTTTTTGGGCAAAAATAGGGTGACCTTGGTTATCGGACCATAGATTGATCCAAAACGGCAAAACCCCCGCAACCAGGATTACTACAATTAAATATAAGGTCTGTACCCTTTGAATCATGGTCAACAATTAGTTATGAAGTTATTTGAACCTTTTCTTTTACCTGCGAATTTCCCATTTTGCACCCTCATTTTGTCATTTTTGAGTACCGTAACTTTGGCTATGCTACTAAAAAATTCCTTCATCATGTCACAAAAGCCTTCATTCTCGGTTCAAAACAAAAAGTTCAAATAACTTCATTACAAAAATAGGTGTCTTTTTAAAACTTTAGCAAGAAATAATTAAAAATTATAGATTTTATCCTTATATTCTTGACTATATGTGATTATTCTTTTACATAAATTTGGAAAAGAATCTATGCATTATTAAAAATAAATTTGTAATATTGTGGCGATATTAGCTATATCGCTTACCGATAGGGACTCCATTCCCCAGCAAATACCCAAAAGAAAACATACTTCAAAATACGATTACTAGTATAACTTATCCCATAAACTTAATGTTTGAGATTTCAGATTTAAAATTAAAAAAGCTTCCTGAGCTTCAGGAAATAGCTAAAAACCTCAATGTATCCAAATTCAAAACCCTAAAAAAACTGGATTTGGTCTACCAAATTTTAGATGTCCAAGCTGCAACACCGAAGGCTGTAGCGGAAATCATTGAGGAAAAATCCAATAAAAAAATTCTTCCCAAACCAAAGAGAGCTAGGGTGGAAAGAGATAAAAGCAACCCTATACAAAACAACAAGCCACCGAGCCAGCCAGGAAATGACTTTATAGATTCCACTATCGAATCGAAAGACAAGGAAGTAGCGGAAACCAAGCCACAGCAGCAACAGCCACAGCAACCGCAGCAGCAGCCACACAATCCCAACAACCCCAACAATCCCAAGAAAGACCATCCCAAAAGTAACCCCCAGCACAAAAGCCAAGGACAAAAAAAGAGTTCCCACCATCCAAAGAACGGTCAGGATAAGAACAGCAGTAACTTTGATAAAGATTTAAAGAACAGGTACAAGGAACCTGAGTTTGAGTTCGATAGTATCATTGAAAGTGAGGGAGTGCTGGATATAATGCAGGACGGATACGGTTTCTTGAGGTCATCGGACTACAACTATCTATCCTCCCCGGACGATATCTATGTTTCCCAATCGCAGATCCGTCTTTTTGGACTTAAGACAGGGGACACCGTACTCGGAAACGTACGTCCACCCAAGGAAGGGGAAAAGTACTTTCCCTTAATAAAGGTAAATAAGATTAACGGTTTAGATCCACAGGTGGTCCGTGACCGGGTCTCGTTTGAACACTTGACCCCTTTATTTCCAACTGAAAAATTTAGATTGGCAGAACGTCAAAGCAATATTTCCACTAGGATTATAGATCTTTTCTCGCCAATTGGAAAAGGACAGAGAGGAATGATCGTAGCCCAGCCTAAGACTGGTAAGACGATGCTCCTTAAGGATATTGCCAACGGCATTGCCGCCAACCATCCCGAAGTGTATCAAATAATCCTGTTGATCGACGAACGTCCCGAGGAAGTAACCGATATGCAACGCAACGTAAGGGGCGAGGTAGTTGCCTCAACTTTTGACAAGGAAGCTACAGAACACGTACGAGTGGCCAATATTGTCCTAGAAAAAGCAAAACGTTTGGTAGAATGCGGTCATGATGTAGTGATTCTTTTGGATTCCATTACCCGACTTGCCCGTGCTTATAACACGGTACAACCAGCATCTGGCAAGGTTTTGAGCGGGGGTGTTGACGCCAATGCACTCCACAAGCCAAAACGCTTCTTTGGTGCGGCCAGAAATATAGAAAACGGTGGCTCCTTGACTATCATAGCAACCGCACTTACGGAAACCGGATCTAAAATGGACGAAGTGATATTTGAGGAATTCAAGGGAACCGGTAATATGGAACTCCAGTTGGATCGTAAAATATCGAACCGAAGGATATTCCCGGCCATTGACCTCACCTCCTCCAGTACCCGAAGGGACGACCTTTTATTGGATGAGAACACCATACAGCGGATGTGGATCCTTAGAAAATACTTGGCAGACATGAATCCTGTAGAAGCCATGGAGTTTATAGAACAACGCATAAAGCAGACCAAAAACAACGAAGAGTTTTTGATGACGATGAACCAGTAAAAACTCCAAATTATAAATCATAAATCCCAAGGGTTCAAGACTCTTGGGATTTTTTGTTTTACTAAAAAGTAGTCAAACTTCAATTATGGAAAGGGGTATTCACCCCTTTTTTAAGGGACCTATCCCCCTAAATTTTTATTCTAAATCTACTTATATGATTGATTATCAGTAACCTAAGAACAATTAGGTTAGTAGATTATAACCCATTCTATTTATTGCACCCCAAAAATTACTAATTTTATAAAAACCTCAAAAACAATAACCATGAAATCACTTAAAAGAATTCTTGTTGTACTATTTTGTATAACGCTCACTATCTTGGGTTATACTGCCTGTAAACCCGTAGTAAAAGATCAAGGAAAAACAGGGGAAAAACAGGATTACAAAGGTGCCCCGGAACAAATTATCACCTTGGGCCAGGCCAAGGAACTATTCGACAACTATACGGAACGCAGAGTGCACCTTATAGAGGAATATGAATCCCGAGATAATTCTGGTTCCTTTGATGCTTCACGTTACGGGGAATACGACTATGAAACCATTAAACAATATTTGGCTTTTATTGAGCACGAAGCAGAAGCCGCCAACGTGAAAATCTCAAAGCTGCGTATTTATTTTGGAAATTATCCTGAAAAAGAAAAATTCGAAGATGGTAGAGCCGTTAAATATCCTAGAAAAAATACCTTTCTTATCTTGCCCACACTAAACAAAGGAGGGGACGACTACGGTTTTTATATTAATCAAGGAGCAGATGGCAAAAAGGAAGCCTTGCTCATAACGGATCGCTTTCCCCAAGATCCCAACCAAAAAATGGGAAATATACGGACCGAATCCAAGTCCTATGCCTCCTTTCTTCCAAACTCTGCCGCGACCAGTTCAACTATGCCCTACTATGCAGAGGCAAGTCTTATTTTCAACGAAGGCAGTATGGTACCGCCGCCACGTAAAAAAACAGATTTTTAATTATGAAGTGGTTTAAACCACTTCAGTGAAAGATTGGGTCGTTTATGAATTTTCATATCCTGGATGTTTTTTTGGAGAACAGCTATTTGCCACTGTACGCCATAACGTTTCTAATTTCCCTATGGCGGTATCCCAAATACTATGATACCCCATTGAAGTTTTTACCGATTCTCCTTCTTTATACTTTTCTAAACGAGTTGTTGGGCGAGATAGTAATAGACTCCAAGAATTACAACTTGAGCTTCCAGAGTATGTATTCCGATTATAACATCGTTATATACAACATATACAATGTGGTGTTCTTTTTGTACTTTTATTATATCTTCCGGTGCTATATCAAGAAGAAGGAATACCGGAAATCCATTGCCATCGGTAGCGGTATATTTTTGGTTATCAGTCTTGTCAATCCATTCCTTCAGGATTTTGTGATCGAACCTCAATTATATACCTATGTCGTTGGGGCCGTAATATTAATAGGCTGTATAATTCTGTACTTTATTGAAATATTGGGAAGTTCCAAAATTCTATATATCAAGGAGGATCTATTATTTTGGATCAGTATAGGACTTTTGCTCTTTTATGTAGGATATATCCCAATAAAGCTAACGAGATATTTCTTTGCAATTGAGGATGTCGATGTCTATATGAATTTACGGAGGGTACACCTTATTTTGATTCTGATGATGCACGGGTGTTTTATAACTGGTTTTTTATGGATGAAAAGGAGATTGCGGGATTAATATCCGTTCTAATCCTGTTGGTCTTGGTAGTAGTAATCATTGTTTTGTTCACCATTTTTGTAAAACGAAAAAACAAGTTACTGGAAGAACAGGCCAAAACAAGGGAAAAGTTTGAAAAGGAACTGGCAGAAAGCCAAATTGAAATTCGTGAGGAAATCCTACGGAACATAAGTTGGGAGCTGCACGACAATATTGGCCAATTGATGACTTTGGCCAAAATCCAGGTTCAATCCGCCCAGGACGATTCCAAAAACATTGAAGAAGCTGCCGAAACCATTGGTACTGCCCTCAATGAGCTAAGGACCCTTTCCAAGGTCATAAGTCCGGAAGCCCTTAAAAGCCTCACCTTGCCACAGGCAGTAGAGATGGAGATAGCTAGGTTCAACAGGCTCAAGTTTATCACCTCCACCTTTGAAGTGGAAGGAATCCCAAAAAAATTGGATTCCAAAAAAGAAATCATCCTCTTTAGAATTTTGCAGGAATTTTTTACCAATACTATTAAACATTCAAAAGCTTCCAATCTAAAAGTGGTATTCCATTATAGTGGCAATCGACTTCAAATCTTTGCCGAGGATGATGGAATCGGATTTTCAGATAGTTCCGGTTTTTCCGGTATCGGAATTAAAAACATGAAAAGTAGGGCCCAACTTATCCATGCCAAATTGGATATCTCATCAACCCAGAACCAAGGCACCTCACTTCGGCTGGAGTATTTATTTTATTAGCATGATTTCTCGGTAAATAATATTTTTCACATTTCTCAAAACTGATGTTAACTTAAAGACTGCTCTACAATAAGCCAAAAGTAATTATTACCTTTAGGATTATGGAACACGCTGTTACCATAGTTGATGACCACGTATTGCTGACCCAAGCTATTGCAGGGCTGGTTGATGGGTTTGACAAATTTAAGACCATATATTGCTGTAATAATGGGCAAGAGTTCTTGGATTGCCTTGAACGTTCCATGGAAATTCCAGAGGTGGTGCTTATGGATATAAATATGCCTATCCTAAACGGCATTGAGACTACCAAAATACTTAAGGAGAAATATCCTCAGGTAAAGGTACTGGCCTTGTCTATGGAAGTAAACGAGGACACCATTCTACAAATGTTGCGAGCCGGGGCAAAAGGATATTTGGTTAAGGATACCAAGAAGGAAATTCTGGAAGAAGCCTTGAATCAGGTAATCGAAAATGGATATTACCACACCAATACGATAACTAAATTATTGTTCGGTCAATTGAACAATGAAACCAGGGAAACAAAGTTAAAAGAGCGGGAAATGGAATTTCTTAAATTGGCCTGTACCGAAAAAACATATAAGGAAATTGCTGATACTATGTATCTCAGCCCGAAGACCATTGAGGGATATAGGGATACCATCTACGAAAAATTGAAAATAAATAATCGAATAGGACTGGTGCTTTATGCGATACGAAACCATCTTTTTAAACCATGAAACCGTTCCAGCTAAACCCCAAAACGTCATGTTTAAAGTGTGATTATACGTTACTGTCAGGTGCCCTTCTCCTCAAGATTCCCTTTTCTTTACAAATTGTACCCATTTTTTCAAATTATTGAAACTGTCGCAAACAACCTATAGTGTGCCCTGACAGAGGTGTATCGAGATTATCTATATTTTTAAGATAACCCAAGGCAAACTCTATGACGATTACCCATGTCCTGCACGGTTCTTGTTCAATAATGGTCTTTTAAACCAAAAATAAATAAATGAAAGTATTAGTAATAGGTGCTGGAAACATGGGGCTAACATATGCGCAAGCCATGTCCAAATCAAAACTTCTAAACAAGAGAAACCTGATGATATTGGACAATTCCCCTGAAAAACTCCAATCCCTAAAAAAGATTTCCCAATTTGATGTTTACGACCGTTTGGAAGATTGTGTCCCCATGGCCGACCTCATCTTTATTGCGGTAAAACCATATCATAGCGAAGAACTCTTCCAAAAAATAAAACCCCTGGTCAAACCCGGTCAAGTTGCGATATCGATCATGGCAGGTGTCACCATAGCAACCCTGCAAGAGGGCCTTGGCCTCCAAAAAGTAGTGCGAGCCATGCCCAACCTCCCGGCACAGGTGGGGAAAGGAGTAACCTCCTATACCGCCTCGGATACCGTATCTAGAATAGAATTGCTCACCATCAAGAATCTGTTGGATACCACGGGAAAATCCCTTAAAGTGAGTAGCGAAAAATACATTGACGCCTCCACAGGTATATCCGGGAGTGGTCCCGCATATGTGTTCTATTTTATGCAAAGTATGATGGAGGCCGCTCTTAAAATGGGATTTTCGGCCAGCGATTCCAAACTGTTGGTCAGCCACACTTTTGAAGGTGCAGTGGAACTCTTTAACCAATCTGACCTTTCTCCCAACAAGTGGATGGAAAGGGTAGCCTCCAAGGGAGGGACCACCCGTGCGGCCCTGGATTCCATGGAAGACAATAACGTTAAGGAACTTATTAAGGATGCGGCCTACGCAGCCTTTAACCGTGCCATTGAACTAGGCCAAGAAAAATAAAGAGATTC
>CAJDXC010000038.1_pt1 | contig 13587 bp, 18 predicted proteins | sample 7391681 | NCBI WGS metagenome assembly CAJDXC01 (sample SAMEA7055742, study PRJEB34461) | soil metagenome | biome: terrestrial ecosystem; feature: Peninsula; material: soil | place: Antarctica | collected 2016 | reverse complement strand
CGACCCAGTTTATGATAAATTGGCATAAGTTCCCGATTTTAAAAAATCCATAATGAAATACCTGGATGCAAGCATCCAAGGTATTAAAATTACAAAAAACAAATCCCAAATCCCAAAAAAGAGAATCTGTTGCAAGGTCTGCCGGTAGGGTACGGACAGGCACCTTGGAATAAAACTTATGAGATTAGAATTACGACGAATTACGGGTTTAATATAATTAAGAGCTCGTTTTAGGATGTCATTAAGGTAATAGAACAAAAAAAGCCTTCCCAAAGGAAAGCCTTTCATTGGCTAGAACCAACCTAAGTTGATACTACAACCTGCTTCAAGTAAACTCGAAGCTCAACACAACGTTACAAATATACTCATTTCCGATAGAAAGTATGGAAATCATACCTTTATTTCCCAAGTATCAAATCTCAAAATCAAAGCCGGACTCTTCCAGTTTTGCGTACTTTTCATGATCAAACATGTAATAAAAGGCACCTTTCTTAGATCCACTTCTATCCTTTTCATCCAGTTTTATGAGTAGGCCAAAGGAGAGTAGCTTTTTCCTAAAGTTCCGGTCGTCCAGCGTCCTTTGGTGAATGGCTTCATATAACTTTTGAAGTTGCGGGATGGTAAATTTCTCCGGGAGCAACTCAAACCCGATCGGTCTATGTCTCGCTTTTTCTCTTACCCGCTCCAAGGCGTCGGCAACCATGTCATTATGATCCAGCACTAAATCGGGCAATTCATCAAACGTAAACCATCTGGCGCCGTACTTTTCCACTTGTCCACGGTCATAATCGGCAATTCTAATCAGAGCGTATTGGGCAATGGAGATACAACGGCCACCCGTGTCCCTTTCCACATCACTATAAGTTCTTAATTCTTCTAAAAAAATATCCTCTAAGCCGGTAAATTTCAGAAGCACCCTTCTTGCAGCATCAATAATGGACTCATCCGTATCTACAAAGCTTCCGATAAGGGACCATTCTCCCGCCAAAGGATCTACCCTGCGCTTAAATACCAATAACTTTAAAACTCCCTTATCAAAACCAAATACGATACAGTCCGCCGCCACTAAAATTTTGGACTGTCGTTTATAGGTCCTTTGTTTTTCCTGATTCTCCATTTTTTAATTTGCCAACTCGACCTGTTTAAACGAGTTTGATGCTAAAATATTAAAATAGAAATAAACAAAAGGAGAAATCCATTAATAAAGGTTATTTTTTGGTTGGTACGGCCTCACTATCAATCGGGCCGCCTTGTCATAATTGATATAATTGTACATCCAATTAAAGAAAACAATGACCTTGTTCCGGAAGCCTACCAATGCAATAAGATGTACAAACGTCCAAATAAACCAAGCGAAGAAACCGCCGAACCTCAGCTTATGTAGATCTACTACCGCCTTGTTCCGGCCAACCGTAGCCATAGAACCCTTATCAAAGTAGTTAAAGGCTTCCATAGGTTTTCCTTGGAGTAGCTTTTCAAAATTTTTTGACAGCAAATTTCCTTGTTGTATAGCCGGCTGTGCCATTTGCGGATGTCCCTTGGGATAGTCATCGGTAACCATAAGGGCGACATCCCCAATAGCGAAAACGTTGTCATAGCCCTCTACTTGATTGTAGGTATTTACCTTGTAGCGATTTTTTGGGAGCAACTGATCGGGGCCAAAACCATCCAAGGCCGCTCCCGTTACCCCTGCAGTCCAAATAAAGTTTTTGGTCTTCATAGTTTCACCATTGTTCATGGTCAAAACCGTACCGTCATAACTCTTTACTATGGTATTTAAATGGATCTTTACTCCAAAAGCTATTAAAAACTCTTCCGCTTTTTTAGAAGCGTGTTCACTCATTGGTGGTAAGACCCTGCTACCTCCCTCAAAGAGGTTGATCTCCATCTCATCAATATTGAGATGCCTGTAATCCTTAGGGAAAACGTTTCTTTTGAGTTCGGAAAAGGCCCCTGAAAGCTCTACTCCTGTTGGACCGGCACCCACGATACAAAAATTTAGCAAGGCTGTCCGCTCTTCCTTGTCCGGACAATCATCGGCATCTTCAAAATTTTGCAGCATCAAACTTCGTATATCCAATGCCTGGGGTAAATACTTCATGGGCATGGCATGGGCTTGGATTTCAGCATTTCCAAAAAAGTTCGTCTTCGTCCCCGTGGCGATGACCAAATAATCATAAGTAAAGTTTCCAATATCCGTGAACACCTCTTGGGTCTTAGGGTCCACTTTATTAACAGTTGCCAAGCGAAAATAAAAATTCTTGAGCCTTTTAAGGATTTTTCGAAGCGGATAGCCGATCGAATCCGGTTCTAGACCGCCGGTGGATACTTGGTACAGCAAAGGTTGAAAAGTATGGTAATTCTGTTTGTCCACCATGACCACTTGGACATCAAGATCTTTAAGTTTTTTTGCTAAGGAAATACCTGCGAAGCCCCCACCGATAATTGCAATTCGCTTCTTGGAAGTTTTTGGGAGATACATGTTTTTATTTTCTGTAAAATTAGTTAATTTGCCAGAAATACCCTTGGAATTCCAAGTAACAATCAGAATAAAACTATATCGCGATGCTTAAAAAACTGGAAAGAGAATTGGAGAAGATATACCGTACAATTTTGGACAATAACCCCCTAGCTATTGAAATAGTTAATTCGGTTGACACCAGATATCGTTCAAGTGCTATAAACCTTTACAGATACCTGGTGCTGCGCAGCATCGACATTCGTAAAATACAGGGCCGGTTATCCGAACTCGGAATATCCTCCTTGGGAAGTGGTGCAGGATATGTATTCGACAACGTATCCAATGCCCTTAAGTTGGTAAAATTGCTTGGCGGTCAAACATGGGAAAAGGATGATAGTGTAACATCTATCGGATACTTGGGCAGTCAAAAATTATTGCAAGCTCACGTAAACTCACTTTTTGATGCAGAGAAGCAGGAACACGACACCAAAATTATGGTTACCATGCCAGACGAAGCTGCAGATGACCTGGATTTGTTGAAAAACCTAATGATGGCAGGCATGAAAATAGCACGAATAAATCTGAGCCACGGCAATAGGGAAATATGGGAGCAAATGTTGTACAATATCCGTACTACAAGTGAAACGCTCGGCCTTGCAATAAATATTTATATGGACCTGCCGGGTCCAAAAATTCGGATTTCGGATATTTCTATACTAAACGAAAAGAGCGGTAAATGGATTAACAAGAAAAGTATTGCCATTCAAGACGGGGATCAACTTTATTTGCGAAAAGATAACTCCCATGGCCATGAAGATGGCCTTCCGGACCCCAACGATATGAATGGTATTCCGCAGGTATCGGTTTCACTGCCCCAGATTATTGACGACCTCCAAATTGGACATCGAGTATTTTTTGATGACGGTGCCATAGAGGCCGAGGTGGTATCCAAGTCTCTCGAAAGTATACAAATAAGTATAAATCACGCCTACAAAAGAAAGTTGAGACCGGAAAAGGGCATCAATCTTCCAGACACTTCCCTGTCGCTCCCGTCATTGACCGATGAGGATATTGAACTGCTCCCGTTTGTTGGTGCCCATGCGGATATGCTTGGCTATTCTTTCGTTCGGAAACAAGAAGATGTTGCACAGCTCTATGGGGAGCTTCAAAAACTAGGAATCAGCAGATGCGGAATCGTTTTTAAGATAGAGACCAGAGAAGCATTCGAGAATCTTCCACTGATTCTTTTCGAAGCTATGAAAGATCGAAATATAGGAGTCATGATTGCGAGGGGAGATCTTGCGGTAGAAGTTGGCTTTGAGCGGATTTCGGAAGTGCAGAATCAAATTCTTTGGCTATGTGAAGCGGCACACATTCCAGTTATTTGGGCAACGCAAGTATTGGACCATCTCGCCAAAAAAGGAATAGCCACACGAGCGGAGATATCCGATGCCACCATAAGCGCTCAAGCAGAGTGCGTTATGCTCAACAAAGGACCTCACATTGTAGAAACCGTAAAGGTGTTGAAGAACATTCTTGTACGCATGAAAGGTCATTCCCTTAAAAACAAGAACACCCTTAGGGCTCTCGACGTCGCAAAATCTAGCTTAGCGAAAATCAGACCGTAGTTGCGTTTTAAATTAAACTGGCATTTCGCTAAGCGTTTTTTTGCGTAAGGCACAAACCAGCCCGACAAATCGTTCTAGTGGGACAAACAGCAAATCAAACTAAAGTATCACCTAAGCGCGAAGAGATTTCCCCGGAATGATACATTAATTTATAGCTAAAGGTCAGGGATAGCCTCCATCTTTCCGTTCTTCAATTTACCAAGAACGGTTACATCCTTACTCTTTTCATATTCCTCTATAGCGAGCAACAACTGTCTTTTGGTTTCCCTATGTATCTTTATTCCACTTTTTTGATTTTTGTTGCGTACTTCTATATAATACCCATCACGTAATTCCGTGGGTTTTGTTGCGGGTCTTCCCATAATAAATCACTTTTTTTGTTTCAAGTCCTACAATCTAGGCATTTAGCGGGTAAACATAAGAAATAAACCTAAATATTTGAAACTATGTCGGTTAAGCAAAAGTTAAATTATTGGTACAAGGCCAATTCTTGTCATTCTATCAATGTGTATTCCTTAGAATATAGACATAAGCATACCTGGGAATACCCATGGCATCCCCTTTCTTAGCCGGTCTATAGAAGAAAGCTCAGATTAAATATACTATTATCACTAGTATGCTAAACAGTAAACTGGTAAGCAAAGTATTGAACATAGGCTTTGGCTTCCAGTGGATTAGGACCGACATGTTAAAACCTAAGCACAATACAGTAACCACAAAAAGCAGCGACAACATAAGGATCGGGGAAGATTCGTTCATTAAGATCATCATGGCGGCAATGGCGCCGATACAGCTTTGTGCGATAATTGCGATAGTTGCATATCCCAATTGTGCCTTTGCAAATTCGGATAATAAATTGTTGTATAAATTCATTGATTTCATGGTTATATAATTTTATGATTAAACTTGATATGAAATTTAAGATTAAAAACAATCATTCCACATAATAATCTGACCTATTTGGATTTCGATATTTTTGGCTCTGCATTCTTCTCCTTGGAGTATCCACAAGTAGGGCATTCATGGATTAGTCCTTGTTTTAACCTTATGCCATCCACATACTTTACCATAAATTTTCCAACCTTCATATAACTATCCTGATGGTGGTTCACGTCGATCTGTTTGTCCTTGAACAACTGACGGATTTTGGCATCGTATTCCTGATAGCCCCAACAGACCGGACAGGTGCCTTCAGGAGACTTGCCTTCGGTCTCCTTTCTCGGTTTTTTGAAAAATTGTACTATATTTTCAACGAGATCCATTTTTTGAAATTTAGGATTCTTATTTTTTCAAAGACCAAGAAGCTTCCTTCACTTGCCGTTTAGTACATTTTGAAGCACTACTGCCTGGTTATGCTCGGTATCCTTTGCCCCATATAGCAGGGTCACGGTCTTATCTTTTGCCAACTTCCTTATCTCGGCAAGATCTTCCTTCTTATCCTCTAGTTCCTTGATGTATTTTTTGGCAAATTCATCGTACTTGTCTGGAATATGGCCAAACCACTTTCTGAGCTCATTCGAGGGGCCGAGTTCTTTCTTCCAATCGTCCAGTTTGGCATCTTCCTTGGATACTCCCCTTGGCCAGATACGATCCACCAGAATTCGGTACCCATCACTGTTCGATGCGTCCTCATATACCCTTTTTATTTTGATCTTGTTCATGTCCTTCCGTTTTTAGGTTTCCCAATAATCCGATCACCCCAATGGTTTTGGAATCAGGGGCCGCATTGTAATCTCATCGATAAGAAAATTATCAGGTGTTTCCAGGATATGGACGATCAGATCGGCCAGGTCCTTTGGTTGGATCATATTGTCATCGGGCTCAATACCCGAATCGCTAAAAAAATGGGTCGCGATAGATCCGGGATTTACACAACTCACCTTTATCCTGTCCGATCGTAATTCCCGGAAAAGGGCCTCGGTAAAACCTTGCACTCCGTACTTTGTAAGGCAATATGCCGCTCCTTCGGACCTTCCGGTCTTCCCCAAGATGGAGCCCATATTGATGATATGGCAGGTATCCCTATTTCGTTTCATGAACGGCACAATTTGCGAGGTAATGTAAAAAAGTCCGTTTACATTGGTATTGATCATCCCGTGCCATTGTTCCAGGGAAAGTTCATCTATCTTTCCAAAATGGCCTGTACCTGCATTGTTGATTAGAATGTAGGGGGAATGCTGATCAGAAAATGTATCCGATACCCAGGAATAAACCGCATTTTGATCTGTGATATCTAGAGGTACTGGAATGAATTTTTCACCCAATTTTTCACGTTGCACATTTAAGTTGGCAGCACTTCGGGACAATCCGTATACGGTCGCCCCCTTGTCCACCAAGGCAGACGCAAACGCGGCGCCCACACCCTTGCTGGCACCGGTTACAACAGCTATTTTTGAGTTAATATCCATGTTTTGTCATACAATTACGCTCATTTTGCCTCATAAGTTCCAGGTTCCGTGCGGAAGCCAATCGCCAAACGATTCCAACCGTTTATTGCAATTATGGCCATCGATAAAGCAACCATTTCCTTCTCATTAAAATAGGTGCTAACACGCTCGTAAAGCGAGTCTGGGGCATGGTTTTCCGAAATCAAGGTCAGTTCCTCCGTCCATTCAAGGGCAGCACGCTCCCGATCCGTATAAAAAGGTGTTTCGCGCCACGCATTCAGTGCGTACAAGCGCTGTTCGGTCTCCCCTGCCTTGCGGGCATCCTTGGTATGCATATCTATACAATACGCACATCCATTAATTTGGGAGGCCCTGAGTTTTACCAGTTCATAAAGTGGTCTTTCCAGAACAGATTTCGCTAAATACTTTTCTAGTCCCACCATGGCATGCATAGCATCTGGCGCCACTTCTGAATAACTGATTCTTGTTTTCATGTGTTTATTTCTATTGATTTCTAAAAGTCACATGTAACCTCCACCCGTACCGTTCGGACGGGTTTAATTTGAAAACATCCGACCGGTTATGGAATCCTGCGTTTCCCGACGATAAATATAGGTCTGCTCCTGGGTTTTCATCATATTGACCTGCGCTTCCTTTGCCCGATCGAACAAACAGGCATCGGTTCCCAGGGCGATATCCCTAAAACCGTTCAACTTAAGTAATGTGTCCCGTGCAATGAAGAAACTACCTCCTATCACACAATCTCTCAGATCTATGGTTTTCGAATGATCGAACCTATCCGGCACGTATTGATTTCCAATAATTTGAACCCCCCCGTGTAAAAATTTCACATCGGGATGCCGTACCAAAATTTGTTTTCTCGATTTCAAATGTCGAGGGTCGTACTCGTCGTCAGAATCCAAAAAAGTAACATATTTGCCGCATGCCTTGTGAACCCCCTCATTTTTAGTCTCTGCCTCTCCTGTATGCTCCTTTCTAAAATATCGGATTTTGGGAAACGCCTTGAGGTATGGTAAAATTTCTTTATAGGTGCCATCCGTACTGCCATCGTCTACAAGTATTGCCTCCCAATCCGTTTCGGTCTGGGCAATCAAGGAATCCAATGCTCTTTTTAAGAGTTCGGCCCTATTATAGGTAGCGACCACGATCGAAAAAAAAGGCTGCAAAGTGCTTGTCTTGTTGTCCAAATATGGCATATTTCAATTTTTGATTTTTATGCTTCTTCCAAATATCACAAAATATTTTCTCTAGATATGCTATTCTGTATGCTTTTTCTAAGAGAGATGTGCTTTTATTTGGACTGTTTTTCCATTTCGTCCATGGCAATAGTGGCGTGGGCATAAGCCGCTCCCGCCCTCATTTCCGAAGCCACCCAAATAGCTTCCATGATCTGCTCTCTCGTTGCACCCTTGCGCATCGCCTGGGAGGTGTGAGACCTAATGCAATAAGGGCATTGGGTAACGTGGGCCACGGCGACTGCAATAAGTTGTTTTGTCTTTTCGTCCAAGGCTCCGGCTTTAAAGACCGTACTGCTGAAATTGCGCCAGGCCTCGATGTTAGCAGGGGCTAGTTCTGCTTTTTTCTTTGCAAGATCTGACGTTGCGGGTGGAAATAATTCCTTATGATTGTCCATTATCCCAATTTTTAATGACTAATTAGTATTAAACAAGACTTGCGTCCATAGTTATTTTAAGACTCAACGCTTTGCTCACCGGGCAGTTTTCCTTGGCTGCGTTGGCACATTCCTCAAATTTTGTCTGGTCAATATTTGGTATTTTTGCTTTTAGGGTCAAATGGGAACCGGTAAGTTCGAGTTTATCAGCATCCATTGTAACCGTGGAAGTCACTTCTAGTGAATCTGGCGTGTATCCCTCTTTGCCCAAAAAAAGACTTAGGGCCATGGCAAAGCAACCTGCGTGTGCCGCCGCAAGCAACTCGTCCGGATTGGTGCTCTTACCTTCCCCAAAACGTGAGTTGAAACAATATTTGGAATCGTTTAAAACCTTGCTTTGTGTAGTTATTTTTCCTTCCCCTTCTTTTAGGGAGCCGTTCCATACGGCATTGGCTGTACGTTTCATAGTAAATGTTTTAGAATTTTAATTATTAATATTATAAATAGAAGTACTTTAACTACTCGCAAACAATTTAAAGTTCCTTACCTCCTGGCCTAAGCACTTCCTTACCCATCTTGGCAATTATCCAATGGCCTTGTTCGGAATTTATCGTCTTGTTGTTCATTGAGAATCCCTAGCAACGTCCTCTACCCGTTTTGCTGTATCCGCCTTATTTAGGCTCAACCTCACCACACTATCTCTCAATGCAGTAAGATCGTGAGGCACGTTGCCTTCCAGAGCGATTAGATCTCCCTTATTTAGAGTATGGACATCTCCGTTTACCCCAAAATCAATACTTCCATCAAAGATTTCGATAACGATGGGAAATGGCGTTTTGTGCTTCTTCATTACCTGGCCTTCCTTTAAGGCGATTCGGATTTCCTTTCCCGTTTCCGTGTCCAACATGACCTGAATTGCGGGACGGTTTTCATTGTATTGAAGGTCTGCCGTCAATGATGCTTTTACCATACTAATAATATTCTAACGATTGTTATTATTCAAACTTGGGATTATCGCAAGTTTGTATGCTGGTCGGTTGGCGGTCTTCGTAACACCGAAAGCGACTCTTGCAACTTCCGAGACTAACCTGTCGCACCTAGTGCCAATCACAAAGGTACGCATTTGTTCATTTCGGACAAATTTATCCGAAATAAAGATTTAGAAATGAACTTGTGAATAAAATAACCCAGATATATTTTATTTTAGTAAATTACGGCATGAAAATATTTAACACTATCCCAACACTTGTATTTACCTCGTTAATTTTGATTTTTTTCTCCTGTAATGGGCTGAAAGACTCGGACGAGGCCGGATTCACAAAACTCTTTAACGGAACGGACCTAGAGGGCTGGACCGGGAACAAACAGTCCTATCAGGTAGAGGATGGAGCGATAGTCGTCCATCCCAACCAAGGGGAAGGCGGCGGCAATTTATTCACCTCAAAGGAATACGGAAATTTTATATTCCGTTTTGAGTTTAAGCTTACCCCCGGAGCCAATAACGGATTAGGTATCCGTGCTCCCTTAGAAGGGGATGCTGCCTATGAAGGCATGGAAATTCAAATTATTGATAATACGACAGATAAGTATGGCGAGCTGCAGCCGTATCAGTACCACGGTTCGGTCTATGGCGTTATACCGGCCAAACGGGGTCATTTAAAGCCTGTTGGGGAGTGGAACAGCGAGGAAGTGTGGGTTGATGGCTCCAAGATAAAAGTAACGTTAAACGGCGCGGTAATCGTGGATGGAGATTTGTTGGAAGCCAGTAAAAACGGAACTATGGATCATAAAGACCATCCAGGACTTCAACGCAAAACTGGACACATTGGCTTTTTAGGTCATGGAGATGTCGTGAGTTTCAAAAATATCCGAATTAAAGAATTAACTTCAAATTAAGTAAACAGTAAAATTACAAACAAGAAAAAATGGGTGAGAATCTTCAAAATACGGGACGAAGGGATTTCGTAAAAAAAAGTAGTTTAGGGATAATAGGGGTTGCATTGGCACCTTCGATTTTAGCCAATTTACCGGCGGGAGCAAGATTAAGGACCGCACATATAGGACTTGGCACGATGGGGACTGGAGATCTTGCATCCATTTCCTCTCACAGTGCCGTAGATGTTGTGGCTTTGTGCGATGTGGATTCCAATAATATGGCAAATGCTGCCAAGCTGCACCCCAAAGCAAAATTATATACGGATTATAGAACGCTTCTTAAGGAAATGGGCGATAAAATAGATGCTGTTATCGTATCTACCCCAGACCACACCCATGCCCCGGCAGCCATGACTGCCATGAAAATGGATAAACCAGTATACTGCCAAAAGCCCTTAACCCATTATGTGAGCGAGGCTAGGGCCATGAAAAAAATGGCCGAGAAAAGGAACTTGGTTACCCAAATGGGCATACAAGTACACTCTTTTTATGATTATAAATTGGCTACCCTATTGATCCAATCCGGTATTATCGGAAAGGTACATACCGTTAGGGCATGGTCTCCCAAAGATTGGGGATATGATGGGAAGGCACCTGAAGGATCAGATCCCGTACCGGAAAACCTGAATTGGGACCTTTGGCTTGGCACTGCCCCTGAAAGACCCTATAAGGAAGGATGGTACCATCCCGGAAATTGGAGAAAAATAATGGATTATGGGTGCGGTACCCTTGGAGATATGGGAGTCCATATTTTTGATACCCCTTACAATGCCTTGGAATTGGATGTTCCTAGAACTATTAAAAACGAATGTAGACTTCCAAATGGATTTAGCTATCCAGAGCACAATACGGTAACCTATGAATTCCCAGGCACTAAACACACCGCAGAATCATTAAAATGGGTATGGTACGACGGCCCAGGTGCCCCACCAAGCCAAGAAGATTTAAAATTGCCCGACGGGGAGGCATTGCACGATCAGGGAGCGATGTTTATGGGGGAAAAAGGAAGGCTTTATCTACCCCACTTTATGAAATTACCCCAATTAATTGTCGATGGTAAATATAAGGAAATGGATATCGAATCCTTTAATCTAGGAGCACCGGTAAGGGATTACGATTCCGAAGGCGACAAGCACTACCACCAGTTTGTGGATGCATGCTTGGGCAAGGACAAGACCAGCGCACCATTTTCGTATGCTTCCCGATTAACGGAGACCATCCTGCTTGGAGTGATCGCTGGCCGTTTTCCTAACCAGACCCTGCATTGGGATAGCAAAAAAGCCAAATTTTCAGAAAAGGAGGCCAACCTGTATTTAAAAGGAAAGTACAGAAAGTTTTAGTTTTCAACTCGGTCGTAGAGTACAAAGTACAATGTGTAAACTGACAGTTGAAGTGGTTCCAGGAATTAGTCTGGAACCACTTCAACTTTTTTAGACGCCATAAAACGAACGGAGCAAAAAACTATCAATTTAAAAATCCGGAAGTTTCGTTTTGAAATCCATCTATATATCATGTTTTATAATTTTTTGGAGTTTAATTTCAAGTAAATCCATTAGATTTCCTATAAAAACTACTTGGTCCGGATTCAATTTCCCTATCGGTTTGGTAAGGGAGCCATCGTTGGCCAGACCAAAATTGATAAAATACAACAAAATCTTCTCATTTTTATGGCAATATCAAAACGGTATAGTAATTTTAGGTGACTGTTAACACATCCTCAATTATCATAGAACATATTGATGAAATCGCAAAATAAATATTTTTCCTGACGTTAATAGGAGCAATTACACAATTAAAATCGATGTTCTTAACATTAGTTAAAGTCTCTGCATTTGCAAATGACATTTTGAAGTGTAATTTTACACCCTGCTAAATAATCGACCGGAAAACACTACCCGTTTTCCAAAATGTTAAAACTCATTTCAATACAAGAAAAATCAACCACAATTAATACTAAAATAGCAACTATGGCTACAACAACTTCGATACCTAATAAAATATTAAAAAGGGGCATGTTGGACAATGTTATGGGACAGTTCAACCATGCAGCCGATATTATCCACTTAAACCCTAACATCCGTAAAATTCTATCGGTTACAAATAATGAACTGGTCGTTCATTTTCCCGTTCGTATGGACAATGGAGAGATAGAAATCTTTACAGGCTATAGGGTGCAGCATAATAACGCACTGGGACCATATAAAGGCGGAATGCGATATCACCCCACCGTAGATATAGACGAATCAAGGGCTTTGGCGATGTGGATGACCTGGAAGACTTCTTTAGCCGGACTACCTTACGGAGGGGCCAAGGGAGGTATACATATAGATCCATCCCACTATTCCAATGCAGAATTGGAGCGCATGACCCGTAGGTTCACTTTTGCACTTGGGGATAATATAGGCCCTGAACTGGACATTCCTGCCCCAGACGTAAATACCAATCCACAGACTATGGCCTGGATCCTGGATACATACATGTCTACCAGATCACCCAACGAACGTTCCAGAAACATGCATGTCGTTACGGGTAAACCAGTTGGTGCCGGAGGTTCTGAAGGCAGAGATCGTGCAACTGGCTATGGTGTGTTTTTAAACATAAAGTTCTGGGCCGAGCGAAAGAATATAGACCTTAAGGGAAAAACCTTTATTGTTCAAGGTTTTGGAAATGTGGGGTACTGGGCTGCGCATTTCTTGGAAAAGGAGGGCGCCATTCTAACAGGGGTGCAGGACGCCTTTGGGAGTATCCAAAATGAAAATGGTATTCCCGTAGAAAAACTCTTGGAATACACAATGGCGAACAAACAAAGTATTCTCGGTTTTCCTGAAACCAAAACCTTAAATAATAGTGATTTTTTCGCATTGGACTGCGATATATGCATTCCTGCAGCCTTGGGTAACCAAATTACAGCAGACAACGCATCAAAGATAAAAGCCTCCTTGATTGCCGAAGGGGCAAATGGTCCTACCGATGGTGATGCTGAAGAAATTCTACTCAAAAGAAATATTGACATTATCCCAGATATTCTCTGTAATTCAGGAGGGGTCATTGGCAGTTATTACGAATGGTTACAGAACCGCAACAGCGAAACTTGGACGTTGGATGAAGTTATGGCAAAACTGGAAAAGAAATTGAAGGAATCTTTCTCCAAGGTAATGGAAACCTCTAAAAACCGAAAAGTAGATATGCGCACCGCTGCGTTTATTATAGCAATACAGCGTCTTGAGGAAACCTATTTGCAAAGGGGTATTTTTCCATAATAAAATATTCAGGAAAGAGACCTTGAATTGATTAATTTGCAGGTTTTAATTGACCATGACAACCAATCATATATAAAAAGCGGAAATCTCGAATAAGATTTCCGCTTTTTACGTTTCGTTCGGGGGCTATCCCACCTTGGTATTTTCCAATAAAAAAAAGGCCCCTTACATTGCTGTAAGGGGCCTTCCAGGAAGGCGGCGGCCTACTCTCCCACCTTTTGGGGCAGTACCATCGGCGCTGACGGGCTTAACTTCCCTGTTCGGAATGGTAAGGGGTGGGCCC
>CAJDXC010000036.1_pt1 | contig 13684 bp, 9 predicted proteins | sample 7391681 | NCBI WGS metagenome assembly CAJDXC01 (sample SAMEA7055742, study PRJEB34461) | soil metagenome | biome: terrestrial ecosystem; feature: Peninsula; material: soil | place: Antarctica | collected 2016 | reverse complement strand
TCTTTACCAATTAAAATCCTTATGCAAAAATTTCTCTTTCTAGGTATTGCACTGCTAGTGGTTGCCTGTTCCAACGAACCTAAAATTCCGACCGAAACTCCTTTAGTAAAAAGGGATACGGTAAACGTTGCCCAAAGGGCAAAGGAAATACGTCAAAATACGGCTGCTAAAGTAGCGGATGGCTTAACATTGTCCCTGTGGGCGTCGGACTCTTTGGCTCCGGATCCCGTCGCTTTGTCCATTGATGATAAAGGGGATGTTTACCTTACCAGGACCAACAGGCAAAAGAATTCGGAATTCGATATTCGTGGACATCAAGATTGGATGACAGAATCTATCGGTCTGAAATCCGTGGAGGAACGAAGGGCGTTTTTGCACAAGACCTTCGCACCCGAAAGGAGTAAGGAGAACGAATGGCTAAAAGATTTGAACGGGGATGGAGTACACGACTGGCAAGACCTTACCGTAGAGAGGGAAGAGATTTGGAAGCTCGAAGACACAGATGGTGATGGTCATGCAGACAAGGCATCCCGAATCTTCAACGATTTGCACGACGAAGTAACCGATGTCGCCGGCGCATTGTTGGTCAGGAAAAATGACGTTTTCCTAGGGGCAGCCCCAGATATGTGGCGTTTACAGGATAAAAATGGGGATGGGGTATTGGAAGACAAAACATCGATTGTCCATGGTTTTGATGTCCACATCGGCTTTGGTGGCCACGGCATGTCCGGCGTCATAGAAGGTCCGGATGGCAAGATCTATTGGGGAATTGGGGATATCGGTGCAAATCTCACCGCCTTGGACGGAAGTACTTATGAATATCCCAATGAAGGAGTGATCGTGAGGTCCAATCCCGATGGCAGTGATTTTGAAGTTTTTGCCCATGGACTAAGGAACACCCACGAATTTGTTTTTGACAAATATGGCAATATCATCAGTTCTGATAACGATGGCGACCATCCCGGCGAAAGTGAGAGATTGGTTTATATTATAGATGGTTTGGATGCCGGATGGAGGGCCAATTGGCAATACGGAAAATATACAGATCCCAAGAACAATGGCTACAACGTTTGGATGGACGAAAACATGTACATCCCCCGATGGGACGGCCAAGCCGCTTATTTTATTCCACCGATAAGAAACTACCATAACGGTCCAACAGGAATGGTCTATAATCCTGGTACCGCTTTGGGGTCTAAATGGAAGAACAGTTTTTTTCTTGTGGAGTTCGTCGGTAATCCTACCCGTTCCCATATCTGGAATTTCACCTTGAAGCCCGATGGCGCATCGTTTGCATTTGACAAGGAAATAGATGTTTTGAGTGGTATATTGCCTACTGGAATTCGTTTTGGTCCAGATGGAGCGCTTTATGTTGCTGATTGGATAAATGGGTGGAACACCAAGAATTATGGTAGGGTTTGGAAATTGGATGTGGATGCGACCAATAACGACCTTGCAGCGGAGCGTAAGAAAACGGAAAGCCTTATGCAATTGGATTATGGGGACGAGTCCGTTGACGAATTGTACAAACTACTTTTTTATGATGATATGCGCATTCGGCAGAAGGCTCAATTTGAGTTGGTAAACCGTGGGAAGAAGGGGGGAGAGGCCTTTAAAAAAGTCATCGGACAAAGTGATAATCAATTAGCACGTGTCCACGGTATTTGGGGCTTAGGCCAATTGGCTGCCAAAGATCCTGGCTATGCGGAGAATTTTATTCCGTTATTGGAAGACGTTGATTCCGAGATCATAGCCCAAGTAGAAAAAGTAATCGGCGATGTAAAATATACTCAGGCCGGTGCCCAGCTTGTTCCTTTATTGAATAATAACAATGCGCGGATCCAGTTTTTTGCTGCCCAAGCTTTGGGGCGAATAAAGCTCAAGGAAGCTGTAACTCCATTACTGACCATGTTGGAAAAGAACAACGACAAGGATCTTTATCTTAGATATGCGGGAGTACTGGCTTTGTCACGTATAGGAGATGTAGACCCTATCATCGCCTTGATAGGAAATCCAAATAAGTCATTGCGCTTGGCTGCAGTTTTAGTACTCCGGAAATTAGGGAGTCCCTACGTTGCTCAATTTCTAAATGACGAGGATGAATACATTGTGACCGAGGCAGCAAGGGCTATCAACGACGATCTTTCCATTGAATCCGCATTGCCTCAATTGGCAGCGGTATTGGGAGAAGATAAATTTACCTCGAAGCCATTACTAAGAAGGGCCATTAATGCCAGCCTAAGGGTAGGTGGGGACAAGGAAATGAACCTGCTTATCGCCTTTGCAAATCGAAAGGATGTTCCGGCCAAGCTTAGGGCAGAAGCCTTGGCTACATTGGGTACATGGGCAAATCCTTCCCCATTGGATCGGGTAGACGGTAGGTATCGAGGTGAAATTAAAAGGGAAGCAGGACCCGTAGTAACCAAAATAAAGGCGAATATGAACAACTTTTTACAGGAAAAGGATCCAGAAGTTTTGGTGGCTATTGCACAGATGGTGGGCAATCTTGGGATTTCCGATTACAATTCCGATTTGGCACGCATATTTTCTTCCAATACAAATCCTGATGTGAAATCTGCTATGCTTATGGCCTTGGGAAAATTGAAATACAAGGATATGGAAACTTTGGTAAAGCAGGGGATGGGCGATAAAAATCAGGAGGTGCGTGCCACTGCGGTAAGCTTTATCAGTGATCTGGATATTTCCAAAGAAAAACTCCCGTCCGTTGTTAACCCAATTTTTAAAACCGGAACTACTAGGGAACAGCAAGAAGTACTCCATGTTCTGGGTGAATTACCGCTAGAAAAAAGCACTCCTGTTTTGGAAGGGCTCATTGACCAATGGGCCAAAGGAAAGCTTTCCCCAGATATTACCTTGGACCTTATGGAGGCCGTGAATGCTACGAAATCTGAGGCTTTGATTGCCACGTTGGCTCCCTTGGAGAAAAAGGGTACAACGGTAGATGCTTATAAAGAAACACTTTACGGTGGAAATGGGCGCAAAGGGTGGAACTACTTTATGAACAACAGTGCGGGCCAATGTGCCCGTTGCCATGCCATAAACGGCCAGGGAGGTACCGTTGGGCCTCCATTGCAACATATTGGTTCAATATTGAACAGGGAACAGATTTTGCGGGCAATGATAGAACCAAGTGCCAGATTGGCTCCGGGTTATGGATCGGTTTCCTTGGATCTTAAGGACGGGCAAAATGTTACCGGGATCTTACTAGAAGAGCACAAGGACAAATTGATCTTGCAGACCTCCCAAGCAGAGCCTTTGGAAGTTCCATTAGCTCGTATTGTAAAGCGCTCCAATATCCCGTCCAGTATGCCAGCAGTGGGCAGCATTATGTCTAAAAGGGAAATCCGGGATATGGTAGAATTCTTGGCTAATATGAAATAAAGGTTATCAAAATACAAATCAATAGTAAGTATCAATAAACGCCTTTAATTTAATCGATGTATCCAAAAGGTCGAGCCCAATCCAGCCGTGCCCTCCATTTGGGTAAAGGGTGTACTCATGGGGAACATTCAGTTCTTGTAGCTTGGCGTTCAGGGATGCCCCTTGCGAGATGGGAATCAGTGGATCTTGTGCCCCGTAAAACAGAATGGTAGGAGGAGCGTTGGCCTTTACTTGGTACAAGGGACTCACCTCCTTTAGTCCATCAATGTCAGTGCCGAATTGAAGAATGAGATCCTTTAACTCTTGGCTCTCCGAATTGATATAGGCATCATCGGCCAGATTGGTGGGGCCCACAATGCTGCACACCATTTTTACCTGATGCTGTAAGTCGAATTTATAAGCCCAGAGTAAAGATAAATGGGCACCGGCACTTCCGCCGATAAACCCAAGATCGGTTCCAATATAATATCCTTTTTGTTTGGCTCTTAGATCATTTACAACGGCCGAAATATCATTGATCTGCATGGGATAGGGCGAATTGTCCTCGTTCGCCAACCTGTAGTTCATGTTGACCACGGCCATGTCCGGAAACTGGGTCTGTAAATAATCCTTAAAATCGTTCACATCTGCTTTATCCCCCGCGTTCCAGCCACCTCCATGAACCAAAATCATTACCCTGGTACTTAGAGTCCTGTTTTTTGGAAGATATAGATCATATATTTGTCTTTCATTTTCCCCATAAGAAACATTGGCCAAAAAAGTGTACTCCGTCGGATTTGTCAACGTTTCCTGCTGATCGTCGAATTGATTATCTTTGCTACAGGATTGTAGTGCGCCTATAATGAGCGCTAAAACCAAAAGTTTGTTCCTAAAATTCATTGCTTGGGAATCATGTTCATTATAGAACGCATTTCTTATAGTTTTCGTTTATGTCCTTGTTGTTTTTGAGCAAACTTATGAATGCACTGCAATTGTAATAACATTTAGAATATATGGCAGAGTTTATTAAAATATATCCGGAAAATCCCAATCCGAAAGAAATAAAGAAGGTCGTAGATATTTTGCGCAAGGGAGGTTTGGTCATCTATCCAACGGATACGGTCTATGGCTTGGGCTGTGATATCACCAACACCAAGGCTTTGGAGCGGATAGCGCGAATTAAGGGCGTGAAGCTCGCCAAGGCCAACTGGTCCTTTATCTGTGCGGACCTTAGCAACCTTTCCGACTATGTTAGGCAAATAGATACCCCAACATTTAAAATATTGAAGCGGGCGCTGCCTGGTCCCTATACTTTTATCCTTCCAGGAAACAATAATCTTCCAAAGGAATTTAAAAATAAAAAGACGGTGGGAATTAGGGTTCCGGACAATGCGATAGCGCGGGCCTTGGTAGTCGAGTTGGGAAATCCTATTGTGTCGACTTCCATCCGTGATGACGATGAATTATTGGAATATACCACCGACCCCGAACTTATTTATGAAAAATGGGAAAAACTGGTGGACTTGGTGATTGATGGAGGATATGGCGATAACGTGGCCTCTACCGTTATAGACCTTTCCGAACCTGAACCAGTGATAATTAGGGAGGGAAAGGGCAGTTTGGATATTTTATAGGTAAAACTTCAATTTAAATATTCCTCGATGGCTTGCTATGGGATAGTCGGCTTCAAGAATTGGTTTATTGCATAAAAAAACCCGCGATTTATTAAATCGCGGGTTTTTCAGTATAAGATTTATTGTATGTCTTAATTTATTTTAGGGTCTTTCATTCCCTCTTCGATCATACTATAGAACTGGTCGATTTTTGGAAGTACTATGATACGTGTCCTTCTGTTTTTCGCCCTGTCGGGAGCGTTGTCATTTGATACCAATGGAATATACTCACTTCTACCAGCGGCGGTCATACGCTTAGGATCAACACCGTAATCGTTTTGAAGAATCCTTACAATCGATGTAGCACGTTTTACGCTCAAATCCCAGTTGTCTAATAAGACTCCTTTTCTGTAAGGAACGTTGTCGGTATGGCCTTCCACCATAAATTCAAAATCAGGCTTGTTGTTGACCACCTTGGCCACTTTGCCCAACACCTCTTTGGCACGGCTTGTAACGTTGTAGCTACCACTGCTAAACAATAATTTGTCGGAAATGGAAACAAAAACAACGCCTTTTTCAACACTGATTTCGATATCGGTATCGTCCAAATTGCCAAGAACACCTTTTAAACTTTGTACCAAAGATAGGTTTACGGAATCCCTTCTGGTAATGGCATCCTGTAACCTTCTTATTGTAAGATCTTTTTCTTGTAAGCTTTCCAATGATTTCTCCAAGTTCTCTGCACCTTTTGAAGTAAGGGTGGTAAGGTTGCCCATATTGTTGATGAGCTCTTGATTGTTGGCCTTAAGGAAGTTGTTCTGGTCTTCCAATGCTTTTAAACGGGAAGCATTCGTTGCTTTTTCAGACAAACAGTCATTCAATTTAACCGTTGCCGAGTTCAACAAGTCTTGAGTTTGTTTTTGTTTGGACTCCAAATCGGTATATTTCTTTTGCGAAACACAGGAGGACAATAATAATGCCGCTCCCAAACATCCTAGAATTATTTTTTTCATAATCGTAACTAAATATTTAATTAACTGTTTGTTATTCGGTTGCAAAATTAAATAAAATGTAATGCTCCGAAGGCGCAAGTTAGTTAATCTTTTACTAAAATGTTAAATTTCTTAATATGATTTACAAAATGAGACCAAACAACTGATTTTGTGGCGTAATACTTTAGTACAAAATTAGTTTTTTCCCGCTTTCTGTACATTTTTGTAAAATTCCTATAGAAACTGGCATGCGCCCTAATTATAGCAAAGCAATGGCTTCCCTTCAGCTGGAAAATAAATCGCAGTCCTGCAATCGCATCCAGAACCAATCGCATGAGTATTATTGGAAAGGCCTTTTTTCGTGGTAAATTTTTGGTAATCGAGTAAAGGGAATTTCTAAAATTGAGATAGGTTTTTTTGGGGTTCATATTGCTCAATGTAGAACCGCCGAGGTGGTACACATGGGATGTACCTACATAGATAACTTTATAGCCATGGTTTTGGGCCCTCCAACAAAGGTCCACCTCTTCCTGATGGGCAAAATAATCCTCGTCAAAACCACCCAAGTCTCTAAAAACTTCACTTTTGATGAACATACAGGCACCCGTGGCCCAAAAGATCTCGGTTACATCGTTGTATTGGCCATTGTCCTTTTCCAAGGCCTGAAAAATTCGGCCTCGGCAGAATGGGTAGCCCAGTTTATCGATAAATCCACCTGCCGCCCCGGCGTACTCAAAATAATCTCGGCGTTTTAGATCAAGGATTTTGGGTTGTATAATGGCTGCTTCGGGAAATTCACGAAAGGCTTTTATTATTGGACCTAACCAGTCTTTTGTCACTTCCACATCCGAATTTAACAAACAAAAGATATCTGCATCAACCGACTTGAGGGCATCGTTGTATCCCTTGGAAAATCCGCCGTTTATAGAGTTCTGAATAATTTTTATGGTTGGGTAGGTAGCTTTTACGAACGTCACTGAGCCGTCGGTAGAGGCATTGTCCGCAACAAAGATTTCGGCTTCTCCAGAGTGTTCTAAGATGGATGGTAGATAATCCCTTAAGAGGGCTTCCCCGTTCCAATTGAGTATGACGATGGCTATTTTAGGCATTCAAATATGGCCGATTTTCTTTCGGCTAGTATGGATTACATAGTCATGGAACAACCCGACGTTCCCTTTCCTTTTGAAGCCCACAAATTAACGGCTAAAATCAGGAAGTTGCTGCAAAAAATTATATTTTTCTTCCTTAAACTCCATTTTGCAATAGAAATGTTCAAGGCCATTGCTTACCATAAGATAGTTGGCCCTTAATTTCATGTTGTACCTGGCAATTTGATCGAATACGGCTTGATTGATTTTAGTTTCGGGGGATTTGCATTCGACCAAAATTTCTATGCTGGCATCGGGATTAAAGACAACAATATCATATCTTTTTTTTAAATTGTTGAGCTTTAGTTGCTTTTCCACATTGATCAAGCTTTGGGGATAATGTTTATCATATATCAATTGATGGATGATATGTTGCCGCACCCATTCTTCCGGTTGGAATACCACGAACTTTTTACGGATCACATCAAAAATGTGGATTTTATTTTCGCTATTTTTGAATCGAAAGCTATAAGTGGGGAAGTTTAATTGCCGCATGGCGCAAATTTGATGATTTTTTTTGGATGGACGAAGTAAAACAAATCGTGACAGATATTCGGAACGGCAAGATCAGTCCCGTATATTTTCTTTTTGGGGAAGAACCGTATTATATCGATAAAATATCAGAATATATAGAAAAGAGTATTCTTACGGAGGAGGAACGCGGATTTAACCAAATGGTGCTTTATGGAAAAGAGGTAACCGTCGAGGATATTGTGGGCAATGCCAAGCGCTATCCCATGATGGCCGACCGTCAAGTAATCATTGTAAAGGAAGCCCAACACCTTTCCCGCACCATAGACAATCTAAGCCTGTATGTTGATAATCCACAGCCTTCCACCGTATTGGTACTTTGCTATAAGTACAGTAAACTGGACAAGAGAAAGAAACTGTATAAATCGGTCCAGAAAGGTGGAGTTCTATTTGAAAGTAAGAAACTTTATGAAAATCAGGTTGCGGACTGGATAAGAAAGGTATTGCAGGGCAAGGGTTATCAAATTGCACCAAAGGCCGCAATATTATTAGTAGAGTTTTTGGGAACAGACCTGAGTAGGATTGATAAGGAATTGGAAAAGTTGCAATTAGTAGTTCCGAAAGAAAAGGAAATAACCCCATCAGATATAGAAGAGCATATTGGCATAAGCAAGGATTTTAATAATTTTGAATTGAAAAAGGCCATTGGGGAGCGAAATGTGGTAAAGGCTACCCAGATAATCTTATACTTTGCCCAAAATTCCAAGGACAATCCCTTTGTGCTCACGATATCCCTCTTGCATAGCTTTTTTTCCCAATTATTGCAATACCATGGACTTTCCGACCACTCACCCAAAAATGTGGCCAGTGCATTGCGGATCAACCCGTATTTTGTAAATGAATTCCATACGGCTGCAAAAAACTATCCCATGAAAAAGGTGAGTCATATTATCTCCCAATTACGGGAAATGGACCTTAAGGGAAAAGGGGTAGGAGCCAACAATATGTCCGATTCCGATTTGCTCAAGGAATTATTGGTTAAAATAATATAGACCCAGATTGAGACTATTTCTTGTCAAAGCTATATTTCCCAGGTCCTAACAAAAATATCACGATAAAAAAAGTAAGGAAAAGAAACGCCTTTTCTTTGGTGGGAAACTCGTCCGTGCTGTGATGCACAAAAGCGATCACTGTCATCAGGATTATAGGGGGAATCGCAGCCCAACGGGTCTTAATACCCAAGATCAGCAAGATGGGACAGATAACTTCCCCGATAACTGCGAGGAAAAGGGAAGGGGCAGCGCCCATTCCCAAAGGGTCTGCAAATTCGAGATTACCGCCTATTATTTTTTGTAGCTTGGGCACTCCGTGGGTCAATAACATAACAGATGGCGCGATGCGCAGTATGGCCAGGGCAATATCGTTCTTCATAGCACTTTTCATATTTTGTTATAATTTAATGATTAAAACAGTAAGATTCAGGGTACTATGTTATTGTGTTGTGGTAATACAAATTCGTGATTATCTTAATTTGGGATAGTCAACGGGATTGGATTCGTGCATTATTGAATATACCTTTTCAAAAATATCCTCGGCATTTGGCTTTGAAAAATAGTCGCCGTCTGTGGCATAGGCTGGTCTATGGGCACCTGAGGTAAGGGTTTGGGGCGCACTGTCCAAATATGAGTAGCCTCCCTGTTTCTCCAATATTTCCTGTAGCAGATAGGCAGAACAGCCACCTGGTACATCTTCATCAACGATCAGCAAGCGATTGGTCTTCTTTAAACTTTTTACGGTATCCTGCCGGATATCAAAAGGTAGTAAGCTTTGAGCATCGATGACTTCTGCATCAATACCAACTTCCTGCAGTTCACGAGCAACTTGCACAACGATCCTTAAGGTGGATCCATAAGAGACCAATGTTATATCCGTGCCCTTGCGCACCGTTTCCACCACGCCTATCGGAGTACAGTTTTCCCCTAGATTTTTGGGTTTTGCTTCCTTGAGCCGATACCCGTTTAGACTCTCTATTATCAAGGCAGGCTCATCACTTTTCATCAAGGTATTGTAAAATCCGGCTGCTTTTGTCATATCCCTAGGGACTAAAATATACATTCCCCTTAAGAGATGAATAAGTCCGCCCATTGGCGAACCGGAGTGCCAAATTCCCTCCAAGCGATGTCCTCTGGTACGTATGATCAAGGGAGCTTTTTGCTTGCCAACGGTTCTGTACAATGTGGTGGCGAGATCGTCGCTCATGGTCTGTAGTCCATAAAGTATATAGTCCAGATACTGTATTTCTGCAATGGGACGCAATCCTCTTAGGGCCAGTCCAATGCCTTGGCCAATAATCGTGGCTTCCCTGATGCCGGTATCCGAGACACGTAATTTCCCATATTTCTTTTGAAGCCCTTCCAAACCTTGGTTAACATCCCCTATGGCCCCACTGTCTTCACCAAAAATCAGTGCTTCAGGGTACTTGGCGAATAATTTGTCAAAATTGTCGCGCAGTATGACTCTTCCGTCCACCATTTCAGGTTCTGAGGTGTAGCTAGGCTTTACCTCTTGAACAGCAGTGGCTCTGTTCGGTAATTCATTGTACAGGTGGGAACTAAACTTAGGTCCCATTTCCTGTAAAAACTGGTCGATCCATTGGGAGAGCGCCGATTTTTCGGGGGTATCTTCCCCCAGAAGATAACGCATCGATTTCCTTGCTTTGGAGGCTAGGTCTCTTTTGGAAGGCTCATCGATAGCGATGAGGTCGTTCTTTATTTTTGTTATAAAGCTTCTATTGGGACTGTGGGAGGCAAGGGTTTCCAATATTCCCACTAAGGATTTCTTTCTGTGCTGAAGTGGTTTTATGAATTCGTCCCAAGCTTCTTTCTTGGCATTCCGAACCTCTCTTCTTACGGATTTTTCAATTGTGGTTAATTCTTCCTCGGTAGAAATCCCATTTTCCAAGATCCATCCCTTAAAACGCTTGTTGCAATCGTTTTCCTGTTCCCATTGCAGTTGTTCCTCGCTCTTGTAGCGTTCGTGAGAGCCCGATGTGGAATGTCCTTGGGGCTGGGTCAGTTCGGTTACATGTATAATTACCGGTACATGTTCCTCCCTTGCAATGTCCGAGGCATTTTCATAGGCATGTATCAAAGCAGTGTAGTCCCAGCCGTTTACTTTTAGCAGTTCATAGCCTTCGTCTGTATCGTCTCGCTGAAAACCCGATATAATTTTTGAGATATCCTCTTTAGTGGTCTGATATTTGGCAGGTACGGAAATTCCATATCCATCGTCCCAAATACTTATAACCATTGGTATTTGCAAGACTCCACCGGCGTTTAAAGCTTCGAAAAAAAGACCTTCACTGGTGCTGGCATTACCTATGGTGCCCCAGGCCACCTCGTTACCGTTCTGGGAGAATTTTTCGGAATTGGTCAACTTTAGATGCCGGTATATTTTTGATGCTTGGGCCAGTCCCACGAGTCGTGGCATTTGCCCTGCCGTACAGGAAATATCAGCACTACTGTTTTTTTGGGCGGTAAGATCTTTCCAACTGCCATCCTCGTTAAGGCTGTAAGTGCCGAAATGCCCTCCCATTTGCCTTCCAGCACTCATGGGTTCCTTTTCTAGGTCGGTAGTGGCATATAACCCGTGGAAAAGATCTTTTGGTTTAAGAAGACCAAGTGCCATCATAAAGGTCTGATCCCTATAATAACCACTGCGGAAGTCCCCATCCTGAAAAGAGCGGGCCATGGCCAGTTGGGGCAATTCTTTGCCATCGCCGAATATACCAAACTTGGCCTTGCCCGTTAATACTTCCCTGCGACCCATAACACTGCACTCCCTACTGGTTACCGCAATTTCAAAATCCTTGAGGATTTGATTCTTAAAATCATTGAAGGAAATATCGTTACTAGTTTTGGGTTCAGATTTCATTGGGGGGTCAACATTTACAACAAAAATATCAAATATGGATGATATCTGCAATTTAGAAAAGCACCAACCGGACAAAAGTTATCACTTTTTGTCAATTGATAAATTCATATTTTGAATATTTACCAATAAATTTTCATAAGATTGAAGATGTACCAACATATTAGAACCATTGTCTGTTGAAAAGCCCCAATAAGGTCTTGGGGCTTAAGGTCACCACAAAACGTATTTTTTCTGCATAATTGGGCTGCGCGATTTCCCATCCATTGTTGGAGTAGACCGGAAAATAGAGTTCAAAATAATCGGTAACCAAATTTAACCTTATTCCCGAATCATAGACAAAACGGGCGTTTTCGTTTTTGTTTTTGACGAAACCCAAATCTCCGTAAAGTTCTACCCATCGCCACACATTAATACTTGTATTGGTGGTGGCCATCCAATCATTGGCATAAGGCTGATCTAATTTGGACTTGAACCCCCCTTCCGCGATAATGATCTGTTGGCTGGAAATCCCTGAATCTTCGGACCTTCCTATGTAGCTGTAATCGAATAGGTAATCGGTAGGGCGATCTAGCGCAAAGCTGAAGTAATCGGAATCTGTGGTATTCCTCAAGAACTTCCCGGCAAAGAACCTAAAATTAAACTGCATGTTATTGTCAAAAAGTCTTCTATATTCCACATTAAATGCCAATTTGCTGAATTCGCTAGACTGTTGGGCATCTGCAAACCAGGATAAATAATTTATAATACCGTTGTTGGTCCTTATAAACCTAGCATCAAAGACGCTGTAGTCCGGGTCGGTATCGATATTTAAAGCTTCGTTGATATTCCTGAACACGTTTACGTACCGAAAAATAAGTGCACTCCTTTTATTCGACAGCAGGTCGTCTGGTTTCCATCCAAATCCAATGGAGGGAGTAATCGTTGAATAACGGGAATCTACCTGGAAATGGGAGGTAGACCCGGATAAGGAATAGTTGGTGACATAAAACCCAGTTTTGCCGTGAAAGTGACGATAATTTATCCTGCCATATCCTACGAAGGACTTTTCCTTTGGAGCATAGGAAGGGGAGAAATCCCATTGAAAGGGCTTCTCCAGAAAGGTCTTGTTATGTATTCTGAGCCCAGGGGAAATACCATCGTAAATATTAAAACTAAGAACAGGAACATAAAAAATCTGGTTGTAATATGGATCTTCAATGTCTTTGTAAAACTGGAATTTTAATTTTCTGTTGCTAGAGAAGAATCCGTTGAGGGTCTTCCAGTTATCCCGTTGGTTGTACTCGGGTATTCTTTGGTCATAATTCAGCACCAAGCGGTCTTCGTCCCCTCTTGGAATAGTGATCGTCTTCTGGGTAGTTATATCCGAAAACCAGTATTTGGACACCACAGTATCATTGTGGATACCGAAAAGGGAAATAGGAACATTGGTCCCCTGTTTATTTTTAAGCGTGACAGCTAATGAATCCGACGTTTTAGCAACCTTTTTTATCTTAAAATCTATTTTGTTGTCGGTGGTTACATATTCATTAAAGAACCAATGGATATCCTTTTCGGTAGATCTTTCCAAAATATTTTCAAAATCCTGTGGGGTCACGGGTTTCGAGTTGTAGGTTTTATAAAAAGTTTTGATGCTTTCGTCTATTTTTCCTTTGCCAATATAGTCGGATAAATAGGCCAAACCCAACCCTGCTTTGTACGGATTGGCGATTTTTTGATTGAACTTGATCAACGAGTCGTTGGAGACCGATAGCGCCTGATCCAGGTTCTTTCTCGCGGTAAGGGTATAAAGAAGTGGATATTGCTCATTAAAATCCACTTGGGCCAAATGAAAGCTACGCAATCCCCATATGTTGGAAAGTTTGCCCAAAAGCTTCTGGTCCGGATAGAAGGTTTCCACATAATGAAACATAAGATAGTTGACGATGGCATCGTTTACCCATTCTTCTTTTCTGGGATTCAAGAACAAGGTTTCCCGCATCCAACTGTATAGGGCCGTTTTTAAGAATTTCATTTCAAACTGAAACTGCTCCCCATAGGGCCGTATAAAAGATGGCAATTGGTTGATGCCATAAAAAGGGTTTTTGTTGTAATCCAGTTCGCTCACCAACAGTTGTTGGTGTGGATATTTCCCGATATTTTCAGAGAG
>CAJDXC010000043.1_pt1 | contig 13866 bp, 15 predicted proteins | sample 7391681 | NCBI WGS metagenome assembly CAJDXC01 (sample SAMEA7055742, study PRJEB34461) | soil metagenome | biome: terrestrial ecosystem; feature: Peninsula; material: soil | place: Antarctica | collected 2016 | reverse complement strand
AACGGATGCTTCGGGGATAATCCATTCCAGGCCAAACCTTTCCAGAGGCAAGGTCTTAAAATAGGGAGATAAATAACCCATGGGGTGCACGGCCGAACAAACGTCATGATGGTAGCCCGGAAGGGTAAGTTTGGCAGTTCTCATTCCTCCACCCAAAGTGTCTGATCCTTCCACAATCAAGACCTTTAATCCCTTTTTAGACAAAGCAATACCTGCACTTAGCCCATTGGGGCCGGAACCGATTATCACAACGTCGTAAGATTTGTCCATTTAACAACAAAAATCAAGCTTTTTTATGAGACCATGTATCCGGATTGAAAACTATTTGGTAACTTTCTTTAAGGAATTTCCATCCATTTACCGGTAGTGTTGGCATTAAAACTAAGGAAATGGGAAATAAAAATAATAGTAAGCCACATGAGCTTACAGATACGGTTATTGGTCCCAGAAGCTATTGGTTGACCCGTTTTATGATTCTTCGCTTGCTGGGGATAGTTTATGCCGTGGCCTTTCTTTTGGCCATCAATGAGATAGTCCCCTTGATCGGGTCTGACGGACTTCTTCCTTTGGACCTATATTTGGCCATCAATGAGATAGTCCCCTTGATCGGGTCTGACGGACTTCTTCCTTTGGACCTATATTTGAACCGGGTAAGTAATGCCCTCGGATCAACTTGGGATGGTTTTTTGCGATTGCCTTCGATCTTTTGGTATGTTCATTCCGATGCAGCCCTCGTTATCGCTGCTTGGATCGGATTTATTCTCTCTTGTGTAGTAATCGCCGGTTATGCAAATGTCCCATTGCTCACGGTGCTCTGGTTGCTCTACATGTCCTTCGTTCACGTTGGCCAGGAGTGGTATGGCTACGGATGGGAAATCCAACTTACGGAAACCGGATTTTTGGCTATCTTCCTTTGTCCTTTGCTGGATATGCGTCCTTTTCCGAAACGAGCGCCTCCCGTTCTGATTATCGTTTTGTTCCGCTGGCTAATTTTTCGCCTGATGCTCGGTGCAGGATTGATCAAGATTCGGGGAGATGAAGTATGGCGCAACGGCACCGCCCTCTACTATCATTTTGAGACACAGCCCATACCTGGCCCATTGAGCCGATGGTTTAATTTTCTGCCCCATACGATCCTAAAAGCGGGGGTCTGGTTCAATTGGCTCGCAGAACTGGTGGCTCCATTCTTTGTATTTTGGCCACGACTTGCACGTCATATTGCGGGATCGGTTATAGTAGTCTTCCAGATCGTCCTCATCCTCAGCGGCAACCTTTCGTTTCTAAATTGGCTTAGTATAATTCCTGCACTGGCCTGTTTCGATGACGGTTTCTGGGCCAAGCTCCTTCCCGGAGCATTGGTCCGCAAAGCAAGGACTGCAGCCAAACAGGCAGTGCCTTCACGGCCCATGTTGACCACCGCTTGGATCGTTACGGTCCTAGTTGCGATCCTCAGTATACAGCCGGCAATTAATCTGCTTTCTTCCCGGCAAATCATGAACACTTCCTTTGATCCTTTGGACCTGGTAAACACCTATGGTGCCTTCGGGACCGTGGGAAAGGAACGTTATAATGTGGTGTTCGAGGGAACCATGGACGAAACCCCGAGCGACAGCACCAATTGGAAACCCTATGTATATAGAGGGCTTCCTGTTGCCCTGGATAAGAGACCGTCGCAAATAGCACCCTACCAGTTGCATTTGGATTGGCAAATGTGGTTTGCAGCGATGACCACGCCCAACGACTATCCTTGGACCTTAAACCTGGTCTGGAAATTGCTCCACAACGACCCTAATGCTACAAGTCTTTTTGCCGAAAACCCTTTTTCCGATAAACCTCCACGCTATATTAGGGCGGTACGCTATCAATATAGTTTTGCAAAACCAGACAATCCTGAGGGTCTTTGGTGGAATCGGAAGCAGATCGATATTTGGATTCCGGCTCTCTCTGCTACCGATACCCGCCTTATCGATTTACTGAAACAAGCGGGTTGGACTAAATGACAATCATAAGTAATCACCAATGAACCATGTAGGTTAGAGCAAGATTTCAACCGATAATGGGATATGTAATACTAGGCCATACCATGTCGGGTACAACAACCGTTTTACTATGGTTAGAGTCGAACCCACTAAGCTTCCAGAATCGAATGGGGTACCCAATTCTATAAAGTTCACGTCTTACCTGCTCAAAAGCCAGGGTAGTGGCACATAGAAAATCGATAGTCCGTTTCTCGACGTCGACATCAACTATCCTGATATCCATAATTCGACTTAGATTTCTAACAATGATGTGCTTGTCTTCTTTGCACTCTATGTTTTTAAGTTCCGCCATTGCTCTCATCCGTTGAAATTTTAACGATCTTTAATATTCCTATATAATATTAATCATTGTTCCTGCCTGTTTACAGGGAATCGGAAATTCCCATCCCTCTATATCCGGGTTTGGGCAAGTCACCAGTCGATATTCCGTTCCGATGCTTCCTATAATTTTCAGGGAACGGAAATCAACCTAATCATTGGCTCAATTATATATTGTACTGTCAAGTAACCCTACGAAAATAGGCCACAACCAACCTCCAAGAAATGATGCAGATCATTTAACACAATTTTCACTTCTAACAAATACAGGAAAGTTGCGATTCTTATGGAATTACGATAATCGAAACGGAATGGATGCAAGCAATTATTTTTTAATCTTTTTTACGATTTAAAAAATTTGTAATAATTGTACAGAAATGATCTACATCATTTTATGGGTGGCCGATTTCCTATATCTTCAACATACACAATCAATACGCAATGCAGAGGGAGATCAACGCACTTACTAAAAATTGGAAGGCACTCTTGTTTATGGGAATCTTCTCGGTGGCTATCGACTTATATCTATACTTTTCCGGGGCACTTAAATGCAGGGATGAAAGGAACACTTCCCGTTAAATAAAATATTTCTTTAAACCGACTGGCCTGGAGGCAAAACATCGGATAGTATTTATAAGGAAAAAGATCTGGCCAAGGAATGGCTAGGCAACTGATAATGCGCCTATTAACCCATCTTAGATAAAAACATATACAGATTGGAAGGAACCTTTAACATAAGCATAAAATCCATTGCTAGTAGTTGGCAAATATCCTTATTTCTTGGGGTCTTGTTTATATTTTCGGGGATTTTAGCATTGGGCTTCCCAATAATGAGCAACGGATTGTTGGATACCAGTTTTGGCATTTTAATTTTGATCTCAGGAATTTGTGAAACCAATTTCGCGATCTTGAACCGTGGAAGGATTAGGGGATGGAGATGGTTTTTAATAGGTGGTCTTTTGGATTTTTTGATGGGTATACTCTTAATGTACAATCATATGATCCCCTTTATGACGTTATCTTATTATGTCGCATTTTGGCTGCTCTTTCGAAGTATCATGTCCATAGGGGTATCCTTTGAGCAACAATCCCCGAATATATTTGGTTGGGAATGGCTCTTGATTTTTGTTGTAGGAAACATGGCCTTTGCCTTTATCGTATTTACCAATATTGTGCTTGGGGATATTGAAACGCTTAATATAATTGCAATCGCCTGTATAGTTTTCGGTTTTTTTAGGGTAGTTATGGCCATGGGCCTAAAACAGATGGTCCCCGGCAGAATTTCAAATCACTAATGTTGGGAAAGTCGAGAGACAATGGCAAATTTACAAGACCAAATAGAGGACTACTAGTAAGAGTCCGTATTTAAAGATCCTTCTGACCGGACCAAGGCATCTTCCAGAAGGTTCAAATCCTGGTCCCCTTCTCTAAGGATCAAAATATAATTCCCTTTTTCCAAAGATTTTATATAGTTGCCAGTATCTTCAGTACTTATGCCCAAACCCCGACATAAAAAGCAAATGATTTGGATCATCAGAATAAAAAATTACACCGGTTTAAACATAGTCTATTTCGATGATCTTCGTCATTGCCAGCAGTTGCAGGTTCCATTAATTTGGTAATCCCAACTATCATTAAGAATTAAATCAATGCAATCGACACATCAGATAACGGATAGGGACAAATCGATTTTTAATATTGCGCTGGCCGACGACGACGAGGACGATAGAATGTTATTTGAAGAAGTGCTGGAGGAAATCGACATCCAGACTAAATTATCGCTCTTCAAGAACGGGCAGGAATTATCGGACCACCTATCACTTCCCGATATTATGCTTCCGGATCTGCTGTTCCTAGATTTGAATATGCCCATTAAAAACGGGATTCAATGTTTATGTGAGATACGAAAAAATCCTAGATTAAACAGCATATTTATTGCCATTTACTCTACATCCTCCTCCGAAAAGGATATCCAAAACACCTTTAAACACGGAGCCGACATCTACATAAACAAACCCAATACCTTTTGTGAAATGCTAAAGGTGGTCGAGAAGGCATTGAGGATTAATTGGCAGCAAGGTACCTCCCGTTTAGAAAGGGATAAATTTTTGCTCCGAGCTTAGAAAAATAGTCGTCGCTAAGAATCTGCCACCTGCTTCAGCTCTTTCTTATCCAATAAAATAATCCGTCCGCCACGCCCCGTGGCGATCAGGCCTTCCCCCTTAAAATCAGAAAGGGTACGGATTGCGGTTTCTTTTGTGGTTCCGATAAGGCCTGCAAAGTCTAACCGTGGAATATCGATCCCTTCGTTGAAGCTATCTTTAATAATACCCTTGTCGTACAATGCCAACAACGCCTTGGCTACCCGTTGCCTAATTGTGTCATAGGCTATGTCCATCAATTGACCCTGTACCTCATTGAGGTTGTTGGAAATAATACCAATAAATTTTTGGGCAATGGCAGGATTACCATAAATTAGCTGAATAAAATCTTCCTTGGGAATTCCAAAAACGACAGCATCTCCCAAAACCATTGCTGTATTTATATAGGAGACGCTTTGGTCCAGAATGGTTAGTTGCCCCATAAAATCACCTGCTTTATATATTCCCGTTACAAATTCCTTTCCAAACTCGGTGGATCTATAGAGTTTTACACTTCCACTTTCTATAAAATAAAGAGTATTTGCCCTATCTCCTTCGCGGAAGATGAAATCTTTCTTTTTGTATTTCTTGGGGAAATAGTCCCTCGAAATACTTTCCAGATTCAGATACTTCGATGCCTCGTCCAAGAATTGGTTTATACCTCCTATATTTTTGGAAAATTTCATTCTAAGAAAATCGTTCTTTTTCAACCGGCTTGCAATGGCTTTCAGTAGTTCGTCCTCTTCAAATGGTTTTGTCAAATAATCATCGGCACCTTTGTTCATGCCTTTTCGCATATCTGATTTTTCGGACTTGGCGGTCAAAAAGATAAATGGAATACCAGCCGTATTATTGTTTTTTCCCAAAGCTTCCAATACGCCAAAGCCATCCAGTTCGGGCATCATGATATCACAGACAATGACATCGGGTAAAACTTGTAATGCCTTTTCAACTCCTACTTTTCCATTTTCTGCCGTGAATACTTTATAATTGGCCAATTCCAAAATATCGGCAGTGGTTTCACGGACTTCAGTATTATCCTCGATTATCAATATTTTTTTCATTTTTGGCTTTGTTTTATACCGATGGTCGGGGGCGTCAAGGCTCAAAGTTTCTGGTTTCGGATTCTATTTTCTAATTTCCAAGTTCTAACTTCCGTTTTCCCTCTTGACCCAACGGTAGCTCAACGAAAAAAGTGCTTCCTTTTCCCAACTCGCTTTCAAAACATATAGTACCTTTCATAATGGAGACATATTGTTTAACGATAGGCAGACCAAGCCCAGTGCCTTGGATGTTAACGGCATTTTTACCACGGAAAAACAGTTCGAACAAATGTTCTTGTTCGTCCTGGGCAATGCCGATGCCCTGATCTTTTACGTTTATCGCAAGCATATCCTCTTTCCTTGAGATAGTTACGTGAATGTCCTTATATTCCCCAGAATATTTAATGGCATTGGTAAGCAAATTCACAATGATGTAGTGTAGCATCTTAGGATCAAGGAAAACGGGGATTGTCGGATCGCTACCGTCCAGTACGATTTTCTGACCTTTCTTTTTTGTATTCCTCATTTCACCGAACAAGTCTTTGGAGAACTGAACCAGATCAAAATGCTCGGGTTTGAGCAGTTCTTTGCCAGCTTCCAACCTGTCCAAAGAAAGAAAATCGTTTAGGATCACCACTAGGTGGCGCACGTTGGTTTTTATCCAGTCCACATATTTCTCTCTTTTCTCCTCCTTGGCGGGACTGTTATGACGGCCTATCAGGTTAGCGGAAGATAGGATAATGCTCAAGGGAGTCCGGAATTCGTGCGAGGCAGTTGCGATAAAACGAGACTTCATTTCATTTAATTTCTTCTCCTTATCCAAGGCTTTTCGTATTTCCTCGTCCGCCCGCCTGTGTTCCGTAACATTGTCGTAAACGAATAAGGCCCATTCAATATTTTTATCTACATACAACGGGGAAGTGTTTACCGAATACATATTCTTTCGAAACTCTGCTTCAAATGAGAACTGTTCTCCGTCCAGCGTTCTTCGTACCTGTTCTTTTAATGCTTTCTTCCTTTCTTTTGAAAAAACGTTCAGAGCTTCCACTTTCTTTCCCAGATAGTCGTTCTTTATAATATCAAATTTTTGAAGGTCCTCCCCTTCAACGGCTATTAACTCCATATCGACATTATAAATCATGATTATCCCATTGGGAAAGTTTTTGGCAACCGCGACGAACAGGGCCCGACTTGCCCTTGCTTTTTTTTCGGCAACCATTGTGGTCTGCATTTGATTTTCAAGGTCCTGATTGATCTCCACAAGTTTTTGTACAGTACCTTCGACCTGTTTGGTGCGATCCTTCACTTTTTGCTCTAACTTCTGGGAATAGCCCTCCAATTGTTCCATGTTTTCCCGAAGTATGAGCCGCACATAGTGTTGCTCTATGGCTACCCCAGCCAATTGTACCATATCCATCATGATTTTCCGATCAACTTCTTGGAGCTTTCCGGGATACTCCCTATAGACCGCACAAGTGCCCAAAAACTTCATATCGGAAGAGAGAATCGGAAAGGAGGAACAGGACCTGATGCTGTGCCGTAAGGCGAGTTCTTTGTAATCCTCCCAGAGAGGATCGTTTGCGATATCCTTGTTTGCGATATCCTCGTTCACGACTTCCTCTTTCAAAAACGCCGCATTACTGTACGAACACATTTTGGGATCGATGGACATTCCCTCGAGTCCTTGGATGAAACCCTCGGACAAATTAGAGGCGGCCAGGACATGCAGCTTATGCTTTTCTTTATCTAGAAGTAAAATCGAGGCCATGCAACCATCTATCTGTCCACTGATAGCCTCTGTTATCTCAAGACCTATAATGGGCAATGGCTTATGTTCTATAATAAGCTCCAATATCTTTCGAATTTCGTCTTTGAGCCGCGCTTCCTTTTTGCGTTGGGTGACATCGTTCAGCACACCGATAAAATGGGTAAGAACCCCCTGATCGTTATGCAAGGGCGTTAGGGCAATCTCGTTCCAGAACAAAGTGCCGTCCTTTTTATAATTACGGAGCGTTACTTGGCATGGTTCGCCTTTTTTGATGGCCGTACGTAAAATATCGATTGCCACTTGGCCCCTATCGCCATTTTGTAGAAATCTACAGTTTTTTCCCAATACTTCACCCTCGGAATAGCCGGTCATCTTGTAAAATGCATCATTAAAGTATACCACGGGAAGATCAGGCAATTTGGCATCCGCTATCAGTATACTGTTTCCCGCTGCCTCCAAGGCCCCGTTCCTAATATTCAATATATTCTGAATCGCCCTTTTCTGAGTGACGTCTCGGGACAATGCAAGTAATTTGCCCTTCTCCAGAGGCACGATCCGCACTTCAAAATCTGTCGATCGGTCCACCAAGGGAAGGTTTATCTCCAGGATCTGAATGGTTTTGGAGCGGTCGGCCTTTGCAAAGGTCTTGACTATATGCTCCCCGAGCTTATGTGGGAACACGTCCCTTACCTTTGTCCCGATAATATCTTCCATGGGCTGTGTGTGCAACCAAGGAACTGTGGACAATAGCTCCAAAACGGTACCGTTTTTATCGTGTACCGAAACCATATCGGGCAAGGCCTGTACAATGACCTTGTTTCTTGTCTCGCTGGCCTGAAGTTCATCCATAACTAATTTTCGTTCGGTAATGTCGCGGATAAGGATCAGATAATTTCCGTTCTTCTTGGCCACCATCCGGGCCTCAGAGATTTTCAATTCATTTTTTATGGAAAGTGAGTATTCAAAGTTTACCGAGGTACTTAATTTATCGCTTTTTTGAAAAGCGTCCCGAAATTGTTTATGGAGCTCCTTAGGAATCACATCATAAATACATTTACCGAGCAGTTCTTCTTTGGGCCGTAAAAGTCGGGAAGGATCTGGCGCATGCACATCAAGGCAAACTCCCTGTTTGTTCAAAACGAACATTAGGTCGGGCAGGGCCCGCAACATGGCTTCGTTTCTATCTTTTTTGGTCTTTTGTTCGAGTTCTGTTTCTTTATGGGTAGTATTGTCGCGCAGGAATATGATGGCCACTGTCCTGCCATCGATGGGAGACATAATTGAACTGATGTTCAGAAAAAAAATTACGCCGTCTTTTTTTAGCCCTTGTAGGTCCATCCTTTTGACAGCGGTCCTGGTTTTGGAATTATTTGAATACTTCTTTCTGAGATTTTTATATATTTTCCCAAATTCCTCCGGAATAAGGAATTCTATATTTTTATTGACCAGTTCTCCCTCTTGGTAACCGAACATTTGTTCACAAACGGTATTGCTCTTAAGGACGGTTCCCTGTTCATCCAATACCAGAATACCTTCCATGGCAGCTTCTAAAATGTTTTGGAGCAATACCCCCTCATTTAGTTTGTCTTCCATCTTCCCTTATGTTTATTTGGTCTAAGATCGATATACAGGATACGAATATCGATTACAATGCAGAAATATTCAAAATAGTTTTGATCCTTTACAATTTCTATACATTCTCAATACAGCGTTCGATGGACAACAAGAGATCTGTCATATCCGATGGCTTCACGATAAAATCCCTAGCTCCGGCTTCCAATCCTTTTTTAATGTCACTTTTTTCGCTTTGGGAACTAAAAAATATCAGGGGAATTTTTTTAAGGTGGGGGTGTTTTCCTAATTCTCCCAATAGGGCAATTCCATCCATCTCCGGCATCAATATATCGCAGATGATAAGATCGGGGAGGTGTTCCGCAATCTTTTCAAATCCATCATTTCCGTCAATAGCGGTGATAACCCGATATCCTTCCATTTCAAGTAGTTCAACGGTATTTTCACGAATTGCAATATTATCTTCGACAAGTATAATTGTTATCATGCAAAATATACTATTAGGAGAAAACTCATTATATGGTATTCTTTAAATATAAGGATTATATAGGAAAAATCCTTACAAATATTAACATTCCCTTTTGATTTATCAAAATGGGTGATCAATCCTTTAAAACAAGTTCAATCCCGATAGCTATCGGGACAAGTTCAAGTATCCGGCGACCTAGACCTGTTCTTTTTACATTGCTTCGGATCTCTTAATCCCCTTTTATCGTAAAGGTAAAAATACTTCCCCAATCCAGTTTGCTCGTAAACGAAATAGTGCCCCCCATCAACCGCAAATAGCGTTGAACGATGCCAAGGCCTAGACCCGTGCCCTGAATATGCACGGCATTCTTTGCCCTAAAAAAACGTTTAAAAAGATGTCGTTGCTCCTCCTCGGGTATACCGATACCCTTATCCAAGATACTCGCTGTTATCTGTCCATGCTCTAGCGTGGTCTTAATATCTACGTTGTCATCCGAAAATTTAGTGGCGTTCGAGAGCAGGTTTAAAATTACATGGCGCAACAACCTTCTGTCCTGTACAACTTCGGTATTTCCTTTATGCTCATAATTTATACGTTGTCCTTCCTTTAGCATTCCCTCCATTTCTTCGAGAATTCCGCCAATAAATTGCTTCAGGTCAAACGGCTCTTTATGTACCCGGACCATCCCCTTCTCCAATTTATCGATCGACAGAAAATCATCTAGAATATTGGCAAAATGCTTAGCAGAAGATTTGATGCGCGCTATATGTGGCTTTTCCCTATCGTATTTCCCCTGTTCGTTATACCTCTCGATCAAGGCTATCGATGACATTACAATGGTAATCGGGGTACGCAGTTCGTGGGAGGCGACGGAAACAAAGTTGGTCTTCATTTCATTGATCTTTTTTTCGCTCTCCAGAGCATCGCTCAATTCCTTGGTGCGCTCTTTAATGATTTCCTTGAGTCCCTCGGTATAGTGTCTTTTGGAAGTTTCCTCCTTGTTTCGTTCCGTAATGTCCTCCCCTGCACTTAAAGATCCGATGATGTTTCCCGAAATATCCAACAAAGTAGTATTGGACCAAGCGATCAACCTCAATTGGCCGTTCTTGCAACGTACTTTCGATTCAAAATAGGGAGGCAATATCAAATTGTGGTAATTAGGTTCGTAATCGAAGGAGCCCTCCGTGTTTTTTTCGCCGTTTTCCAAAAAATTGCCGAACCAGCTTTCTCCTTCGATCTCTTGCCTGTCAAAGCCCAAAAGGTCGCAGCCCTTTTGATTGATCATCTGCACCTTGTTCTCTCTATCCAACATTAGAAAAATGACCGGTGCTAATTTAAGATACTCTTCAATACTTTGTTTTTCCTTTTGAAGGTCTTCGTATTCCTTTTTTAGGGTTTCGGACTTTTTAAAAGCAGAAAAATCCTGCATGGATAGGCGGCATTCCCGTATAGGTCGATTTTCATCTTCCGAAACGGCCCCGTGCAGCAGTGCCGTAAATGGATTTCCGCTTTTAGGTTCCATTTGAACTTCAACGGGCGGCAGGAGTCCGGTCTTGAACGCGTCCTTCAACTTTAAAAACAACATATTAGAGCTCTCTTTGGAAGTAAAGGCGGATAACGGCTTGCCCTTAAGGCTAGAACGTTCGGTACCCAATAGGTCGCAGCCCGTAAGATTGATATTTTCTATAATTCCTTTTTCATTAAGTACCAGATAGCCCACGGGGGCAAAGTCGAAGAGGCTGGTGTACTGATCCCTTACTTCCTCTAGGCGCCGCTGGGTTTCCAGCAGTTCCTGGTTCTGCATTTCCAATTTTACCTGGTGTACCTCCAACTCGTGCAGTAGCGTCGTGGCATCCTTCATAGAAAGACCGGTCCGAGGATCCAGCATTTTTTCCAACCGTGCCTCTACTTTAGTTCGCAATTCGTCTTTTGAAGAATTTTTATTTGCCATTTGTTCTTTTTTTTTAATGTGGCCAATTCCTTTTCGGTTTACGTAAGTTCCCCCAAATCATTAAACCTTTGGCCCTTCTTTTGGGTAAACTACATGTACTTGGCAAGAAACTTATAGAATTCACTTTTCAAGTCGGCATAAATCTGCCGTTGGGCTTCCATACGGTTCCTAAACTCCAAATGCTTTTTGGCAAATGTTGTGTCGATGGAGTCTTCATCTCTTATACTAAGTTCCGCCATGTTTGTTTCGTGCAAATTGATGTCGTGCTGTAACGTGTCGATAATCTCCTGGTGTATTATAAATTCATTTTGGTAATGTTCCAATTGGGCCAGAACGTTTTTATCCGTCCATCGCATGACCAGTTCGCTCAATCGGTTTTTAAAGCTTTTCAGCTCGTCTTCCCAAAAGGCAATTTCCGACCGCCATTGTTGGTGCTCAAAATGCAGGTCTTCGTTGTAGAGCACTTCCTTTACTTTTACTTTTTCCATATCGTTTTTTATTTAGATTGTTTATATTCGTTTCATATAGAAATTCTGAAATCTTGCAAGTCCAGACGAGGTTTCTGGAAACCACCTACTTGGGAGGATGCTTCTACAAGTCCCTCTAACAAGACTATTAAAAATATTAAAAACCCGATGCTCTGCAGATAAACGGGAATAATGGGGTAAAGCATCTCGCTTGCGATATCAGCAAACATACTTAACAGGGGAAGTATCCAAACTATGTGAATTTTGTATTTAAATACTTTCTTCACACGTTTGGAATCTCTTAGCAAAACAGCGAGATTTATAAAAGACTTTTTATGAACTAATTTAATTGGCAAAAAATATCCTTCAAGGTCTGTCAAGTCGTGTTCAGGCCTTTTTGGAATGTAATTTCTTCTTTAGTTCCTCAAGATCTTTCTCGGTCTTTCTCAAATTTTTTTTGCTTGCAACATTTCCTCTTCTTCGCCCGCATTTAAGTGGTCGTAGACCTCTAGGGAAAATCTTTTGTGGTGATCGTGCATTAGGGCCAATTGGTCGCGTTCATTTGTGTTGTGTATCATAATATAGAATGTTAAATTGTTTCTGTTTATATAATTATTCCTTTCTTCTTTTGTTTAGTGAAATTCCCAAGGTAATCCTATAAAGTCCCATAAAGAAAAAACCGAAACTGACCGTATAAATTAACGCCAGCTCGCCCAAAATAGGCTTTGCCTGGAGCCACCAGTATTTATTGTTGGTAGATAATTGCTTTGACATAACTTCACACTTTACATTGCTAAAGTAATAGAGGTCGGTCATTGGGAATGCTACTTTTGTAGCAAAGCCCTTAAAATATCAAAAATTTTATACTGATTTTGCTATATCTACCAACTGTTCGAACATAAATACACTTAAAGGATCGTGGTCCGCTGGTGAAGTTAAGTAGGACAGTCAAATAGCTTTTCTGGAATGGGGGCATCTGTAGAAAATAGGCCGTAACAGCTCTCCAACAATAGTTCTGAAAACTACATTGATGAACAACGATTCACTTTTTGATACTTACGATTTCCTATTGTTTTGTATAGTATAAAAGAGAACTCATTTCAGCTTTTTGGATTGAAGCAAAATTAGATATTTTTTGTTCAATTCAAGACTTTTTTAAGTTGCATAGCGTCGTTACGGAAGGAAAAAAAGACAAAAAGTGGATGAAAAATGACTCCTGAAGCTTCGGGATCTAGCCAATTGAAAAAGTTTAAATGAGTTCAGATAGAAATTCAGAACACGTACTTTTCCTCTGCAATAGAAATCAACAGTTGCAGGTTTTTGATATCTATGTTTTTACGGCCTACGGAAATTGCACCACATTTTTTTAACTGTTGGATATGCCTGCTGACTACTGCCCGAGTGGTCCCTATTAATCCAGCAATCTCGTCGTTGGGCAGATTGTTGATGGTTTCCAACTTATGGTTATCATCGTTTATGTGCCTTAATAATAGTCCCGAAAGCCTTACCAAGGTGCTGTGCAACGAAATATCGGCAGCTCCCTCTTCTAGCTTGCGCATTCTTCTGGCCATATAATGCATCACCGTGTTCCCCATAGTCGGTAAGCCGGACATCCATTGGCGCATGGTTCCTATTTCTATCCTTAAAACATCTATATTGTCTATCGCCTCCCAATATATATTGTGAGATCCATTATCCATCAGATACAGCACATCAAAAACATCCCCTTTTCCCAGTATGTAAATGGTGTGCTCCCTGCCACTGTTGGGATTGAGTTTATATACTTTGAGCCTTCCTGAAACAATAAAATGAAATGCGGTCGTAACATCGGCACTATTCTTAAAGGTATTTAAACGCCAATGTTCGGGAGTCATATGTGTCAATAATGTTTTTAAAGAATCGACACTTATGTCGTTAAAGAAGGGAGAGGACTTCAATGCTTCCAAATATCTTACGAAGTGCGTGTTCTCAGGATTCATATCCGTCATTTAGAAGTTAATTATCTAAACCTAAATATTATAAATCAAAGAATCAATGATGTGGATCATCTTTGGTGATCCTATATGCCTTTTTACTTTTCTGGATCAACATTCGTTCC
>CAJDXC010000032.1_pt2 | contig 14315 bp, 12 predicted proteins | sample 7391681 | NCBI WGS metagenome assembly CAJDXC01 (sample SAMEA7055742, study PRJEB34461) | soil metagenome | biome: terrestrial ecosystem; feature: Peninsula; material: soil | place: Antarctica | collected 2016 | reverse complement strand
TCCATGTCCCAAAGGACAAGTATATAGTAAAAAAACAATGCAAGTCGTTTGAGGAGGGTATCGATGCTGCCTGTAATTCCTTGGAAAGGAAATTAGTAAAAAGAAAGGAAAAATTAAGGGCCAATGCATAATGAAAATATTTCTTAAATTGTTTTGATTAAAAAAATATTTATCTACATTTGCAGTCCGTTAGAAATAGCGGACTTTTTTTGTAGTAAAAAGGGGTTGAAAAGCCGATGTAGCTCAGTTGGCTAGAGCAGCTGATTTGTAATCAGCAGGTCGTGGGTTCGAGTCCCTCTATCGGCTCTCTAATTAAGAATTTAGAGTTGTATATTAAAAAAGAGGAGTGCAGGTGCCTCTTGGTTCGTTTAAAATATTGAAATTGAAGTTATGAATTCTACAGTTGTAATTCATAATTAACAAAGGGGAGATACTCAAGCGGCCAACGAGGGCAGACTGTAAATCTGCTGACTACGTCTTCGCAGGTTCGAATCCTGCTCTCCCCACAAGTGCGGTAACGCAGGTTCCCCCGAAGTTTCGGGGCTGCTCTCCCCACTGAGATTCCTGCGGAGGCAGGAATCTCAAAATGCCAAATCTCAAGTACCAAATTCCAATTGGGATTTGTTTGAAATTTGAATTTGTTCATTAAGTTATTGGAATTTGGAATTTCCTAAAAATTGCGGGAGTAGCTCAGTTGGTAGAGCGTCAGCCTTCCAAGCTGAATGTCGCCGGTTCGAACCCGGTCTCCCGCTCTAAAGTTCTTTTAAAATTGAAAATATGGAAAGTTCCGTATTTTTCATTTACAGACGGAGGACAGGGTGAGTCCCGAAGTTTCGGGATATGTGCTGTACGCCCGCCTGAATGGGCAAACTGTCGCAATAAACCCGGCTCGCACCTCCAGACGTAATATGGATGGGTCTCCTTCTCTTTTAAAAGGTGGTTAAAAGTTAAGTCGTTGGAAGATATCTTGAACTTGAAACCTGGAACCTAACAAAAGCCGGTGTAGCTCAGGGGTAGAGCGTTTCCTTGGTAAGGAAGAGGTCATGAGTTCAAATCTCATCATTGGCTCAATTAAGGCATAATATTGTACACTAATATAAACTAAGATTAAAATTCATTAAACATGGCAAAGGCAACATTTGATCGTTCCAAACCGCACTTAAATATAGGTACTATTGGACACGTGGATCACGGTAAAACTACATTGACTGCCGCTATTACTACGGTATTGGCAAACGCAGGATTATCTGAAAAGAGAAGTTTCGATTCTATCGATAACGCTCCGGAGGAAAAAGAAAGAGGTATTACCATTAATACATCGCACGTAGAATATTCTACCGCTAAGCGTCACTACGCCCATGTTGACTGTCCAGGTCACGCGGATTACGTAAAGAACATGGTTACTGGTGCTGCCCAGATGGACGGTGCTATTTTAGTGGTCGCAGCTACGGATGGTCCTATGCCCCAAACCCGTGAGCATATCCTTTTGGGTCGCCAAGTGGGTATTCCAAGAATGGTTGTGTTTATGAACAAAGTGGACATGGTCGATGATGATGAGCTTTTGGAGCTTGTTGAGATGGAAATTAGGGAATTGCTTTCTTTCTACGAATATGATGGTGACAATGGTCCTGTAATTCCTGGTTCTGCTTTGGGTGCACTTAACGGTGAGCAAAAATGGGTAGATTCTGTTATGCAATTGATGGATGCAGTTGATAGCTGGATTGAATTGCCAGTAAGAGATATTGATAAGCCTTTCTTGATGCCAGTTGAAGATGTATTTACCATTACCGGTCGTGGTACTGTTGCCACAGGACGTATTGAAACTGGTGTTGCCAACACAGGTGATTCCGTTGAAATCATCGGGATGGGAGCTGAGAAATTGACTTCTACGGTTACTGGGGTTGAGATGTTCCGTAAGATTTTGGATCGTGGTGAAGCCGGTGATAACGTGGGTATCCTTTTAAGAGGTATTGACAAATCACAGATTAAAAGAGGGATGGTAATCTGTAAGCCAGGTTCCGTGAAGCCTCACGCCAAATTCAAAGCGGAGGTCTATATCCTTAAAAAAGAAGAAGGTGGTCGTCATACTCCGTTCCACAACAACTATCGTCCTCAGTTCTATGTAAGAACTACCGACGTTACTGGAACAATTAACCTTCCAGATGGAATAGAAATGGTAATGCCAGGAGATAACCTTACGATTACTGTTGATCTATTGTCTCCAATTGCACTAAGTCTTGGTCTTCGTTTTGCTATCCGAGAAGGTGGTAGAACTGTAGGTGCTGGACAGGTTACCGAGATTATTGATTGATTTTAAATTATATAATTGCATTTAAAGGTGTCCGGGCTTTAATTGTCGGGATACCTTTAAATGTAAATATAAACGGGTGTAGCTCATCCCGATAGTTATCGGGAGGTAGAGCACCACAAAAACGGGTGTAGCTCAGTTGGTAGAGCACTGGTCTCCAAAACCAGGTGTCGGGAGTTCGAGCCTCTCCTCCCGTGCAGAATGAAGGGACGGAAGTCTGTAAGGCGAGAAGTTTATGCTGAGCGAAGTCGAAGCAAGCCTCTCCTCCCGTGCTTAATTGTCCTTGGTTCCTAAGGAAACATTTAGACCAGGCATACAATATTTTCCCTAGGGAAGTGAAATATGTAGATTGATAATTACTTCTGCTCCACTTTTAACCATATAGAAAATCGATTGCGACATGATTACATATATAAAGGAATCCTATCTAGAACTTAAGAACCATGTTACCCTGCCCCCGAGGGCAGAATCTACCAATCTAATGGTGGTAGTTGCCGTATTTTCAATATTGTTTGCTCTGGCAACTTGGGGAGTTGATAGTGTTTTTGGTAAATTGATACAATTCTATTTCAATAAGTTAATTGGTTAAAGTGAACTCTATGTCAGAAATATTGGATAAGAAATGGTATGTGGTGAGGGCCGTAAGTGGTCAGGAAAACAAGATTAAGGGCTATATCGAAGCAGAGGTCGCCCGGCATGGTTTTTCAGATTACTTAGAGGATGTTTTGGTGCCTACCGAAAAGGTTGTCCAGATTAGAAACGGTAAGAAAATAAATAAAGAAAGGGTCTATTTCCCTGGATATATTATGATAAAGGCCAATCTCGGTGGAGAAATGGTGCATATTATTAGGTCTATCACGAATGTAATTGGATTTTTAGGGGAGACCAAAGGTGGGGACCCCGTGCCCTTACGTAAATCGGAAGTGAACAGGATGCTTGGCAAGGCCGATGAATTGGCCGTTAACACGGATAGTGTTGCTATTCCCTTCGTCTTGGGAGAGACCATAAAAGTTATCGACGGTCCTTTTAATGGATTTAACGGAACGGTCGAAAAAATCAATGAAGAGAAACGCAAGTTGGAGGTAATGGTGAAGATTTTCGGAAGGAAAACCCCCTTGGAACTAAGCTATATGCAGGTAGAAAAAGTATAAGAAGAACTGTTACATATATCAAAGTTGTGTTGCTTCCAAATTAATACAACTTCAATTTAATTTAAAACAATGGCAAAAGAAATAAGTAAAGTAGTTAAACTACAAGTTAGGGGAGGTGCAGCGAATCCGTCGCCACCGGTTGGACCCGCTTTAGGTGCTGCCGGTGTTAACATCATGGAATTCTGTAAGCAGTTCAACGCGCGTACACAGGATAAACCAGGCAAAGTATTGCCAGTTGCTATCACGGTATACAAGGATAAGTCGTTTGACTTCGTTGTAAAGACACCGCCAGCGGCAGTTCAGCTTATGGAAGCGGCTAAGGTTAAAAAAGGATCTGGCGAACCTAACAGAAACAAGGTTGCAAGTGTGTCTTGGGAACAAATCAAGGCCATTGCAGAGGACAAAATGGTAGATTTAAATGCCTTTACCGCGGAATCGGCTATGAGCATGGTTGCGGGTACGGCAAGATCTATGGGTCTAAAAGTTTCAGGAACTAGACCTTTTTAAAATCTTAAAAGCAATTTAGAATGGCAAAATTAACAAAAAAGCAAAAGGAGGCCTACGCAAAAATAGATAAGAGCAAGATCTATTCTATCGATGAGGCTTCTGCTTTGATAAAAGAAATAACCAATACAAAATTCGACTCATCCGTCGATATCGCGGTACGTTTGGGAGTAGATCCCAGAAAGGCGAACCAGATGGTCCGCGGTGTTGTCACCCTACCACATGGTACTGGTAAGGATGTGAAGGTTTTGGCGTTGGTAACTCCGGATAAAGAGGCAGAAGCCCTGGAAGCTGGCGCTGATTTTGTAGGATTGGACGAATATTTGGAGAAAATAAAAAACGGTTGGACCGATGTTGATGTAATCATCACCATGCCAAGCGTAATGGGTAAATTGGGTCCCTTGGGCCGTATTTTGGGTCCGCGTGGCCTTATGCCCAATCCAAAGACAGGAACCGTTACTATGGATGTGGCCAAGGCCGTATCTGAAGTAAAGGCTGGTAAAATTGATTTCAAGGTAGATAAAACAGGTATCGTACATGCGGCTATTGGAAAAGTTTCCTTTTCTGCGGACAAGATTTCCGAAAATGCCAAGGAATTGTTGGATACTTTGGTAAAGCTTAAACCAGCGGCGGCAAAGGGTATTTATATGAAAACTGTTTACCTATCCAGTACAATGAGCCCAAGTGTTCAACTAGACCCAAAATCAGTTTAACTGGTAGTTTAAAATTTTCATTATGACAAGAGAAGAAAAACATAAAGTTATACAAGACTTAACTGCTCAGTTATCCGAGCATTCCACAATTTACCTTGCGGATATCTCTGGGATGAATGCCTCTACCACTACTGACTTGAGAAGGGCTTGTTTTAAGGCGAACTTAAAACTGGCAGTGGTCAAAAATACCTTGCTAGCAAAAGCAATGGAGGCATCTGATAAGGATTTTGGAGAGTTGCCCGATGTTTTGAAGGGAAATACCTCCATCATTTTTTCCGAAACAGGTAATGCCCCTGCAAAGCTGATCAAATCCTTTAGGAAAAAATCCAGTATACCCTTGTTGAAAGGAGCCTATATCATGGAGTCCATTTACATTGGTGATGAACAATTGGATGCCTTGATTGATATTAAATCCAAAGAGGAGTTGATCGGGGATATTATTGCATTGTTGCAATCTCCTGCCAAGAACGTTATCTCCGGACTTAAATCTGGCGGTGGCAAACTTGCGGGAATCCTGAAGACCTTATCAGAAAGATAATAAGTACGCACTCTAAACAATTATATTTTTAAAATTTTATTAAACGATAGAAAAATGGCAGATTTAAAAAATTTCGCAGAACAATTGGTTAACTTGACCGTAAAGGAAGTAAATGAGTTAGCTACTATTTTAAAAGATGAATACGGTATTGAGCCTGCTGCTGCTGCAGTTGCAGTTGCCGCTGGAGGTGCCGCCGATGCTGGTGAGGAAGTTGAGGAAAAAACCGAATTTGATGTAATCCTTAAAGCAGCTGGTCCTTCTAAACTGGCCGTAGTTAAATTGGTTAAGGAATTAACCGGACTAGGTTTAAAAGAAGCCAAGGATATTGTTGATAGCGCACCAAAACCTATCAAAGAAGGCATTTCTAAGGACGAGGCCGAAGGCATCGTAAAATCATTGCAAGAAGCCGGAGCAGAAGTTGAGCTTAAATAAGGGCACAACAATATTGTTTTTGGTTTAGGTCTATCCGCGTTGAGCGGCTAGGCCTAAACTTATTTTTGGCATATTAAGATATATGCCCCCCGTTTTTTAGTATTCACATTCAAAATTTTGTCCATTGATGTTCACAAATCAGACTGAGAGAATAAGTTTTGCATCCGCTAAGAACATACCGAACTACCCGGATTTCTTGGACATTCAGATAAAATCGTTTCAGGATTTCTTTCAACTTGAAACTAAATCTGACGAACGGGAAAATGAAGGTCTTTACAATACCTTCATGGAAAACTTCCCCATTACAGATACACGAAACCAGTTCGTTTTAGAGTTTTTAGACTATTTTATAGACCCTCCGCGATATTCCATCCAGGAATGCATCGAACGGGGACTTACCTATAGTGTTCCTCTAAAGGCACGGTTAAAGCTGTATTGTACAGACCCGGAACATGAAGATTTTGAGACTATCGTCCAAGACGTTTATTTAGGCACTATACCCTATATGACGCCTAGCGGCACCTTTGTAATAAATGGGGCCGAACGTGTAGTGGTTTCACAATTACACCGTTCTCCAGGGGTGTTCTTTGGTCAATCTTTCCATGCCAATGGCACCAAGTTGTATTCTGCTAGGGTTATCCCATTTAAAGGCTCATGGATAGAATTTGCAACCGATATTAATGGCGTTATGTACGCTTATATCGATAGAAAGAAAAAACTACCGGTTACCACCTTGTTCCGCGCCATCGGTTTTGAGCGTGACAAGGATATTTTGGAAATTTTTGACCTTTCCGAAGAGATAAAGGTTACCCAAGCCGGACTTAAAAAAGTATTGGGTCGCAAATTGGCCGCAAGAGTGTTGAACACTTGGCACGAGGATTTTGTGGATGAGGATACAGGCGAGGTTGTTTCCATCGAAAGAAACGAGATTATCCTGGATAGGGATACCGTTCTTGAGAAGGACCATATCAACGAAATCTTGGAGGCCGATGTAAAGACTATTCTTTTACACAAGGAGAATAATGCGCAGAGCGATTATGCCATTATCCACAATACCTTACAAAAGGATCCAACGAACTCCGAAAAAGAAGCCGTTGAACATATTTACAGACAATTGCGTAACGCCGAACCACCCGATGAGGAAACGGCACGTGGCATTATAGATAAATTGTTCTTTTCCGATCAACGGTACAACCTCGGTGAGGTGGGCCGTTACAGAATGAACAAAAAATTGGGTCTTGATATCGGAATGGACAAGCAAGTGCTTACCAAGGAAGATATCATCACCATCATTAAATATTTGATCGAACTTATCAACTCCAAAGCGGAGATCGATGATATCGATCACCTTTCCAACCGTCGGGTACGTACCGTTGGGGAGCAGCTATCCCAGCAGTTCGGGGTAGGTCTTGCCCGTATGGCCAGGACCATCCGTGAACGTATGAACGTTCGAGACAATGAAGTGTTTACTCCGATAGATTTGATCAACGCCAAGACCTTGTCTTCCGTAATCAACTCGTTCTTCGGAACCAACCAGTTGTCCCAGTTTATGGACCAGACCAACCCGTTGGCAGAGATTACCCATAAGAGAAGATTATCTGCCCTAGGGCCAGGTGGACTTTCTAGGGAGCGCGCCGGATTCGAGGTTCGTGACGTTCACTATACCCACTATGGTAGGTTGTGCCCCATAGAAACGCCGGAAGGACCGAACATTGGTCTTATTTCTTCCTTGGCGGTCTTTGCAAAGGTAAACCCAATGGGATTCTTGGAAACTCCTTATAGGAAAGTGAATAATGGAAAAGTGGATACGAAGGAATTCGTTTACTTAAGTGCCGAGGAAGAGGAAGGAATGAAGATTTCCCAGGCCAACATTCCTTTAAAGAGTGATGGTACTACCATAGATAGGGAAAAGGTTATTGCTAGGGAAGAAGGTGATTTTCCGGTCGTTGATCCAACGGAGTTAAATTATACCGATGTGGCGCCCAACCAGATTGCCTCTATCTCCGCTTCCTTGATACCTTTCTTGGAGCACGATGATGCAAACAGGGCACTGATGGGATCTAACATGATGCGGCAGGCCGTTCCATTGATTAAACCAGAGTCGCCTATTGTAGGTACTGGCTTGGAAAGACAGGTAGCTTCCGACTCCAGAGTATTGATAAATGCAGAAGGGGATGGTATCATCGAATACGTGGATTCACAGAAGATCACCATCAAATATAACAGGACAGAAGAAGAGCGATTGGTAAGCTTTGAGGACGATTCCAAAACCTATAATTTGGTGAAGTTCAGGAAGACGAACCAAGGGACTTCCATCAACCTCAAGCCTATTGTCAAAAAAGGCGATAAGGTGAAAAAAGGTCAGGTACTTTGTGAGGGATATGCCACCGAAAACGGGGAACTTGCTTTGGGCAGGAACCTAAAGGTAGCCTTTATGCCTTGGAAAGGGTATAACTTTGAAGATGCGATCGTAATTTCTGAAAAAGTGGTACGTGAGGATATTTTTACTTCCATACATATAGATGAATATTCTTTGGAAGTTCGGGATACCAAATTGGGTGCCGAGGAATTGACCAATGATATCCCCAACGTTTCCGAGGAAGCAACCAAGGATTTGGACGAGTACGGTATGATCCGGATAGGAGCAGAGGTAAAACCTGGCGATATCCTGATCGGTAAGATTACCCCAAAAGGGGAATCCGATCCAACTCCCGAGGAAAAATTATTGCGAGCCATCTTTGGGGACAAGGCTGGCGATGTTAAGGATGCTTCCTTAAAGGCATCCCCATCCCTAAGAGGTGTGGTCATCGATAAAAAATTGTTCTCTAGATCTGTCAAGGACAAGCGCAAGCGTTCTGAGGATAAAGAAGATTTGGCGAAATTGGAGTTAGAATACGAGGTGAAGTTCGAACAATTGAAGGATATCCTTATCGAGAAACTGTTTACGCTGGTAAATGGTAAGACTTCTCAAGGAGTATTGAACGACCTTGGGGAAGAGGTACTTCCAAAAGGAAAGAAGTACACCATGAAAATGTTGAACGCCGTTGACGATTTTGCCCATTTAGTGGGTGGAAGCTGGACAACGGACAAGGAAAACAACGAATTGGTGACCGATCTTTTACACAACTATAAGATTAAGTTGAACGACCTTCAAGGAAACCTTAGACGGGACAAGTTCACCATTTCGGTTGGGGATGAGTTGCCTGCAGGCATTATGAAATTGGCGAAAGTTTATATCGCTAAGAAACGTAAGCTTAAAGTGGGTGATAAAATGGCGGGGCGTCACGGTAACAAGGGTATTGTTGCCCGTATCGTTCGTCATGAAGACATGCCTTTCTTGGAAGATGGAACTCCTGTGGATATCGTTCTTAACCCGCTTGGAGTACCTTCGAGGATGAACATTGGTCAGATTTATGAGACCGTTTTAGGTTGGGCCGGACTTAAATTGGGCAAGAAATATGCGACCCCGATTTTTGATGGTGCCACCTTGGACCAGATCAATGCTTACACCGATGAGGCAGGTATTCCAAGATTTGGACATACTTACCTTTACGATGGTGGAACAGGACAGCGTTTTGACCAACCTGCAACGGTGGGAATTATCTATATGCTGAAACTTGGACACATGGTAGACGATAAGATGCACGCACGTTCCATAGGGCCATACTCTCTGATTACACAGCAACCTTTGGGTGGAAAAGCCCAATTTGGGGGTCAGCGATTCGGGGAGATGGAAGTTTGGGCTTTGGAAGCTTATGGTGCATCCGCTACTCTAAGGGAAATATTGACGGTTAAGTCCGATGACGTTATCGGTAGGGCCAAGACGTATGAATCCATTGTGAAAGGAGAAACCATGCCAGAACCTGGCTTGCCAGAATCATTCAACGTATTGATGCACGAACTTAAGGGATTAGGTTTGGACATTAGGTTGGAAGAATAATAGAAATAGGCTAGAGCACTATTTGTAACACTCATTTTTAATTTACTATCACCATATTGTAATGGCTAGACTAAAAGATAATAATCCAATTAAAAGGTTCGATAAAATTTCAATCGGATTGGCCTCTCCAGAATCTATTTTGGCAGAGTCCAGAGGTGAAGTTTTAAAGCCCGAAACAATTAATTATAGAACCCATAAGCCAGAGCGCGACGGGCTTTTCTGTGAGCGTATTTTTGGTCCTGTAAAGGATTATGAATGTGCCTGCGGCAAGTACAAGCGTATACGGTATCGCGGTATTGTTTGTGATCGTTGTGGGGTAGAGGTTACCGAGAAAAAAGTACGTCGGGATAGGGTAGGACACATCAATTTGGTGGTTCCCGTTGCCCATATCTGGTATTTTAGATCGCTGCCCAACAAAATCGGTTATCTGTTGGGATTGCCATCCAAGAAATTGGATATGATTATTTATTACGAGCGATATGTGGTCATTCAACCAGGTAACGCTACAGGTCCCGAAGGTGAGGAGGTTCAAAAAATGGACTTTTTGACCGAGGAGGAATATCTGAATATTCTAGAGACCCTTCCGCAGGACAATCAATATTTGGAAGACACGGATCCCAACAAATTTATCGCCAAAATGGGAGCCGAGTGTCTTATCGACCTTTTGTCCCGTATTGATTTGAATGAACTTTCGTACGAATTAAGGCATAAGGCGAACACGGAAACTTCCAAACAAAGGAAGACGGAGGCCCTAAAAAGGCTACAAGTAGTGGAATCGTTGCGGGAATCCCAAAATAATAGGGATAACCGGCCGGAATGGATGATTATGAAAGTAATCCCTGTTATTCCACCAGAACTTAGACCTTTGGTGCCGTTGGACGGTGGGCGATTTGCCACATCCGACCTGAACGACCTATACAGAAGGGTTATCATCCGTAACAACCGTCTAAAACGTTTGGTCGAAATAAAAGCTCCAGAGGTAATCCTTAGGAACGAAAAGAGGATGTTACAAGAATCCGTGGATTCCTTGTTTGATAATACCCGTAAGGCTTCTGCCGTTAAGACGGAATCTAATAGGCCATTGAAATCCCTTTCAGATTCCTTGAAAGGAAAACAAGGGCGTTTCCGTCAAAACCTTTTGGGAAAAAGGGTAGATTATTCCGCTCGTTCGGTAATCGTCGTTGGACCCGAAATGAGATTGTTCGAATGTGGTCTGCCAAAAGATATGGCAGCGGAACTTTACAAACCGTTCGTAATCCGTAAGTTGATCGAGAGAGGTATTGTAAAGACCGTTAAATCGGCCAAGAAAATAATAGACAAGAAAGAACCAGTAGTTTGGGACATTCTGGAGAACGTGTTAAAGGGTCACCCAGTTTTACTTAACCGTGCCCCTACCTTGCACCGTTTGGGTATCCAAGCGTTTCAACCCAAGTTGATCGAAGGTAAGGCAATACGGCTGCATCCCTTGGTGTGTACCGCCTTTAACGCGGATTTCGATGGGGATCAAATGGCCGTTCACTTACCATTGGGCCCCGAGGCTATCTTGGAGGCACAACTATTGATGTTGGCATCCCATAATATCCTGAATCCAGCCAATGGCTCCCCGATTACCGTACCTTCCCAGGATATGGTATTGGGTCTGTATTATATGACCAAGGAAAGAAAATCTACCCCAGAGGCAAAGGTTAAAGGGGAAGGACTTACCTTTTATTCCGATGAGGAAGTTGTAATCGCATTTAACGAAGGCCAATTGGATCTTAACGCCGGAATCAAGGTTAGGACAAGGGACTTTAATGAAGAAGGACAATTGGTCAACAAGATTATAACCACCACTACGGGAAGAGTACTCTTCAATATGGTAGTACCCGAGGAAGCTGGTTTTGTGAACGAGGTATTGAACAAAAAATCATTGCGGGATATTATCGGTAGAATTTTAAATGTTACCGATGTTCCTACGACTGCCGATTTCTTGGACAAGATAAAGACTATGGGTTACGAATTTGCTTTCAAAGGTGGTTTGTCCTTTAGTCTGGGAGATATCATTATCCCTAAAGAAAAGCCAGAAATGATAGCAGATGCCAACAATCAGGTAGATGGTATTATGGCCAACTATAACATGGGGCTTATTACTAACAATGAGCGTTACAACCAGGTTATTGATGTGTGGACCTCTACCAATGCCTTGCTGACGGAATTGGCGATGAAACGTATCCGGGAAGACAAACAAGGGTTTAACTCGGTTTATATGATGTTGGATTCTGGTGCAAGGGGCTCCAAGGAGCAGATTCGCCAGCTTACCGGGATGAGGGGATTGATGGCCAAGCCCAAAAAATCGACTGCCGGAGGAGGGGAAATCATTGAGAACCCTATCCTATCCAACTTTAAGGAAGGATTATCCATTTTGGAATACTTTATCTCTACCCACGGAGCCCGGAAAGGACTTGCAGATACCGCATTGAAAACTGCGGATGCGGGTTACTTAACACGACGTTTGGTAGATGTTTCCCAAGATGTGATCATCAATATAGAAGATTGTGAGACCCTTAGGGGAATTGTGGTCGAAGCCTTGAAGAAGAATGAAGAAATCGTGGAAACTGTAGGGGAACGTATCCTTGGCAGGGTTTCATTGCACGATGTATATAATCCTTTGACGGAAGAATTGTTGTTAAACGCCGGCCAAGAGATTAAGGAAGCCGATGTCAAGAAAATCGAGGCATCGCCCATTGAGCGGATCGAAGTGCGTTCTGCTTTGACCTGCGAGGCACAGAAAGGAATTTGTGCCAAGTGTTATGGAAGGAGCCTTTCTACCAATAAAATGGTACAAAGAGGTGAGGCTGTTGGTGTTGTTGCCGCACAGTCCATCGGGGAACCTGGTACTCAGTTAACCCTTCGTACCTTCCACGTAGGGGGTATTGCAGGAAACATTTCTGAAGAAAGTAAACTAGAAGCAAAATTTGCCGGGGTTGTAGAAATCGAGGACCTAAGAACCGTTAAAGGTATAGATAGCGAAGAAAAGGGATCTGAAATCGTTATTTCCAGAACATCGGAAATTAAGATTACGGATAGCAGGACAGGAATTACCTTGAGCACCAATAATATTCCTTATGGATCCCAATTGTTTGTAAAGAATGGGGATAAGATTGCCAAAAGTGAGCTTATTTGCCAATGGGATCCCTACAACGGGGTAATTGTATCCGAATTCCCAGGACAAATCTCCTATGAAAATATCGAACAAGGGATTACCTACCAAGTAGAAATCGATGAGCAGACCGGATTCCAAGAAAAAGTTATTTCTGAATCCAGGAATAAAAAATTGATTCCTACCTTGTTGATCAAGGATAACAAGGGTGACGTATTGCGTTCGTACAACCTACCTGTTGGTTCTCATATCATGGTAGATGATAATGATAAGATCAGGGAAGGCAAGATTTTGGTCAAGATTCCGAGAAGATCTGCCAAGGCTGGTGATATTACGGGTGGTCTTCCAAGGGTTACCGAGTTGTTCGAGGCTAGGAACCCTTCCAATCCAGCGGTTGTTTCCGAGATTGACGGAGTTGTATCTTTTGGTAAGATCAAAAGAGGTAACCGTGAAATCGTAATCGAATCAAGGTTGGGTGAAGTCAAAAAGTACTTGGTAAAGCTTTCCAATCAGATCTTGGTTCAAGAAAACGATTATGTTCGTGCGGGAATGCCACTTTCCGATGGGTCTATTACCCCAGAGGATATCCTGGCCATTAAAGGACCTTCTGCCGTGCAGCAGTACTTGGTGAACGAAGTACAGGAAGTATATCGTTTACAGGGTGTGAAGATCAACGACAAGCATTTTGAAGTCGTGGTTCGTCAGATGATGAGAAAGGTACGTATCGAGGATCCGGGTGATACCGTATTCTTGGAAAACCAATTGGCACATAAAGACGACTTTATTAAAGAGAACGATGGAATTTTTGGTAAAAGAGTTGTTGTGGAGGCAGGAGATTCCGAAAATCTAAAACCGGGACAGATTATATCGGCCCGGGAGTTTAGGGATGAGAACTCCATATTGAAACGAACCGATAAAAGCTTGGTGACCGCAAGGGATGCCATAGCAGCAACCGCAACCCCGATCTTACAAGGTATTACCAGGGCATCGTTGCAGACGAAATCCTTTATCTCGGCGGCTTCCTTCCAGGAAACCACCAAGGTATTGAACGAAGCAGCTGTTGCCGGAAAAGTAGATACATTGGAAGGGTTGAAGGAAAATGTGATCGTAGGTCACAAGATCCCAGCCGGTACAGGAATGAGGGATTATGAGAACATCATTGTAGGCTCTAAGGAGGAGTATGATGAAATCATGGCCCGAAGAGAAGAGTTCAAGTTTTAAGAAATTGGAACATGAGTGATAAAAGCGATAATCAAAAACAGATCAATATAGAATTGGATGAGAAAACAGCTGAGGGAATTTATTCCAACTTGGCAATTATCAATCATTCCGTATCCGAATTTGTTGTTGATTTTATCAGTATTATGCCAGGGGCACCAAAGGCAAAAGTGAAGAGCAGGATAGTACTGACTCCCCAACATGCCAAAAAGTTCCTCAAGGCACTTGCAGATAACGTGCAGCGCTTTGAAAACGTCCATGGGACTATTAAGGATTATGAACAACCTCCTATCCCGATGAATTTTGGGCCTACGGGAGAAGCTTAAAAACAAGAAAACCATTCGTCTTTACGAATGGTTTTTTTTTCTTATC
>CAJDXC010000031.1_pt2 | contig 14612 bp, 9 predicted proteins | sample 7391681 | NCBI WGS metagenome assembly CAJDXC01 (sample SAMEA7055742, study PRJEB34461) | soil metagenome | biome: terrestrial ecosystem; feature: Peninsula; material: soil | place: Antarctica | collected 2016 | reverse complement strand
TACAGGAAAGGCACCCAAAAAGCAACCGATTGAGGTTGGTATTGGGCTTGGAAGCCAAAAATCCGGCCATTGTACTTTCCGATGCTGATATGGACTTAACTATCAGTGAGTGTATAGCGGGAACTCTTTCATTTAACGGACAGCGTTGTACCGCCCTAAAAGTGGTATATGTGCAGAAGGATATATTGGAAGAATTTAACACCCGCTTTTCCAAAGCCGTAGATGCTCTTAAATTTGGAAATCCATGGGACGATGGGGTAAAACTTACCCCCTTACCAGAGCCGGATAAACCAGAATACATCCAAGGACTTATCGATGATGCCCTGGCCAAAGGTGCCAAAATACTGAATAAAAATGGAGGTAAACACTTTGATAACTTCATCTGGCCCGCCGTCCTTTATCCAGTAACAAAGGATATGCGCATATATCAGGAGGAACAATTTGGCCCCATTATCCCTATTGTACCTTTTACAGATATCGAGGAGCCCTTGGAAGATATGGCCGAATCGAACTACGGACAACAGGTAAGTCTTTTTGGAAAAGACGTTTACGTATTGTCGCCGTTAATTGATACCTTGGTGAATTTGGTTTGCCGCGTTAACCTAAATAGTGCCTGTCAAAGGGGACCGGATGTGTATCCCTTTACTGGCCGCAAAGATTCTGCCCAGGCAACCTTGAGCGTGCACGATGCATTGCGATCTTTCTCCATACGGACGTTTGTAGCCTCCAAGGATAACAAATTAAACAACGAAATCTTGGAGAGGTTGTTAGAAACCAAGCTTTCCAATTTTATCAGTACGGATTATATTCTTTAGGTTAAGATTTGCTGTTTGCCCCGTCAGTCCGCCCTTGCCGTTCGGACGGGAATGATTTGTGGAGCTGGTTTGCGCCATACGTTAATCGCCGTGCTAAAAAGCGTATGGCGAATAGCGTATGGCGATTTTATGATAAGCCGTTATTTATCCTTAAAACCTAGTTGCCCACAACATTCGTGGTTGAGCCTTTAATCTCATTCTATTAGACATGATTAATCTTTGAGGCTGATCCTTCATCCAAAAACAATATCGCATCGTCATGCGTCCTTAGAATGGAACCGGGGCAAGCTGTACTTATTGGGCCATAGAGGGAATTATAGACCGCTTCTGCCTTTCTGACATCGGGAACTACGCAACTAATGGACTTGCTCCTTAGAATAGCAGGTATCGTCAAGGTGAGTGCATGGGTAGGTACATCCTCGAATGAGGGGAACCAACCCTCACCCAGCTGCTGGTTTCTGCATGCCTCGTCCAGTTCCACCACCTTTACCAGTTTGGGATCTTGAAAATCGGCAACTGGCGGATCGTTGAAGGCGATATGGCCATTTTCCCCGATCCCGATACAGGCCACATCTATAGTATGTTTTTTTAGTTCGTCTTCATATCTCCGAACTTCTTGGTCGATGTCCTCGGCATCACCATTTAGAAAATATACCTTTTTTGGTGCAACCGCATCCAAAATGCGCTCTTTCAAGTATTTCCTAAAGCTGGCGGGATGCGTATCCGAAATCCCCTTGTATTCATCCAAATGAAAAACGGTTATTTTTTTCCAATCGATCTCTTTTTTTTGCAATGCCTCCAAGAAGGAAAACTGCGAGGCTCCCGTCGCCAGGATAAGATTGGCGGAGCCGTTTTGTTGGATCGCCCCGTTCAATTTTTTAGCCACGAAATCAGCCGCGGCCTTTCCAATTTCATCAGGTCCGTCGTACACGGAAACTTTTAAATTTTCAACTGTAAATTGCTTTTCCATTTCTGATTATTGTTTAATAGTGTTTTTTATTCACTCGAGTGTCTGGGCTAGAAAGTCCGAGAACAAGGTTTAACGCAGATATCGGATTTTATTGGTAGACACTAAATAAATTCTTTTATTGCGAACCAAGTGGTGATCAATGAAAATAGGATGACCGCAATAATCCCTATGTTCATTTTGATTCCCGCTTTATGTTTAGCCATTAATTTTTGCCTGTTTATCAAAATAAAGATGGGTATGGCCACTGCCGGTAAGATACAAGCTTGAAAAGCCTGTGAGAAGATCATAAGGGCCGGCGGCCGTTCCTTTAAAAATACCGTCCCAAAGGCGAAAAGCAGTGCCAGTCCGATGAGCAATCGAGATAGGCCAGAGTGGATGTTCCTAGGGGTGCCGCGATAGTCGGCAAGTAACCAGGGAGCGATCAGAGTGATGGGGAAAATGGTGGAAAGGCCTGCCCCTGCAATTCCGATGATAAGCAAAAAGGCCGCGGCCTTACCACCTATGGGTTCGAACAGATGGATCATTTCCACGGTATTGTCGAGTTTTAATCCGGATACATGTAGCGTTCCGGCAGCGACCGCCATGATCACTCCGCTCAATAAGAGCATCATGGAGGCGGATACAAAAGAATCGATCTTTTCCTTTTTCAAGTCATTTATCCCCCAGCCCTTCTCGGCCACAACGGTACTCCTCATGATAAATACGGCCGCTGAGCAAGTCGTTCCCGCTATCGCGGCGATCAGGCCAAGGGCCCCCGGGGTATTGGGAATGCTCGGCACCAGTCCTTCGGCCAATACAGAAAGACTTGGTTTTACCATAAAGAAAACCACGATGAAGGATAGCCCCATCAGGACGACCAAAAAGGTAAGTACCTTTTCGAATTGCTGGTAACGCCCGAACCAAAGGAAGAACGCCAAAAAGATGACAAAGAACAGGATAATCCAGATGCGGCCGATCATTGCCCCATCAAAGGCGAGCCGTATACCCTCCTGCACAAGATCGGCCACAATACCCATTACGCCCATAAGTGCGAGCAGTTCCCCGATGATGAGTGCGATGATAATGTAGAGTGAAAGCACCCAGCCCCACTTAAACTCTTTTTTAATGTTGAACAAAGCAGTCCGGCCGCTAACCAACGTCACCTTGCCATAGGCGACCATAAGGACATAGGTGAAAATACAGGAAAGAACAAGCGCCCAGAATAGGGTCATGCCATATTCCGCACCCGTTTTTGCCATGGTGGTCACGCTGCCCGTGCCTATATTATAGCCGATCAAAAATAGGCCGGGACCCACCGCACTTAGTGCAAGGATAATTTTTTTGCGTAGGGAATTGTTTTTCATGGATTACTCTCTGGTATATACCAATTGCCCTGCGACGAAGGTTTTTTCAATAATCATCGTATTGTCCTTCATCGTAAAAAGGATGAGGTCGGCACGTTTGTCCTGTTCAATTTCCCCGCGGTCGTCCAAGGAGAACATTTTAGCGGGATTGGTGCTGGCCATCCGAATGGCGTTGGAAAGTCCACATTGTGTATAGTCCATGATGACCCCTACACACTTGCTTATGGGCGAGGCGGCACCGGCCAGGACATTTTCTTTTGGCAGTTTCACCACATTAGGAGTCAGCAAAAGGATACGCTCCCCACGAGTATATTCCCCAGGCGGTAGCCCGGCAAGGTCTAGGGCATCGGAGACCAAGATGGTGTTTTCCACACCCTTGGCCTTATAGAACGTCCTGACCTCTTCCTTGGTCAAATGGAACCCATCGACAATGATACTGGCAGTAATGGCATCGTTGGACAGTTGCGGCCATAATGGATTATTGTGCCTGTCGATCTCGTTGGCGCAGCCGTTTCCCAAATGGGTGGCCATCTTGGCACCAGCATCCACAGCCAGTTGTACATCCATTGCCGAGCCATTGTGATGCCCAAGGGAGACCACGACCCCGCTTGCGACACATTTACGGATAAAAGGAATCGCCCCTTGGAGTTCGGGGGCCATGGTAATTATTTTTATTCCGTCATTGGCTGCTTTTTGAAGTTCTTGGAACTCTTTCCAATCGGGCTTTTTGATATACTTTTCCAAATGTGCTCCCCTAAAGCCTTTTACGGGTGAAATATAGGGACCTTCCATATGGAATCCGGGAATTGATCTTCCGATCTCGGGATCTTTACGGGCCTCTGCCAGTACGGCGAAGTTTTTCTTCATCCTGCCGATATCGGAAGTGATCACCGTTGGGAAGTAGGTGGTCACCCCAGCTTTCCAAAGTGCTTTGGTCGCTTTTCTTACCCCTTCTACCGTCAGGTCCGGTCCGGAAAAATCAACTCCCATATATCCGTTGATTTGCACGTCGATCAGCCCGGGGGCCACGTAGGTTTCCGCTACGTCGATATCCCCTTCCAAATGTTTTATCTCGACAATTTTACCGTTTGCGATCGCGACCGAAACAGGATTGCCATCAAAATAAAAGATTCCTTGAATCACATCATTTTCATTGGCCGGATATGGAGTTAGAAATTGTGACAGAACAATCATAATGGTAACAATGGTTTTCATTCTAAGGTTTCAGTTTTATTTGCTTTTTGGATTATTCCGAACTCGTAACGATCTTGCGGATTTTGATATTCCGGAACCAAGCATCGTCCTTGTGGTTTTGCAGGATGATATGTCCGCTGCGCTTATCCAAAAAATGGGGATAATCCTTGTACTTGCTAATATTGAAGAGTGAATCGAGCTGTTTGGAACCAAAATCATATTCTACCACCTTTTCACCGTTCAACCAATGCTGTACGTGGTTGCCATCAATAATTATTCGGCTTGTATTGAATTCTCCTACCAGTTTTAACTTGGTATTTTTTGCAGGTATCAAATCGTAAAGACTGCCTGTATATTGTGACGGCTTCAATTTTCCGGCATATAGGGTGTCCTTATCATCGAGTAATTGATATTCGAAACCCAAAGCGGAATGTTCGGAATACTTCTGGGATAGTTCTTCGGATACGTTATATTTTAATCCCGTATTACCAGCCTCCAATATTTTCCATTCAAAATAAAGTTCATAATTGTCATACGTATCGATCGTCATCAAATCCCCTCCTTCTATGGGTTGTCCATCTGGGAGTGAAGGTACGTCCCCGCTGTTCACTTTATGGATTTCTCCAGCTTCGACTTTCCAAAGTACTGTCTGCACATCTTCCCGTCCCAAATTGCGCCAACCATCAAACGTTTTTCCGTTGAACAACAGTTTCCAGCCTTCTTGTATCTCTTGATAGCTCAAAGTATTGTCCTGAGTGGCGTTTGGTTCCGTTTCTGGAACCTTTTTATCTGCTTTTCCCTGACAGCTAAAAAGAAATAGAGAAAGCAACAGGCCTACGAAATAGTGAGTCTTCATTTTAAGTTGTTGTATTGCCATATTATGATGGTACGTTTTCCCATTGCCCACTTGCACTCGATTTTTCCAGGGCTTCCAGTACGGCTACCCCGTGAATTATACTTGCGTGGCTACGAGGTTCGACACCTGTTTGGAACATGGTTACCATATCTACATAATTTTTACCGGGAGTTCTTTCCGGTTCGGTAGATTTGAGTTGTACGATACCCTCGTTCGTTTCCACATAGGTTTCCCACCCGTATTTTTTGGTGGTAAAAACCAACGTCGCCAACATCCCATCCCGGAAAACTAAACTAGCACTGCTATTTTGTCCGTTTTGATGTACCTGTACTTTTTCTACATTGTCGCCAAACATATACAATAAAGGCTGTACGAGGTGTGCCCCGTAGAAGAAAATGCCCCCGTACTTTGAATCGAGCTCCACTGGGCCGTACCTTACAACCTGATTTATCTGTTCCATCCCTTCCAGTTGCTTTTTAATATTGAAGGTTTCATAGCTGTGGGCAATGGAACTATAGGAGGATACTGGAGTACCCATTTTTTCTGCCAAGGCCAAAAATTCCTTGCCCTCGGAGACCCGATAGCAGAAAGGCTTGTCTATAAAGGTTGGGATTCTGGCCTTTATAAAAGGTATAGCGGGCTCTAAGTGGTATTTTCCGTGCCGATGATCCACGATAAGCGCATCTATTTTACCCAGCATATCACTAGGTTTCTTTACCATGTTGGGAATACTGCCTTTTTCCATGGCCGTTCGAGCAAAATCTTCCGTCTCTCCCCAGACATATTTTACGGACATCCCAGGAAATGCCTTGTCCACATTAAACAGCCTACCGTAACCGGCAGTATGGGAGTTCTCGGCACCAATGATACCTATGTTCATGGGTTTTAAAACATTGCTTTTAGCAGGTGACATCATTGCTGAAATATCGAACGGAGTGGCAACTGCAATCGCTGACAGGGCGGTTCCACTTCCTATTTTTTTTATAAATGATCTTCTTGAATCCATTTTTTGGTTTAATAGAGTTATATAGGAAGTTTCATTTCCCAACCTGGTTCATAGGTACGACTCCAATATTTTTGGGCATCGGCATCATTCAATATATACCCGTTTGATGAATCTATCTGTAAGGATCTACCAACGCGTTGGGAAATATTTCCCAATTGAACAAGCAGGGTACTTTTATGGCCGGAGTCTATATCGGCATTTAACCGGGTACCTTTTGCTATCGTATCGAACATGTTTTGGATGTGCAGTGCATCCAATTGTTCGGCCGGGTTGGATTTGTTCCTTGGGTCTACTGTTATTTTGGGCTTTACCTCTTTTACAATGGCCCCATCCAGATCAAAGATCGTATAACTATCGCCTCCCGGGATCAACATGCTCCCTTTTTCGCCATAGAACATTACCCCAACAGAACTGCCTTCGATCTCTTTGCCGTTGCAGCTCCTACCTTCCCAGGACATGGTCTTTTCTCCGTCGAAATCAAGGTTAATAACCTGTGTATCGGGTGTTTCCCAATCGTCCTTGTACCTGTACCTTCCCCCGTTGGAACTTACCCTGATCGGGTAGTCGGTTTCCATCCCCCACCTTAATAGGTCTATCATGTGGGTCCCGTTGTTCAGGGCTTCCCCGGTGCCCCAATGCCAGAACCAGTGCCAATTGTAATGTATTATGTTGTCCTTGAAGTTCTGTCTGGGAGCAGGGCCTTGCCAAAGATCCCAGTCCAGCCATTCTGGTACGGCCACTTTTTTTCCGATGCCAATGGAAGGACGGTTATTGGTATACCAGCCCTTACCAAAATAAACACGTCCAATTTCCCCGTTTTTCAAGGCAGTGATTCCTTCTACCACATTGGGCCAAGAGCGACGTTGGTTCCCCATCTGGACCACCTTACCATATTTTGCAGCGGCCCGGACCAAGATCTCTCCCTCATTGGGATTGTGGCTACACGGTTTTTCCACATATACATGTTTGCCCGCTTCCAATGCCAAAAGAGCGGCAGGGGCATGCCAATGATCGGGCGCAGCGATTACCATAAGGTCAACATCCTTGCTTTCAAGGGATTTTCGGAAGTCCGCATATCCTATGGCATCCCTATTTTGTCGTTCCCTTACGGCATCCAGACATTTTTTAATAGCGCGGCTGTCCACATCGCAGACATGTATTACCTGGGAATTGGGCTGACTTGCAAAATTTTGGGCCAATGCTTTTCCCCGGCTGTTGACCCCCATCACGGAGACATTTAGCCGATTGTTGGATCCTAGGATACTGCCATAGCTTTTAGCGCTGAAATGGGGAAGGATTCCGCCTGCAACAAAGAGTGTGGAACAAGCAGCGGTATTTTTAATAAATTTTCTTCTCGAAGTGGTAGTCTTTTTCATCGATTTTGGTTTCTAGCTTAACTTTTTCTGATTGTATAGCTTCTACGGTAAGAAGTTAAATAGGATCAATCCTTAAATATATAAATATTATCGAACAAAATCTTAAGAATATACTGAACTCGTCTTGAGTTAATGTCCAAATTGCTCTTTCGGGAGGAAGCAGGCCAACTATGGGGCAGGTCAACATAGCAAAAACAAACGTTTTAAAAATGCAATATATTTTTGGAAAAACTCAACGAGCGGTAGCGGAAGACAGAAGTCAACCTTTTAAATATGATTATGGAAATGTCAGCACTTCTCCCAGTGGGAAGTGTAATTTCATTGCAGCATTACCAGACAATTACGGAATAAACTTATTTTGGAACCCTTACCGGTGTGGTGATTTTTCTAATTCTTTTCCAAATGCTCCGAGTAGGACCCATTTGCTATCAAGACACAAGAATGCCTTTAAATACCCGTATAATTGCTTGGGGTTATGACTTTTAATTCTTTTTTGATAGCATCGGAAACTTCCAAGGTATCTATAAAATCGGCGATTGATTTCTGATTGATTTTTTCATTAGTACGGGTCAATCCCTTCAAAGCTTCGTACGGATTGGGATACCCCTCCCGTCTAAGAATGGTTTGAATGGCCTCTGCAACTACCGCCCAATTATTTTCCAGATCATCTTCAAATTTACCCAAGTTCAACAACAATTTGTTCAATCCTTTTAAGGTCGATTGAAATGCGATCAGGGTATGGGCAAAAGGTACTCCCACGTTGCGAAGGACCGTACTGTCCGTAAGATCCCTTTGTAGTCTGGAAACAGGTAGTTTTGCGGATAGATGTTCAAATATCGCATTGGCGATCCCCAGGTTTCCTTCCGAGTTTTCAAAATCGATGGGATTTACCTTATGGGGCATGGCCGAGGATCCTACCTCCCCTTCTTTGATTTTTTGTTTAAAATAATCCATGGAGACATAGGTCCAAAAATCCCTGTTCAGATCAAGAACGATGTTATTGATTCTTTTTAAATTATCGAACAAAGCGGCCATGTGGTCGTAGTGTTCTATTTGGGTGGTAGGGAAAGAGTGGTACAGCCCCAGTTTTTCCTGTACAAATTTTTGACCAAAGGCTTTCCAATCTATATTCGGATAGGCAACCCTATGGGCATTGTAATTTCCTGTAGCACCACCGAATTTTGCCGCACTGGGAATATCATTCAACAAATTGAATTGTTCCTCCAAGCGGACGGCAAAGACATTGATTTCTTTTCCCAAACGAGTAGGGGAGGCGGGTTGTCCATGGGTACGGGCTAACATAGGAATGGCTTCCCATTCCTTGCTGAGGGCAGTAAGCTTGTTCAGCAGTTGCAAATACTGAGGTACGTAGACCTGGTTTACCGCTTCTTTTATGGAAAGCGGAATGGCAGTATTGTTGATGTCCTGGGAAGTAAGCCCGAAATGGATAAACTCCTTAAAGGTTTGAAGTTTTAAGCTATCAAATTTCTGTTTGATGAAATATTCTACGGCCTTTACATCGTGGTTGGTGACTTTTTCAATATCCTTAATGACCAAGGCATCCTCGGTAGAGAAATTATTATAAATATCCCTAAGGGCGTCAAATTTGGATGGTTCAAACCCGGATAACTGTGGTAATGGAATTTCACAAAGCGCTATAAAATATTCTATTTCTACCCGTACCCTATATTTTATCAGGGCTTCTTCAGAAAAAAAAGGTGCTAAGGCTTCTGTTTTGCTTCTATAGCGTCCATCAACGGGAGAGATGGCGTTCAATTCGTTCAATGACATCGGATATGAATTTTGAAAGATGCAAAGATAGTTAAAAGTTAGGGGGAAACTGTGGATTAATCCAATACGGACACAAACTAAAAAGAGCCTTATCGGTCAGGATAAGGCTCTTTTACGAGAACACTATATGAAAATGAAAAAAATTATTATTTCGTTTTTATTACATAGCAAACATACTGTGGACATTTTCCAAATGAAAATTATTGTTGTGAAACCGCTAAAAGTTGTGGCGTAAGACGCAGGTGAGTATTTTTTTGGAAAAAAATAGGAGTGAAGTTTATTATCAAAAGAACGGAATAAAATAAAAAGGCGGGCAATGCCCGCCTTTTTCCCCAAATCTTACCATGAACTTAACCTACTTATGCTATGGTCCTACAAATATAGGAGGTAGGTAAGGTTCAATTAGAATATTTTAGTCGAACTCCCCGAATATTGGGTTTAAATGTCTTTGATCCTGAAAATGCTCTTGTTCCTGGCTTTATAGACGGACACAAACTAAAAAGAGCCTTATCTGTGAAGACAAGGCTCTTTTACGAGAACACTATATGAAAATGAAAAAATCTACTTTCTTGATTATTACACTGTAAACATACAACGCACATTTCCCAAATGAAATTTATTGTTGTGGGATGGGGAAAAGTTGTTGTGAAAGTTGTTTTGATAGTAGGAAGTAGGTTAAAATGCTTCAGAATTTACCGGGAGCCTTAAAGTTATTTTCTGCTGCGTCTATAACCAATACCCAGTCATTGCCTTTTCCATTTGTGGGTGGCTGGATTTTCGTGATGGCCGATTTTTTCAAATCCTCCCATCGATATGCATTGCCGGTACGCGGATCGAACCACCAACTCTTCAATTTACTTCCGGATAGGCTCCTCAGATCCAAATCGGTGGTTTTTCCTGTTGGGAAGTATATCATGGCATAAGTGCCCTTGTCATCCCTTGTGGCAATCACATAATCGCTATTCTCCTCTTGGGTACTCAAGACCATGGACTGATCTGGTATACGAGTGAGGTAGGTTCTGGACAGCATCAAATTTTTAAGATGTTTTGCCTGGTTGGCCATCGGGAGGTTCAAAGCTATAGGCCAAGGGCGCAGGGGGCCGTTAATGCCTTCCCTGCCCAGGGTGTACATCTGCCAAACGTCGTGGCAACCATAGGTTTGGCCACAGGCTCCGGCAAAGACGTTCCAATACATAATTCTACGGATATCTTCTGGAACACTGTATCCCAATTCCTTGGCGTTGAAGCAGTTAGGGTGGTCTTCGTATAAGGGCTCCCCGTCCAAAACAGGTTTTATGGGCTGAAGGCCATAATCGTGGGCAATATGTTTACAAGTGCCTTGGTTGGCACAATGTCCGGTTTGATGCATATTAAAATCCAACCATTTATCTTGTTGAAACCAAGTAGAGGATCCACCTCCGTCTTTAGGCTGGGGATGAAAGCTCATCAAGGCCTTATCATTGCCCCCAACACCTTCTACGACACCTTCGGCCATTTGCCGCCATACGGCAACATCGTCCGTATTTTCGCGGGGATTTCGATCCCCACCTATGATCCAAACTACATTTTCGTAATTCTTATATCTCTTTCCAATCCATTTTCCATAAGCTTTGGCATTTTCTGGATTGAAAATTACCGGGCCAACGCCCCAACTGTTTTTAAATACTTTATCGCCCCAGGTTGGTAGCAAGGCGATGTAGATCTCCAATTCCCCTGCTTTTTTGATTACATAATCTACCTGCTCAAAATATTTAGGGTTGGGAGTTAATGGGTTATTGTCGATCAATGGGGTTTCCCCATAGGCATTTGGCGTGTTGAGTCCATCCAATTCTGCTAAAGCTACGGCCTGTATCACGTTAAAACCCTGTTCCGCCCTTTTCTTCAAGTACATATCTACCTCCTCCCGATTGCAACGATGGAACAGTTCCCAAGCGGTATCGGCCTGCCAAAAGAAGGGTTTGCCGTCTTCTGTAACTAAAAATCTGCCGTTTTGGCTTACCTTAAGTCTTTGAGCATCGAGATTTACGGAGATATTTAGCATCAAGAAAACTAGAAAGGCAGTACGGATCATAGTTTGGGATAATTTAATGGGATAGATATAAAGGTAATAAAGAAGCGTCAAAGATTGTCATTGGATTTATCTTGTAGTTGATCCTAATTTCATAAAATAAAGAACGCTCTTCGAAACTTGCATGAATTGTGATGGGGACAAACTAAAAAGAGCCTTATCTATTAAGACAAGGCTCTTTTACGAGAACACTATATGAAAATGAAAAAATCTACTTTCTTGATTATTACACTGTAAACATACAACGCAGATTCCCCAAATGAAATTTATTGTTGTGGGATGGACCAGATTTGTTGTGAAATGATATTATACTGTTATTGAAGAAAAAAAAGGATCTTATTTAATGGACAATAAGACCTCCCTCAAAAAACCGTTGACATCAAACTCGGGATCTTCCGCCAGTCCAGTCCTAACTATAACCAAATCTTTGGAGGGGATAACAAAGACATATTGGCCTTCGTACCCATTAGCAGAAAACATATCTTTCGGTACATCCGGAAATTTTCCTTGGGAGTTCAACCAAAAATGGGCGCCGTAGGTACCATTGGAATGGGCGGTGGGCTTGGTAACATAGTCTACCCATGGCGGAGCAAATAATTGCTCTCCTTTCCAATTGCCTTTATGCAGGTAAAGTAACCCAAATTTGGCCCAATCCCGCGTATTGGCCCAACCATAGGAAGACCCTACAAAATTACCTGCCAGATCGGTTTCGATCAACATGGATTTCATTCCAATTTTATCGATCAGGGCACTATAGGGAAAATCCAAGTATTCCTGATGGGACCTAAATTGACTTCTCAGAATGCCCGATAAAAGATTAGTAGTTCCAGAGGAATAGTTCCATATTTCTCCGGGTAGTCCTAAGGCTTTTTTGTTTTCTTGCACTTTAGTCATATCGGTATCCAAGAACAACATTTGGGTAACATCCGAAATAGAAGTATAATCCTCGTCCCATGCCAATCCGCTCTGCATCCTCAACAGATCGTTGAGGGTTATATTTTTGCGGTCGTCTTTTTGCCAAGAAATGACCGGCACGGGTTCATTTATCTTTATTTTTTGCTGATATTCCAATATTCCGTAAAGGGTGGCCAAAATGCTCTTGGTCATGGACCATCCCAGAATTGGGGTATCCTTGGTAAATCCGTCAATATATTTTTCTGCGACGATTTGGTCCTTATAAACCACCAAGACTGTACGTGTCTTTTGGGTCATAGGTTCTACAAAGGCCTTGTCCAGGGCATGTTGCAGTTGTGCATAATCGATATTCGAGAAAATCGTATCCTTACTTTCTTCGTTTCCATAAGGGAAGGGCAAATTGGTTTCCCAATGGGTACGGTTTGGTTTTAGTGGTACTGATGTTGGTTTATAATCCTTATTAATCAAAACACTACCGAGCCCTTGTCTATAGACTGCAGTGCGCTTCATCAAACCAAAAACCGTAGAGGAAGCCTGTTTTTTTAATGTATCGACGGTTGATTTTGCTAGTTTTATGAGGGGTACATCATTGTCATTGGCATTGATATAATCCTCGGTATGACCCGCTAGATATACGCTAGAGGCCATATTCTTAGCGGCATAGCCAGATATAATATTGAGTTTTGGGTAGTTGTAAATTCCCGTACCTATGATCAGGATAACAAGAATAGGTAGAAATAAACGAGTTTTGTTTTTCATTAAGCCATGTTTTGTTGGTTCTAAATTTATTGTATTTTGGAGACTTAATTAAATATATGCCAAAAATTTACTTTTTTGTTCTTATTTCCTTGCTTGTAAGTTGTTCCCCGTCCACACCAAAAAACAGGGGAGAACAGCTTTTCAACAGCTATTGCGCCAGTTGTCATCTGGCGCCCTCGGTCGGGGATCTGCCAAAGAATGTTTGGGCAAAGAGTATCCTCCCGGAAATGGGTGCAAGGATGGGTATTCTTGATTCTGGCTATAATCCCTACAAGAGGATTTCGTTTCGGGAACAAAGTGCCATTTTAAAGACCGATGTATACCCGGAAGAGCCAATCATTTCTAGGGAAGATTGGGAGCTAATCAAGAAATATGTGCTGGATTCAGCGCCCGATTCCTTGGAAATTCGATACCCCCCAGATACTCCATCGGAACTTTCCCAATTTATTCCCGAGCCAATTTCAGTAGATAGTTTCCCCGGGTCTTTTATTACTTTCATGAAATATGACCAATCCTCACAAATGCTTAACCTAGGTGATATTCGAGGAAATCTATATGGATACGATTTTGAAAAGAACGAATCTTTCCCAATGGGTAGGTTCGGTGTCGGCATTGTTGACTATACCGAGAAAGATGGGGTGCAATATATTACTAGCGTTGGCCAGTTAAATCCCTCAGAATTGGCTTCTGGTCGAGTTTTTATAAATACCAACAATGAGACAACCCTCTTGCCCCAAGTACTGCATAGGCCAGTGAACACCCTTGTGGCGGATTTAAACAAGGATGGAAAAAACGAATTGGTGGTAAGCGAATTTGGAGATCTTACCGGAGAATTGGCGATGTTTACAAAAGCGAACAATGACGAATATCAAAAAACAGTATTGTTAGGGCAGCCGGGTTGCAATAGGATCATAGCAAAGGATATGGACAGGGACGGGAAGCTAGATCTGATTGTCCAAACCGCCCAGGGCGATGAGGGCATTACCATTTTTTATCAGCAGGATAATTTAAATTTTAGAGCGGAGAAGGTAATACGGGTTAGTCCGTTATATGGCAGTAGTTGGTTTGAACTTATAGATTACGATGGAGATGGTTATGATGATATTGTTACCGTAAACGGGGACAATGCCGACAATTCCATTGTACTAAAACCATATCATGGGCTACGCGTCTACATTAACGATGGGAAGAATCATTTTAAGGAATCCTATTTCTATGCCATGAACGGAGCAACCAGGTTGGTGGCCAAGGATTTTGATCAGGATGGGGATATTGATTTTGGTATTATTTCTACCTTTCCAGATTATAAGGGACAACCGGAACACTCTTTCGTGTATTTGGAAAATAAGGATGCCATTAATTATAAATTTAAACCTTATACTTTTAAGGATTCTCAATTAGGTCGCTGGTTCTTAATGGATACTGCAGACGTAGATCTCGATGGGGATGTGGATATCATTTTAAGTTCCTTTACCTATAATTATACCAAGGTACCAGATCTGCTTTCAGAATTATGGGA
>CAJDXC010000125.1_pt1 | contig 14655 bp, 11 predicted proteins | sample 7391681 | NCBI WGS metagenome assembly CAJDXC01 (sample SAMEA7055742, study PRJEB34461) | soil metagenome | biome: terrestrial ecosystem; feature: Peninsula; material: soil | place: Antarctica | collected 2016 | reverse complement strand
GTAGAACTGACGGGAGTCCGCAGAGATGATCACAGTATCGAAATATTGGGCCACCGCAATGGCTAATCTTGTTTTCCCGATAGCCGTTGGCCCCACGATGGAGATGAGCGTCTTGGTTTCCATCACAATTTGTTTCCACAGTTATAGCAGTAGATGGCATCATCTCTGTGGCCTTCATAGGAACAATTGGGACAGGATTGTGTATTTGTATGAACAAGTTGTCCCTCGCTTCTCTTTATTTTTCTCTTTCCCTGTTTTCCAAACTCCATTGTAATAATTCCAGTAGGTACAGCAATTATACCATAACCCAAAAGCATAACTACGGTTGAGATCATTTGTCCCCCAATAGTCTGGGGGGCAATATCCCCATAACCAACCGTGGTCAGGGTCACAATGGTCCAGTAAATGCTCGTAGGAATACTTGTGAACCCAGTTCCCTGCACGCTTCCTTCTATCAAATACATTACTGTCCCCAATATTACGGACAGAATGAGGACCACATAAAGAAAGATGGATATTTTGGTCCTGCTAGCCTTTAGCGCCTCCGTGAGTTGAGAGGCTTCCCCTAAAAACCGAACAAGTTTTAAAATCCGAAAAACGCGTAATAATCTTAAAGCCCTTAGAGCGAGCAGGGCTTGTGATCCGGCCAAAATATAAGAGAGATAAAGTGGGATTACAGAAACAAAATCTATGATTCCGTAAAAACTAAATATGTATTTAAAGGGTTTACCAATGCAAACTATCCTGGCTATATATTCGATGGTGAAAAAAATGGTAATAACCCACTCCAAGGTCACTAGAATGCCGTGATACTTAACATCTATTCCCTTAATGCTTTCCAACATTACCAACATCACACTTATAAGGATAAGTATAAGCAGAACAATGTCGAACCACTTCCCCATAGGGGTGTCCGCCTCGTAAATTATCTCACGAAGTTTCTCCTTCCAGTTAGGAGGTACTTTAAGTCTCTCCTTCAATCTAAAAGGTGCTTTCTTGCCTCGTAAATTATCTCACGAAGTTTCTCCTTCCAGTTAGGAGGTACTTTAAGTCTCTCCTTCAATCTAAAAGGTGCTTTCTTATTTTTCAAAGTTTTTCCGGTTGTAGTTCCATAATTCTTGGAGCCTTATTTTTTCGGAGATAGGCTGCAATAATGTGGTTTGTATTGGCATCGCCCTCCATGGGTACAATAATGGATTCCAGAATTGCAGCGTTATTGATTTGATTGTTAAGGTCATAAAAACCGTAGCCCCTTAATTTTCCGTTCTTGATAAGAATCGCGCTGTGTTCCCCAAGTTCCCTACCTTTATCCAGGATTACCAAATTCTTGTTGGCTAGGCTATATTTGCCCAAAGCTTCTTTTACCCTTTGATTGTATAGATACGGCTCTTCTTTTAAATTACACGTTCTGTTACAATTCCCATCATGGTGGTGGGTACAGTTGTCCTTTGACACAGAAACCTCGTTGATCTTAGCACACAATTGAAATTCTGAAGTAAGTTGATCCAAAAAGTTTCTTGCCCCGATAATACTGTTAAAGGTAGCGAAAGGTTCCGTGCCATTTTTTAGGGCACTGGCATATAACCCAATAAAACCCTCTTGGGTGGTGGTGGCATAGATGGCATGCGAAAATAATTTTCTTGTATGCTGAGAATTATATTTTGGGTGGTTTCTGATCAGTTCCTCATTTTCCTTAAGTATTGCCACCAATTCATTTCCCGTGGTTTCGTAGGTAACCTTTCTGGTTTCTTTCTGGATCCTACGTGCCTTTTGTCCATCACTCGTAAAATGCTGGTTTACCCGTTTTTTTATATTGCTGCTCTTGCCTAAAAAAATAATGTCCCCATCCTTATTGTGCATATAGTATACCCCAGTGTCGGAAGGCAGCTGCTCTACTATGTCTAATTGCCTAGGGGATAGCTCCCCGAGGGTTTCCTCTTTTATTACGGTTTTAATGATGGTCTTATCCTGATCTTTGGAAAGCAATAGTTTAAACAGTTTTAAAGTAGCCAAAGCATCCCCGTTAGCTCTGTGCCGTTCGCTGACCGGTATGCCCAGGGAGCGCACCAGTTTGCCCAAGCTATAGGATTCGGCCTCCGGAATAAGCTGTTTGGAAAGATCTACCGTACAGAGAGTCTTTCTTTCAAAGTTATAACCCAAACGTCTAAATTCTGTCCTTAGGATTCGATAGTCGAATTGGGCGTTATGGGCGACAATAACCGCATCTTGGGTAATCTCCACGATCCGTTTGGCCACCTCGTAAAATTTTGGAGCGTTCAGGAGCATTTGATTATTGATCTTGGTAAGGTTTACAACAAAAGGCTGGATTTCCTTCTCAGGATTTACGAGACTGATAAATTGGTCGACTACCTGATGCCCATCAAACTTGTGAATTGCGATTTCGGTAATACCCTCTTCGTTATATTTTCCTCCAGTAGTCTCAATGTCCAGTATAGCGTACATGCAATTAATTTATTGAATTCATTTTTAAACGAGGTCGTTTATATTTATGGTGTATCACAAAGATAGGTATTCCATACTTTTTATTGAAAATCTCCCTATAACCATTCGGATGTTCTTGTAAGGCCGGTGTTCGATCGGGAGTCGGGGAGAGGCTTCTATCTCATTCCAAAAATACTGCTTCCTATTCTTACCATGGTGCTGCCTTCTTCAATTGCAATATGATAATCGCCGCTCATTCCCATAGATAATACGGAGAGTTCGGGATTTATATCCTTTATCTTGTCGAAAACGGATTTTAGATGCTTAAATTCCTTCCGGACCTGATTTTCGTCGGTTGTAAAAGTTGCCATCCCCATCAATCCTAAGACTCTTATATTCAACAACTTATCAGTCTTAATTGCAATGCTTATATCATTCAACTCTGATTCATCCAATCCAAATTTGGTTTCTTCCTCCGCAATGTGGATCTGCAATAGGCAGTCAATTGTTCGATTGTGGCTTGTGGCCTGTTTGTTGATTTCTTTTAGTAGCTTATAGCTGTCCACCCCATGTACCAAGGTCACGTAGGAAGCCATATATTTTACCTTGTTACGCTGTACGTGGCCGATCATATGCCATTGGATATCCTTGGGCAACACTTCCCATTTTTCGGTCATTTCTTGGATCTTGTTCTCTCCAAAAACACGCTGACCTACATTGTAGGCCTCCATAATGTCCGATATGGGTTTGGTCTTGGAAACAGCTACCAAGGTAACATGTTCCGGTAAACTGTTCTTTATTTTTTTGAGATTTTCCGTAATGGACATAATGTGTTTTATTGTTTGGTGTTTGGTGTTTGGTGTTTCAAAAGTTTAGGAGGTTAGAGTGTTTAGTGACCTTAGATGAAACTAGAAATACAAAATTAGAAATTAGAAAGGCAAATGGCAATTCTGAATTAGGAATTATAAATCAAGAGTCTTTTTAATTCATCAACACGCAAATATCAACCGTCAACTAAATCTAGTAGCGACTTTTTCTGCCTTCTTGGACTCGGAATAATCATAGAATCCTTCTCCAGATTTGATACCCAATTTTCCGGCTGTCACCATATTTGCCAAGAGTGGGCAGGGGGCATATTTTGGGTTCTTAAATCCGTTGTACATCACGTTCATGATGGATAGACAAACATCCAATCCAATAAAATCTGCCAGCTGTAGCGGACCCATGGGGTGAGCCATGCCCAATTTCATCACGGTGTCGATCTCTACGACCCCCGCAACCCCGTTGTACAAGGTTTCTATGGCCTCATTTATCATGGGCATAAGGATCCGATTGGCCACGAACCCGGGGTAGTCGTTCACTTCCGTGGGAATTTTGCCCAAATTTCGTGAAAGATCCATAACCGCATTGGTAGTTTCGTCGGAAGTGTTATATCCCCTTATAATTTCCACTAGGGGCATTAAGGGGACCGGATTCATAAAATGCATTCCGATGACCTTGTCCGCACGTTGGGTTGCACCTGCGATTTGGGTTATGGAAATGGAGGAGGTATTTGTGGCCAAAATTGTATTTGGAGGACATCCCAAATCTAGTTCTTCAAAAATTTTCAACTTTAGTGCCAAATCTTCCACAGCCGCCTCTACGACCAGATCTACCTCCTTGACACCTTCGGAAATAGACATAAAAGTAGCGATGTTTTGTAGGGTCGAATTTTTATCCTGGGCTGTAATTTTTTCTTTGGCCAACATCCGATCTAGGTTTTTAGCTATGGTAATCAAACCCTTATCCAAGGAAGATCGGGAAATATCGATAAGATGGACTTTATAACCCTTTTGTGCAAAGACATGGGCTATTCCATTACCCATGGTTCCTGCCCCTATGACCGCAATTCTCATAAATTACCCTTTTAGTCATTCCCGCCCTTCGTCTTCGCTCAGGATAAACTTCGGCGGGAATCTGTTCATTTTGTATTGACTCCTGTTTTGTCTTTTAAAACGATTCGATCACCCTCAGTGCTACTTTAAGGGCATTGGTGCCCTGTTTTAGGGTTACCACGGGAACAGAGTTGTTCGCAATCGCATCGGCAAAAGTTTCCAGTTCGTCCAAAATAGCGTTGTTGGTCGCTATCTCGGGATTTTCGAAATAGATCTGCTTTTTGATCCCTTCCGCATTTTGAAGGATCATATCAAAATCTCCAGGTTGTTCCGGTGCATCCTTCATCTTTACCACTTCTGCTTTTTTTTCCAAGAAGTCTACCGAAATGTAAGCATCCTTTTGAAAAAAGCGAGATTTACGCATGTTTTTCAGGGAAATCCTACTGGCTGTTAGGTTTGCTACGCATCCGTTCTCAGGGTTGAATTCGGCCAAGCGATGGGCCTCGATGAACATGGGGTTGTCTATTTTGTCCTTGACCGACATAAAGGCCGGATTAAATCGCTCCACATGGCCTACTTGTCCTTTTACCTTGTGTTTCTTTTCAAGGGCCAACAGTTCGTCGGCCTCTTCTAGGGTGTGTGTGATGGGCTTCTCGATAAAGATATGTTTCCCTTTTTCCATGGCCTTTTTAGCGCATTCAAAATGGGATAGGGTTGGGGTTACAATATCCACTACATCCACGGCATCCATCAATTTATGCATATTGTCAAAATAGGTGTACCCAAATTCGTCCGCTACTTTTTTTCCAACGATAGCATCCGGATCGTAAAATCCGATCAGTTCATACTTTTTGGATTCGTTCAGCAGGCGAAGGTGTATTTTCCCCAAATGGCCCGCTCCCAAGACTCCCACTTTGAGCATATATTTGTTTTTAGTCAAAAATAGTGATAGTTTGTCAGTTATTAGTTAATCGTTAATAGTTAAAAGTGTTATGGTTGATACTTTGAGCCCTTAATGTTAGTCCAATAACCTCCCTGCCGACCGCTATTGCATACTGCCGACTTTTTTTGAACTTGAACTTGAATTTTGAACTTGAACTTTAGCCCGGTCTATCAACAAAAGCAGTACTTTCGTTGTTGATTACTTTAATTGGGATGGTTTTTATATTTTTATAACTGTTCTTATCTTAGCAATCAAACGCCCTACAAAATTAATTTATGGAAGACAACACCCAATATACCGAAGATAACATCCGTTCACTGGACTGGAAGGAGCATATAAGGCTTCGCCCTGGTATGTACATTGGGAAATTGGGTGATGGTTCTTCTGCAGATGACGGCATCTATATTCTCTTAAAGGAAGTAATCGATAACTGCATCGATGAATTTGTAATGGGCGCGGGTAAGACCATAGATATTTCTATCAAGGACAATATAGTCAGCGTTCGTGACTATGGTCGGGGCATTCCCTTGGGCAAAGTAGTAGACGTGGTTTCCAAAATGAATACAGGGGGCAAGTACGACACCCGGGCCTTTAAAAAGGCTGTTGGCTTAAATGGGGTAGGAACCAAGGCTGTCAATGCACTTTCCAGTTTTTTTAAGGTGGAATCCTCTCGGGACAATTTGTTGAAAACAGCAGAGTTTTCTCAAGGAATTCTAGAACAGGAAGAGGGACCATCGGAAACCTCCAAAAGAAAAGGGACTAAGGTGTCATTTACCCCCGATGAGGCTATCTTTAAGAAATACAAATACCGCAATGAGTATATAGAGCGCATGCTCAAAAACTACGTCTATCTAAATCAAGGCCTTACCATTGTCTTCAATGGGGAAAAATACCATTCGGAAAATGGGCTTAAGGATTTATTGGAGGACAACAACAACCCCGAAGACCTGCTTTATCCCATTATCCATTTAAAAGGGGAAGACATAGAAATTGCACTTACCCACAGCAAGACACAGTACAACGAGGAATACCATTCTTTTGTAAACGGACAGCACACCACCCAGGGAGGAACACACCAATCCGCTTTTCGAGAGGCTCTTGCCAAGACTATTCGGGATTTTTATGGCAAGAATTACGATTCTTCCGATATTCGGAAGTCCATAATCTCGGCTATTTCAATTAAGGTGATGGAACCTGTTTTTGAAAGCCAGACTAAGACCAAGCTTGGTTCTACCGATATGGGAGGGAATTTCCCCACGGTACGGACGTATATCAATGATTTTATTGGGAAATATCTTGACAATTACCTGCATAAAAATCCAGAGACCGCAGATCTGATGCAACGAAAGATCGTGCAGGCCGAACGGGAGCGAAAGGAATTGTCGGGCATCCGTAAATTGGCAAGGGACAGGGCCAAGAAGGCCAGTCTTCACAACAAGAAATTAAGGGACTGTAGGGTGCATTTAGGCGATATGAAGAACGAAAGGCGATTGGATTCAACCTTGTTCATCACCGAGGGAGATTCCGCTTCGGGGTCTATAACAAAATCCCGGGATGTAAACACCCAGGCGGTTTTTAGCTTAAGAGGAAAACCCTTGAACTCCTATGGCATGTCCAAAAAGATAGTTTATGAGAACGAGGAATTCAATTTGCTCCAAGCGGCATTGAACATTGAGGAATCTATGGAAGATTTACGCTATAACAATGTAGTGATCGCTACGGATGCCGATGTGGATGGAATGCACATTAGATTGTTGCTTATTACCTTTTTTCTTCAATTTTTCCCCGAGCTTATCAAGGAAAACCATTTGTATATTCTTCAAACTCCATTGTTCAGGGTCCGAAACAAGAAAGAAACCATCTACTGCTATAGCCCGGAGGAAAAGAGGGCGGCTATTGAAAAGCTCTCTGGTAAACCGGAACTCACCAGATTTAAGGGATTGGGTGAAATTTCCCCGGACGAGTTCCAACACTTTATCGGGGCAGACATAAGATTGGAACCCGTAATGTTGGACAAGGCGATGTCCATTGAGCAATTATTAGAGTTCTATATGGGCAAAAATACTCCCGACCGCCAAAAATTCATAATTGAGAACCTTAAGGTAGAGCTAGACTTAGTAGAAGAAAACCAAATTTAAACCAACCTATTATAAATATTTCTTTAAGTATTTATGGAAGAGAACGATGATGTGAGCGAAACACCCAATGCCAACCAACCAGACGGACAGATAGTTCCCGATGATTCCCAAGATGCTCTGACCAAGGTTAGCGGGATGTACAAGGATTGGTTCTTGGACTATGCCTCCTATGTAATTTTGGAACGGGCCGTGCCTGCGATCGAAGACGGCTTTAAACCCGTACAGCGGAGGATTATGCACGCGCTTAAGGAATTGGACGATGGCCGATATAACAAGGTGGCCAATGTCGTGGGACATACCATGCAATACCATCCCCATGGTGATGCCAGTATTGCGGATGCCATGGTACAATTGGGCCAAAAGGAAATCTTGATCGATACCCAAGGAAACTGGGGGAATATCTTGACCGGTGATGGTGCGGCGGCTTCTCGATACATAGAGGCACGCTTGTCCAAATTTGCGCTGGAAGTAGTTTTTTCGCCCAAGATTACCGAATGGCAATTATCCTATGACGGTAGAAAAAGGGAACCGGTAAACCTGCCTGTAAAATTTCCTTTGCTGTTGGCCCAAGGGGCCGAAGGTATTGCAGTAGGGTTATCCACAAAAATTCTGCCCCACAACTTCAACGAACTTATCGACGCTTCCATTAAACACTTAAAGGGACAGCGCTTTACGATATTCCCTGATTTTCCTACCGCTGGAATTATAGATGTTGGTGGTTATCATGATGGGTTACGCGGGGGGAAGATCCGAGTGAGGGCCAGAATACATCAATTGGACAAAAGTACGTTAGTCATTAACGAAATACCCTACGGCACCAACACTTCTACCTTAATAGATTCTATCCTTAAGGCCAACGACAAAGGAAAGATTAAAATAAAGAAAATCGAAGATAATACGGCTGCAGAGGTCGAAATATTGGTGCATTTGCCCTCCGGGATTTCCCCGGACAAGACCATCGATGCCCTATATGCCTTTACGGCATGTGAATCTTCCATTTCACCATTGGGCTGTATCATAGAGGATAACAAACCACTTTTTATAGGGGTGACCGAAATGTTGGAACGTTCAACGGACAATACCGTGGAGCTGCTGCAGGCCGAATTGGAGATTCAGTTGGGTGAATATGAGGAGCAATGGCATTTTGCTTCCTTGGAGCGAATATTTATAGAAAACCGTATCTATCGGGATATTGAGGAAGAGGAAACCTGGGAAGGGGTAATTCAAGCTATCGATAAAGGCCTAAAACCGCATACATCCCATTTAAAACGACCGGTAATCGAGGATGACATCCTTCGTCTTACCGAGATACGCATCAAACGGATTTCCAAATTCGATTTGGGCAAGGCGCAGCAATATCTGGATAATCTGGAAGAGAAAATAGCCGAGGTTAAGCACCATTTGGCCCATTTGACCGAATTTGCCATCAGCTATTTTAAAGGATTGAAAGAACGCTACGGTAAGGGTAGGGAGCGCAAGTCAGAGATCAAGGTCTTTGACGATATAGAAGCCACCAAGGTAGTTATCCGTAACACCAAGCTCTATGTAAATCGAGAAGAGGGTTTTGTGGGCACCTCGTTAAAACGGGACGAGTATGTAACCGATTGTAGTGATATAGACGACGTTATCGTATTTACCGCAGATGGTCAAATGACGATCACCAAGGTAGACGCCAAGACCTTTGTGAGCAAGGGTATTATCCACGTTGCGGTGTTCAAGAAAAAAGACAAGCGTACCATTTATAACATGATCTACAAGGATGGGAAGGGTGGACCTAGCTACGTAAAGCGCTTTAATGTAACTGGGATTACTAGGGATAAGCCGTACGATCTTACCAATGGCAAACCAGGGTCTGAATTGCTTTATTTTTCGGCCAACCCAAACGGAGAGGCAGAAGTGGTGACCATCCTTTTGCGGCAGGTAGGAAGTGTTAAAAAATTGAAATGGGATTTGGATTTTGCCGATGTACTCATCAAGGGTAGGGCCTCCAAAGGAAATATAGTGACCAAATACACCATTAAGCGTGTCGAACTGAAGGAAAAGGGAGTTTCTACCCTAAAGCCCAGAAAAATTTGGTTCGATGATATTGTACAGCGATTAAACGTGGACGGCAGGGGAGAGTTGCTGGGTGAATTTAAGGGAGACGACCATCTACTTGTAATTACACAAAGGGGTACGGTTAAGACAATTGTCCCCGATCTTTCCGTTCGGTTTGACGACGATATGATCGTTCTGGAAAAATGGAATCCGGATAAACCACTGTCGGCAGTTTATTATGACGGGGAGAAGGAACGGTATAATGTAAAACGATTTTTGGTAGAGCACGAAAACAAGGAAGAGATATTTATTTCCGAACATCCCAAATCGGTGTTGGAACTTGTTTCAACGGATTGGAGGCCTATGGTAGAACTGGAGTTTGCCAAACAGAGGGGCAAGGAGGCTAAGCCCAATCAGACCGTAGACCTGGAGGACTTTATTACCGTTAAGGGCATAAAGGCATTGGGCAATCAGTTGACTACAGATAAGTTAAAAAGCGTAAACGCCCTTGACCCGTTGCCTTACGAGGAGCCCGAAGTACATGAAGTTGAGGATATTGAAGTGGTTGATGAGGAAAACGTAGAGCCAGAGGAAAAAAAGCCAACTGATAAAAAGGAAGATACCGATCAAACGTCTTTGTTCTAATTAGATATTTTAAATTCTCCTCCCTTTTTTTCGGAGGGGAAAGGGTAGGCAAGTTCAAGTGCCAAGCTCAAGTGTCAAGTTCAAAAAGTTTATAAGTTTATGTTTTTTTTGAACTTTACCATCGACCAATAACCAACAACAATCAACCATCAACTTTTCCCCCCACGTTCCACCAACTCCAACTGTTCCACACCCACGTTGGTAGTAAACACTCCGTAATTCACAACGGCTTTGTTTTTTTCCAATTTGTCGATGCTGCCGATAGCTTTCCCATCCGTCATTCTAACCCGGTCGCCCACCTTAAAAACAGGTTGGGGTTTGTTTTTTTCTTGATGATCGGCTTTTTTCTTTTCCTTTTTCTTCTTTTCTCGAATTATCTTAACCTCTTCTTGGACCTCTTGCTCTACTATGGCTTTGACCTTTTTTTCGGCATTTACCTGTTGGATGGGTTTTTTCTTGCGTTTGCTATTTTCGGTCTCTACGATCCGGATAAGTTCAGACACTAAGTTCCTTTTCTTATTATCCTGAAAATAGGTTTCTGCCGCGGTATTTACCTTGTTCCCCAGGTAGATCATCCGTTGGTTATGGTCGTACAATTCTTGATAGTTCTCCAGTTTGGATTTAATCTTGGAATTGAGTTCCTCCAACCGCTGCGCCTCGCCTCGTGCCTTGGATTCCTCCTCCTTGAGCTTACTACCGGTCTGTTCCATTTTGCTGCGTTCCTTTTGTAACTTGGCTATGGTGGCATCAAACCGTACCTTGCCGTGTTCTATCTTTTTCTTGGCCTTGTTGATCAAGTTAAAGGGAATCCCGTTTTTTTGGGCCACCTCAAACGTAAAGGAACTCCCGGCCTGCCCAAGGATCAGTTGGTAGGTGGGTTCTAAGGTTTGGGCGTTGAAGAGCATGTTGGCATTGCTTATTTGGGGGAGTTCGTTGGCCAACAACTTTAAGTTGGCGTAGTGGGTGGTAATCACGCCATAGGCGCCACGTTCGTAAAAAACTTCAAGGAAAGTTTCCGCCAGGGCCCCACCTAGCTCGGGATCGCTTCCGGTGCCGAATTCATCGATCAGGAACAATGTATTTTCGCCGCACTTTCGCAGAAAATAATTCATGTTCTTTAGCCGATAGCTATAGGTGCTCAAATGATTTTCGATGGATTGGTTGTCCCCGATATCGGTCAAGATCGTATCGAACAAGCAAACGGAACTTCTTTCGTGAACGGGGATTAGAAACCCAGACTGAAGCATTGCTTGTAGTAGTCCGATCGTCTTCAAGGTAATGCTTTTACCCCCTGCATTGGGACCGGAGATTACGATGATCCGGTTATCGGGATTGAGTTCAATGGTCTGGGGATAGGTTTTTTCGTTCTTTCTTTTGTTCGAGAGATATAATAATGGGTGGTATGCATCCCTTAAAAATAGTTTTCTTTCGCTGAAGATAGCCATAGGGCCTTATCACATCGGTAAGGTTTTTTAAGATACGCTGTATTTCCTCCTTTTCTTCGAACTCAAGGTTATTGAGTTCCCTGCTGTAGCGCAAGGTGGCCTCGGGTTCTATATAAACAATGCTCCCGGTCTTGGAACTGCCCATGACGGACCCTTTTACTTTTTTACGGTACATGGCCTTGACAGCTAGCACCCGGCGATTGTCCACAACAGATTCCCGAATGTCATCCAAATAATCCGAAGATTGATAGGTGCCCAATGCTTGGGCAAAACTTTGGTTGATTTTCCCCTTGACAGACCCCATATTTTGACGGATGGAATGTAAAACCGGTGAGGCATTATCCCTGATCTCCCCGAACTTGTCGATGACTTCATTAATTTCGGAAGGAATTTCGGCATTGGGTTCAATGGTCTCGGTAGATCGATACAACAAGGGGTAATACTCTTGGAATTTCTTCAAGAATTTTAGTTGGGCGGTAACGGTAGTGCAGATATGTCCAATTTTCCTAAAACCGACTATTTCGAGTGTTGCATTATCTATCTTGAGCAGTTTCAATTCGGTATTTATACTGTCAAATCCGTGGTTGGGGAGGTGGTTATCATTGGAAAAGGAAGAAAGATACTCCGAGGTCTTCCACAAAGCATCCACTATTTCTTCCTTGTTTTTTAAAGGCTGGACAGACATGGCCTGTTCCTTGCCCAATTCCGTATGGCAGCGCAGGACCAAATGACCGAGAACCGTAGGGAATTCCAAATCCTGGAGGGTATTTTTATGAATTTTGTACATAGAACTCATTTAAACTTTTTCAATTGGCTAAAAAATTGTCCTTTTATGTCCACTTTTTGTCTTTTTTTCCTTCCGTAGCGATGCTATGCAACTCAAAAAGGCCTTCAATTGGGCAAAAAATTTCTAATTCGCTTCAATCCAAAAGGTTTAAATGAGTTCATTTTTATTTTTTGCCGTGAACAAAGGTAGGAATTAGGGCTGGGATGGGAAACCAATAAAGATTACCAATCAGTAGTGGTTTCGTTAAAACGGATTCGGCAAGCCTCATTTTAAGCTTTGGCACAATATTTGGCTGTAAACTTTGTTATAAATCAGACCAAACCGTCCATTTTGAACTAAATACAGTCCCAATGCAAAAAATCAACCTACTTTATATTGGCATTGCTTCCCTCTTTATTTCCTGCAGTGCAACCAATCGATTGACTATGGGGGCCGTGGAGCCCGCTGCGGTATATATATCCGATGACGTAAAAAGCGTTGCGATTATCAATCGAAGTCTACCTTCGAAAGGGAACAACCCTATAGATCAAATTGATAAGATCTTGTCAGCAGAAGGACTTAAGCTCGATAAAAAAGGGGCAGAAGCTGAGATTTCCGCACTTTCCGATGCTCTTGTTCGCAGCGGTAAATTTGATGAAGTTAAAATATTGGATGGCCCGGATGAGGTACGAAAGGGACTTGGGGTTCTTCCTGCAACACTCCCTTGGGATGTTGTAGAATCTATATGTGAAGCGAATGGGGTAGATGTGCTATTTTCATTGGCCTTTTACGACACCGATACCCAAGTTACTTATAATATGACGACGATGGAGGTCCCAAATCCACTAGGGGTAAAGGTGGCCGTCCCTGCCCATGAAGTTACCCTCAATACCTTGATAAAAAATGGATGGCGAATTTATGACTTGCGGTCCAAAACCATTCTTGACGAATACATATTCAACCAAGGCGTTGTGTCCCAGGGAAGAGGTATTAACCCGGTCAAAGCCTTAGAGGCCATAAAGAACAGGGATGAAACCGTAGTGCAAAGCAGTAAAAACATGGGTTCTAGCTATGGACAGAGGCTAATGCCATATAGCACACGAATCGCCAGGGATTATTTTGTAAGGGGCACCGATAATTTTAAAATAGGCAAACGCAGGGCCCAGACAGGTGATTGGGATGGGGCCGCCCAACTTTGGGAAAGTGAACTGACCAATCCCGACCGCAAAATAGCGGGCAGGGCATGTTACAATATGGCCATTATAAGTGAAATAAACGGGGATTTGCCCACTGCGATGGATTGGGCTTCCAAGTCCTATGCCGATTATAAGAACAAAGATGCCCTACATTATTTGAACACACTTAAATACCGCCTTTCAAAAAACGAAATTTTGCAACAGCAAGCAGCCCGATGATGAATCTGGTCTAAAGCCGTATTCCTAAAGCTTTACGCTTTTTGAACAAAAAATGTGTGTCGTTACTCCGTTATGACACCACAACTAACACGATTTCCCGCATCACCAGCGGGCTGGGAGGTAAAATCATCAACTCCTTGGTGAACGACAACACTTTTTCCAATAATATTTTTTGTGACATCATCGCATCCAATGCACCATTCCCCTGTTTCAAAAGTCAGTGTAGCATTTCCCTCAGAATCGGCTTTGAGGTTTCCTATGTCTCCCATATGAAATCCTTTGGGAGAATCCCATTTACTATGTTGCATATTTTTAGGATTCCAGTGTCCACCTGCCGATTTGCCATCAGGAGCGGAGCAATCCCCTTTTTCGTGTAAATGGATTGCATGCTCACCAGGAGTAAGCCCTGACAAATGGGTTACCATAATTACTTTATTTCCTTTTTCCGTGAAAATTACTTTATTTCCTTTTTCCGTGAAGGTGATATCCCCTTTTACATTGCTATCGCTCTTCGGTTCCATAGTAACTGTCATCGTTCTTTCCTCCATTTTATTGTTCACGTCTTGGATGGCCGCTTCTACTTTTTCTGATGCTTCTTGTGCATCCTTTTTTACTTCTTTACAACTATAGGTGGTGATAACTAACATCCCTATTGCAAATAATCCTATTTTTTTCATGATCTATCTGAATTTTTACTACCAAGATTCAAGGTACTCAAATTGTTATTTTCTTTCAAGTAGTGAAATGGTTAGCGTTATCATTTCTACTAATTGCGCTAAAAATTAGTCCTCAACTTGTATTTTAGAACTGGTTCATGGATATTCGTAAAAAATAAAAGCCCTGACTTTCAACGTCAAGGCCTTTAAATAAGTATTGGTGTTATGTGCGACTTTAGTTCTTTTCCAAAAGTACTTTAGCTTGTACTGCTACATCGCTCCATGTTTTGGTCA
>CAJDXC010000053.1_pt2 | contig 14666 bp, 14 predicted proteins | sample 7391681 | NCBI WGS metagenome assembly CAJDXC01 (sample SAMEA7055742, study PRJEB34461) | soil metagenome | biome: terrestrial ecosystem; feature: Peninsula; material: soil | place: Antarctica | collected 2016 | reverse complement strand
AAGGTTTCGGGTGGGGGCCGTTGCAATGTTACCCATGCGGAATTTGATCCCAAGGAACTGGTAAAAAACTATCCTAGGGGGCAAAAGGAGCTTTTAGGTCCCTTCCATAGCTATTGCTCGGGCGATACCGTTGCTTTTTTTGAAGAAAGGGGAATCCCTCTAAAAATTGAACCAGATGGTCGTATGTTTCCTCAATCCAATTCTTCCCAGACCATTATCGATTGTTTAGTCGGTGAGGCCGAGCGTTTGGGTGTGCAAGTCTTAAGAAACAGCTCGGTGACCGATATTGTGCCGATTGAATCAGGACCGGAACTTCCAGAAGGAGGCTGGTCGGTAGAATCTATTCGGAATACATATCGAACTAAAAAATTACTGGTGGCTACCGGGAGCAATCCCAAGATTTGGAAACTATTGGAAGGTCTAGGGCATACGATTACCCCACCGGTTCCTTCCTTGTTTACTTTTAATATTCAGGACGACAGGATTGCCAACATTCCAGGGGTAAGCACGGATGCTAGGGTGACGGTGTTTACTAAAAAGACTATTGCTGCAGGTCAAACCCCATCTTTAAAGAACAGTTTTAACTCGGCACTATTAGAATCTGAAGGGCCATTGCTGGTTACCCATTGGGGAATGAGCGGACCTGCCATCTTAAAATTGTCAGCTTGGGGAGCTCAATTATTGAATGATTGTCATTATAAATTTAAAATATGGGTCAATTGGTTACCGGATTATCATACGGAGGGCATCATGCAATTATTGTTAAAGGTAAAAGATGTCGAATCCAAAAAAACGGTATTGCGCACCCATGCGGTGGAACTTCCCAAACGGTTATGGGCCAATCTGGTCAAGGCTTCGGGTATTGCTGAAGACATCAAATGGGCCGATGTTTCCAATAACCAATTGCAAGATTTGGCGGTTCAACTCACAAAGTGTGAGTTTTTTGTGGATGGGAAAAGCACCTTTAAGGAAGAGTTCGTCACCGCAGGGGGAGTTGATCTAAAAGAAATCAACTTTAAGACTTACGAAAGCAAAATACTTCTCAATCTTTACTTTGCAGGCGAGGTCATGGATGTGGATGCCATCACTGGGGGCTTCAATTTCCAAAGCGCCTGGACGGGTGCCTATATCGCGGCGAAGGGAATTGTGGGGTGTTGAAGTTCAAGTGTCAAGCTCAAGTTCAAACACAAACTCAAAAGGTTTATAAGTATATCAGACTAGCATACTCTTAGAATTTTTTCAAATTTAACATCAACTTTGAACATTAAACCTTGACTGCCACTGCCCACTGCCAACTGGATACTGCTCACTGGCTATTTTTTTCCTGATACACCCTCACATAATCCACTGTCATTTTTTGTGGAAACACGCTATCGTCCATGCCGTGGATCCCACCCCAATCCCCGCCTAGGGCTATATTCAATTTTAGATAAAAAGGTTGGTCAAATGGCCATTCATTTTCGGATTTGTGGTCATTGGTAAACACAAAGTACACTTTACCATTCAAAAGAAAATCTATTTTTTCTGGGGTCCATTCTATACTGAAGACGTGAAATTCACTGTAAGGTTTGTCAATAGGAACGATTTTTCCCTTTTGGGTGCCTTTTGTATGGTTGTAGGCCTCGGTGTGCACCGTGCCATGAACAACATCTGGCTCGTAACCCACTTGTTCCATAATATCGATTTCTCCACTTTTGGGCCATCCAACTTGCTTGATGTTCTTGCCCAACATCCAAATTGCCGGCCATTGACCCACTCCTTTGGGCAATTTGGCCCTAACCTCAATTTTTCCATACTTCCATTCGGCCAAATTCTCCGTACTGATGCTGGCTGAGGTATAATCCAGATATTCCTGATTCTGTTTCCAATTGGCATCATTGGTATCTGTAAAATTTGGATTTGGAAACCTTTTCTTGTGCCCTTCTATAATCAAGTTGCCACTTTCTACACGGACATTTTTTAGGCTGTCGGTGTAGTATTGTTTTTCGTGGTTTCTGTGTTGGCCAATTTCATAGGTCCATTTTGCTAGATCTGGCTTTCCGGCATAATCAAATTCATCGGCCCAAACCAAAGTATAATTATCGTTTTGGGGTGGTGTTTGCCCATTGGTTTTGTTATCGCAAGAGCAAAATATAAAGATTGTCAGCAGGATAGGGAAGCTGTTCTTAAATAGCATATTTCTTTACTCTCATAGGGTATAATTCCTCGATGCCTGCCCGTTCCATTCTGGCGGGCTTTCATCGAGGTAGTTCATTACTATTTCCCGGTTATTTTCAGTAACAATTCCGGTTCGTTGGTGGTGATCTGGTCAAAACCTCTGTCGAGCAGCCACTTCATATCGGCTTCTTTATCCACGGTCCATGCATTTAGGACCAAATGGTTGCGTTTTGCTTCATCGATCCATTCCGGTTGTTTTTGAAAAACTGAATAGTGATAGTCCAGACCTGTCATACTATCAGCCTTTAACTGATTTGGTGCCACATCTCCCTTTAAATATTGCGTACGGACGTTGGGGTCCAAGGCAATGAGTTTTTTTAGCATCTCATAATCAAAACTGATATAGACCACCATCTTACTGGCACCTACTTGTTCTACCAATCTGAATACTTTTTCAGCAATCTCTTGCCCTCTTTCCGCACTAGTTTCCGAAGGTTTTATTTCACAGATCAATCGGGTAGACGTGTTATTTTCCATACCTGCCAGTAGATATTCCCTTAAGGTGGGCAATTTTTCACCGTTGGAAAGCTTATGCACTTCCAAGTCGGCATAGCTGGTCTCTTCAATGGATAATTTTTGGTAATGTGCATCGTGATTGATGATCAAGGAATCATCGACTGTCATCCGAATATCGAATTCGGATCCGGTACATTTTAAGGCAATGGCCTGTTTTAAGGAGGCGATGGAATTTTCTGGTAAATTATCTTTCTTCCAGGCCCCACGATGGGCGATGACAACATTGTCCGAAAAATCGACCTTTTTCTCCGGTGTAATGAAGGAGATAAAAAAGAAAGCAATACAACAGGTAAGTAAGAAGCGTATCATAATTATTTATATTTAGTATTAGTTTAAAATTAATGAAAGTCCTGCAGCCAAAATTCCACCAAGAATGGGCCCGACGACCGGCACCCAAGCATATCCCCAATCATTGCCCGCTTTATCGGGAATGGGCAAGAGTGCGTGTACAATACGGGGGCCCAAATCCCTGGCGGGATTGATGGCATAACCCGTGGTTCCTCCCAAGGAGAGACCAATGGCCCATACTACAAAAGCCACGGGAAGCGCTCCCAGGGATCCCAGCCCGACTATGGTTTGGGAATCGGAAAGGGTGGCATCCGTAAAGTAAAGGACCGTAAAGATAAGCACAAAAGTACCCACGATTTCACATACCAAGTTGGTGCCGATATTGCGAATGGCCGGGGCGGTACAAAAGACGGCTTTTTTTGACCCTTTGTCCAAAGTAACCTTAAAATGTTCTCTGTACATGGACCAAACAAGGAAAGCGCCCATCATTGCACCTATAAGTTGTGCTATGATATAGGAAGGCACGTCGGCCCAGGGGAATTCCCCTGCCATGGCCAAGCCTATACTTACTGCCGGATTTAAATGTGCCCCACTGTAGGGGGTGGCAACTACCACGCCTACATAGACGGCCAAGGCCCAACCTGTTGTTATTACGATCCAGCCTCCCCCATTGCCATAAGTCTGGTTTAAGACTACGTTGGCTACTACCCCACCGCCCAAGACGATGAGCAAACAGGTCCCAATAATTTCTGCAATAAATGGTGTCATTGTTTAAGGTTTGGTTGATGGTTGGTGGTTTTCTTGGCCCAATATTGCACCGCGTCGATGGCGCGGTACCATCCTTTGATATGTTCTTCTATTTCCTTTCGATCCCGGGTAGGTTTAAAACGGACATCTGTCTGCCATATTTCCTGTATTTCTTCTTGACTCTTCCAATATCCTACCGCCAATCCGGCCAAATATGCCGCTCCCATGGCGGTGGTTTCTACCTCTTTGGGTCGGACGGTAATCGTATTGAGTATATCGGCCTGAAACTGCATCAACAAATCGTTTACAGTAGCGCCCCCATCTACCCGTAGTTCTTTGATGGAAATCCCCGAATCGGCCTCCATAGCCTTAAGGACATCCATGGTTTGGTAGGCTATGGCCTCTAAAGCCGCTCTGGCTATATGGGCATCGGTACTGCCCCTAGTTAGCCCAAAAATGGTTCCTTGGGCCTGTTGGTTCCAATATGGGGCACCCAAGCCCGCAAAGGCAGGAACAAAGAAAACTCCTTCCGTACTATCGACCGAACCGGCCAATTGCTCCACCTCTGCGGAGTTCCGTATAAATTTTAAGCTGTCCCTGAGCCATTGAACTACAGCTCCCGCAATAAAAATACTGCCCTCTAATGCATATTGTGTCTTGCCATTTATTTTCCAAGCCACCGTGGTAAGCAGGTTGTTTTGCGAAACGATTGGTTTTTCGCCTATGTTCATCAACATAAAGCATCCAGTACCGTATGTGTTTTTAACCATGCCGGGCTTGGTACACATTTGACCGAATAATGCCGCTTGCTGATCTCCAGCAATACCGGCAATCGGAATTTTATGGGCAAAAAAGTTGGGTTTGGTATGTCCATAAATCTCGCTAGACTGTTTTACCTCGGGCAACATGCTTTTTGGAATCTCGAACAATTGCAGCAACTCATCGTCCCAATCCAGAGTGTTGATATTAAAAAGTAAGGTTCTGGAAGCATTGCTCACATCGGTGATATGTAGTTCGCCCTGGGTCATGTTCCAAATAAGCCAGGAATCTATGGTGCCAAAAATGAGTTCTCCAGCTTCGGCGCGTTTGCGAGCTCCGTCAACATTATCCAGAATCCATTTCACCTTAGTGGCGGAAAAATAGGAATCTATAACCAATCCGGTTTTTTTTCGGATTAATTCGGACTTACCTTGTTTTCTTAAGGAATCACAGTAATCGGCCGTTCTTTTATCCTGCCAAACAATGGCATTGTAAACTGGTTTTCCCGTCTTTAGGTCCCACACTACTGTGGTTTCCCTTTGGTTGGTTATTCCGATTGCGGCAATATTGTCGCCGGTCAATCCTTTTTTTATTGTTGCTTCCGCTGCTATTCCGGCTTGGGTAGACCAAATCTCCAATGGGTCGTGTTCTACCCATCCCGGTTTAGGAAAATACTGTGTAAATTCCCTTTGTGCCGTGGAAATAATTTTGCCTTTTTGGTCGAAAAGGATGGCACGGGAGCTTGTAGTTCCCTGGTCTAATGCTAGTATGTATTTTTCCATTTTGATTTTGAACGCTTTAAAAATTTATTGATGTGGTCTTTATACTCCTGCCACTTGAAAACCAAGCAATATTACGCAGAGAAAGAGTACCCAAAAGTTATATCTGAGGTTGGTTGTAAGATTTACAATAATGTATTGGATTGATTTATTTTTCATGTGAATTTATATAGGGTTCAACTTAACGGGCGTTGAAGGGAACCACAAATAACGTTTAACAAATAACTTAATAACCAAAGAACTGCCAACTTCAACTACTAAGTGCATTCTTTCCTAATTCATCTCCCAGATCCTATAATTTAAGAAAGTGGCAAAACATACCCAAATAAAGAAAGGAATGAGTAAATAGGCCGCCGTCTTGCTGACCACGTTGAACCATTTCATGGTGAACAAGAGAAGAATGAGCAAATTAAGGATGATAAGCATACCCCAGAAAGGGTTTTTGAACCCAAAAAAAACAATGATCCACAAGGCGTTGAGCAAAAGTTGGAGTCCAAAGTGGTACAAAGCGGTTTTCACCCAAATATGATAAAATCCCTTTGCCCATACCAATCCCGCCGAAATTCCCATCAAGATATACAACACTATCATTACTGGGGTGAATATCCAATTGGGCGGAAAAAGGCGGGGTTTGGCCAAGCTGGTGTACCAGCTCTCTAGCGAGTTTTGTGTCGCAAACCATGATAAGAATCCCACTAACAAGCAAATGCCAACGGAAATTGCAATATAGGTAAGTTGTTTTTTCAAATGTTTGGTGTATGGGACTAAAATAACAATTTAATTTGATACGTTTCACTGTAAAAGCGGTTAAAAACTATCTTTGCTCAAATAGTTCCGCAGATGACCGAAAAAGACTTTCTCTCCTCCCCCTATTCAGTTAAGAAAAATGAAGGGAAATCTATTTGGAAAGCCCCGAGCAATATTGCACTGATAAAATATTGGGGAAAGAAGGAGAACCAGATTCCATCCAATCCCTCCCTTAGTTTTACCTTAAGTTCTTGTGTTACAACAACTCTATTGCAATACCGACGTTTGGAAAAAAAAGGTTTGAATTTCAACTTTGACCTTTTTTTTGAGGGCCGGCCAATGGAGTCATTTCGTCCAAAAATTGAAACATTTTTCAAAAGGGTAGAGGTGTATCTTCCCTTTTTAAAGGAATATCAATTTAAAATTGAGACCTCAAATTCTTTTCCCCATAGTAGCGGAATAGCCTCGTCCGCCAGTGGTATGGCTGCGTTGTCCCTGGGTTTAATGGATTTGGAAAAGGAACTTAATCCGGAAATGGAACCTAGCTTTTTCGATAAGAAGGCTTCCTTCTTGGCCCGTTTGGGATCGGGGAGCGCATGTAGAAGCATAGAGGGCGATTTGATACTTTGGGGTGCCGATAGGAATTTCCCCGAAAGCAACGACCTATATGCCATTAAGTACCCTTTTGAAGTAAACGAGGTATTTAAAAACTATCAGGACACTATTTTGTTGGTTCACAAGGGTCAGAAGCAAGTTAGCAGTTCTGTTGGTCATGAGCTTATGCACGGCCATCCCTTTGCTGAGCAACGGTTTGTTCAGGCACGGAACAATCTTTCCAGAGTAAGGCCTATCCTTGCCGCTGGCGATCTGCCGGCTTTCGTTCAATTGGTAGAAAGCGAGGCTCTAACCCTACACGCCATGATGATGACCGGCAACCCTTATTTTATGTTGATGAAGCCGAATACCTTGGAAATTATAAATAAAATATGGGAGTTTAGGGAAGCCACCAAATCAAATGTTTGTTTCACCTTGGATGCAGGGGCCAATGTCCATGTACTATATCCTATAATTGAGAAGGAATTGGTTGACCAATTTATTAAGAATGAGTTGGTTGCATATTGTGAAAATGGACAGTATCTTTGCGATCAAATTGGTTTAGGAGCTGAACGTTTAAAGGGAGATGAATAATTAAAAGGGATTAGTTCCGTTAAGTGTTCATCGACATTGAAGTAATTAAGTCCAAAAGCTTCAATTGCAACGTATATATTCTATATCTTTAATGAAGAGTTGATTGATGCGCATAAATCATCAAAACAATAATTATTAATTTTTCATTATTAATTTTTAATTAAAAAAAATTGAAAGGACCTTTATTCTATTCTAAAATTCTTCTTTTTGGGGAGTATGGCATCATCAAGGATTCTAGAGGGCTTTCGATCCCATATAATTTTTTCAAAGGCGCCTTAAAATCCGATAAAAATCTATCGGAAACCTCAAAAAAATCAAACGCAAGTCTAAAGGCATTTTCCGAGTATCTGGAGAGGATACAAAGCGAGAATCCAAAATTAGTCACTTTTGATATGGAAAGTCTACAAAGGGATATTGCGGATGGTATGTACTTTGACAGTTCCATTCCCCAAGGTTATGGCGTGGGCAGCAGTGGTGCTTTGGTTGCAGCTATTTATGATAAGTATGCTACGGAAAAAATCACGGTCCTTGAAAACCTTACACGGGAAAAACTTTTAAAACTAAAGGCCATCTTTGGAAAAATGGAATCCTTCTTTCATGGAAAATCTTCTGGGTTGGATCCGTTGAACAGTTATTTGAGCCTACCCATACTTATCAACTCCAGGGATAATATAGAATCTACCAGTATACCTTCCCGAAATCCTGACGGGAAAGGTGCCGTATTCTTGTTGGATAGTGGGACCATTGGCGAGACCGCTCCTATGGTACAGATTTTTATGGAACAGATGAAGCAAAAGGGCTTCCGCAATATGATAAAGCATCAGTTCATTAAACATACCGATGCTTGTGTGGAGGATTTTATCAATGGCAACGTTAAGTCACTTTTTGGTAACCTAAAACATCTTTCCAACATCGTTTTGGAGAACTTTAAACCCATGATTCCTGTAGAGTTTCACAAACTTTGGAAGAAGGGAATAGAGACCAACGATTACTACCTAAAACTTTGTGGATCAGGAGGTGGAGGCTATATTTTGGGCTTTACCCAAGATTTCGACAAGGCCAAAAAGGCCTTGGAAGGCTACAATTTGGAAGTGGTCTACAACTTCTGAAATAGGCTCTAAATGCTTAGTAGAAAAAACAAACTCTTACTTTTAAAGTTCTTGAGTCTGTTCTCCATTGTTCGGGGCTACAATATCTTAGTGATCATCCTGGCCCAATATTTGGCATCCATCTATATTCTTGCCCCTGACCTGCCCCTAAGAAAAGTTGTTTTTGACCTTAACCTATTTGTGTTGGTGGCTGCATCTGCAGCAGTAATTGCGGCCGGTTATATTATCAACAATTTTTACGATGCGGAAAAGGATCTTATCAATAAGCCGAACAAGACCATGCTAGATCGGTTGGTGAGCCAAAGGACCAAACTTTCAGCGTATTTTGTGCTTAATTTCCTTGCCGTGCTTTTGGCCAGTTACGTATCCTTTCGGGCTTCATTTTTCTTTGCCGCCTATATTTTTGCAATATGGTTCTATTCACATAAATTGAAACGAATTCCATTTTTGGGGAATTTTGTCTCTGCAATCTTGGCCATTACCCCATTTTTTGCCGTCTTTGTGTACTATAAGAACTTTGAGTCTGTAATTTTTGTCCATGCCATATTCTTATTTCTTTTGATTTTGGCCAGGGAAATGATCAAGGACCTAGAAAATATGGTTGGTGATTTGGCTCATGATTACAGGACCATTCCGATATTGTACGGCCCAAAAGTCTCAAAAATAGGTATTACGCTACTGGTCCTGCTTACCTTGGTGCCTTCACTCTTGCTCATTTACAATTTTGATGTGGGTTATATGCATTTCTATTTTATAGGATGTAATATTTTCCTGTTACTGTTTCTGATCTTACTATGGAGATCGGACTCCAAAAAGCACTATGTATGGCTACACAATATCTTAAAACTGATTATTGTAATCGGAGTTTTTAGTATTTTATTGATCAATGTAGATTTGGTGCTTAACCGTATTCTGTAGTAGATCCGATTAACATTAACATTTTCCCCTTCATCCAGAATCCTTTGTTATCTTTGCAGAAAATTAGTGCTATGGGCCGATCGGACAATAAAAGTGATGGAATAACTTCTGGAAGACAAGGTGGGGGGATGCGGAAAAAAAGTTATGCCAGAGGGAATGCTCCGATTAAAAGGAAGTCCGAACCCAAACCGCCTTCCGATCCCAATATAATACGACTTAACCGCTATGTGGCCAACTCTGGGGTTTGCTCCAGACGAGAGGCAGATGTTTTTATCGCTGCAGGAAGTGTAACGGTCAATGGCAAGCCTGTTACCGAAATGGGCCACAAGGTAAAACTGGCAGATGTGGTAAAATTCGATGGCCGACTCCTCAATCCCGAAAAGAAGGAATACGTTTTACTCAATAAGCCCAAGGATTTTGTGACCACCGTACGGGACGAGAATGGTAAGCGCACCGTGATGGGACTTATAACCCGGGCTTCCAAAGCCAAACTTTTGCCTGTGGGAAAATTGGACAGTACTACAACAGGGCTCCTTCTTTTCACTAACGATGGCGACCTTACCAAACGGTTGTTACATCCCAAGAATGGCCTTCGCAAAATCTATCATGTGGAACTCAATAAAAACCTAAGGGCAGAGGACCTTAAAAAAATTCAAGATGGTCTTACCTTGGAAGACGGTCCGGTAAAAGTAGACGAGATAAGCTTTATAGACAATGTACCGAAGCGGGAAGTTGGTATAGAACTCCTCAGCGTAAAGACCCGTATCGTCCGGCGTATTTTTGAACATCTAGAATATGAAGTCGTAAAGTTGGACCGGGTGGTTTATGCTGGACTTACCAAAAAAGATCTTCCTCGAGGCCATTGGCGTTTCCTAACGGACCAAGAAGTGGTGAATTTGGGGATGATCAAATAGCTTGTTTGGGGTGTGTGAACAGAACTTGGTTTTTGTGAACATATTCAATATGGACATTTTTGGTAATGAACATTACAACTTTCAACTCATTCAAAAGCCGTAATTTCCGATTGTTTTTTATGGGACAATCCCTGTCACTGATAGGGACATGGATGCAAAAAACAGCCGTTAGCTGGGTAATTTACACACTTACCGATTCCAAGTTTATGTTGGGGGTCTCGGTCTTCGCAACCCTGTTCCCAACTGCGATTTTTTCATTGTTTGGGGGAATTGTAGCCGATAGATACAACAGACACAGGGTTTTACTACTTACCCAAGTGGCATCCTTGCTGCAGGCAGTACTTCTTACCCTGGCCGTCATTTTTTTCAAACAATATGCTGTTTGGATAATTATTGGTTTAAGTGTCGTACTGGGTATTATCAACGGCTTCGATGTTCCCACTAGGCAATCCCTGGTAAGGGAAATGGTGAGTGATGACAGTGACTTGCCAAATGCATTGGCATTGAACTCCTCCATGGTCAATCTTTCCAAACTCTTTGGTCCAGCCTTGGCAGGTTTTGTCCTGGAACATTATGGGGACCAAATTTGTTTTGGCCTAAATGCTTTGAGCTTTGTGCCCGTAATTATTTCGGTTTTAATGATGAAACTTCCCAAATACAGCTTAAAACCGAAAAATGAAAGGAATCTAAAATTGGAATTTAAGGAGTCCATTGCCTATATCAAAGGAACTCGCGAGGTAGGTTCGATCATAGTTTTCGTTGCACTGATGAGCCTTCTGGTGTTACCTTTTTCTACTTTGACCCCTGTATTTGCCAAGGATATTTTTATGGGCAATGCCGCTACCCTCGGCATGTTGGACGGTATCATCGGGTTGGGTGCCTTTGCTGGGGCTATATTTCTGGCTTCGCTTAAGCAATGGGTAGATCTGAGCAAAGTATTGGCTATAAATACCTTTGTTTTTGGGGTGGGGCTTATCTTGTTTTCTTATACCTCCATATATCCATTGGCCTTGTTGTTTATTGCGATCGGGGCCTTTGGAATGATGTCGGTACGTACGGTTACCAATACTATCCTGCAGCTACGTGCCCCGCATGCACTGCGGGGACGTGTAATCGGTATTTATGTTCTGGTCTTAACTGCCTTGTTGCCGATTGGCAGTCTATTCGTGGGTGCAGTTTCACACTATTTTGGTGCTCAAATCACCATTTTGGTTCAGGGAATTATGGCACTGATTATTGCACTGTTCTACGGTCGCTATTTGCACAAGGAGAGGCTCCGTAAATTGAAGGAATCGGCACTAAAACAACAACGGGAAGAAATTTTGATAAGGGCTTGATTATGGATATGTTTAAATGAGTAATAGGACAAAATATGGCAACCTTCGCAGATAGAGTAATCAAATTTAATAAGGAACTTGCGTTTTCCACTCCATTGTATAAAGGGATTCAAATCATGAATCCCTTTAAAGCTAACAGTGAAATAATATCGATTATCGAAGCGTTGGGGTTACCGGAATTCCTTTTACGGACACTAAAAGATTGACGGAAATTTGTGGAATTCAGATCGATTCCGTAAAATCGCATGAACCATCATCTGTTTTCATCTATGAATTGATTAACGGTTATGGAGGTATTACCAAATTTTACCAAGACTTTTACATCAACTCGGTATGCCCTTTGGGTTTTATCGAAAAAAACGAAAAAGGAAATTGGGTAAACCGCAACTACTACGATTATAAGGAGCTTTTCCTTGCCACTAAAGGTTTTATAATTTCAAGCCTTAAGAAACAAATCGAATTCGGAATAGATACGACCACTTGTTATGTTCTAGGAAAAAAGAATGCAGATTTTCTAAAAATAATAAATGAGGAGCAGCATTTATTCGATGAAATAGTTGTTTTTGACCATCCAAGATATATCATCCAATACAAAATGAAGGAAAAGGATAAATTCCTTTCAGAATATCTTACCAAATTAAAAAAGGGATAGTGACCCTAGGTAAGAATAATCAAAAAATCTATGTGGTCCCGAGCAAAAAGCTGGTAATCATTAGAATGGGTGACTCTGAGGTACAAATTTTGTACTTTCTGATTTCGACAATGAACTTTGGGCAAAAATTAACGCGGTTATTGATTGATGAACTTTAATACCTGCCCGTTTACCAAATTAGCATGTTCGATAAAAAATCCTTTCTGCTTCTTTCCGTTTAAAAGAATTTCCCGGAGTTCTCCGTTTCCTTCTTTTTCAATTATTAAGGTTGGGTTTTTATAATAGGTAGGATCCAAGGAAATGATGATTTTATCCAATAGTGGCGTGGGTAAGGTGTACATTGGGTCGGCCGGGCGAGGGACATCATTGATTTGTTATGTTTACAAAAGTAATCTATACTCTCTCCAAATAGAAATCGAAAGGATGAGAGCTTGTGTGCGAATAGCAGACTTACTTTCTTAATTTCCAAAGAATCCTTTGTTTCTTATCTTTGATTCCAAATCTAAATATAAAAAAGTATGAAAAGAGTAATACTGATTGCCCTTCTTTCTACCGGATTTCTAGGAGTTATCGAGGCGCAGGATATCCGTTTTGGCCTTAAAGGGGGACTCAATCTGTTCAACATCAATGGGGATTATACAGAAGATTTAAAGTCAAGACCTTCTTATCACATAGGAGCCTTGGCCGAGATTCTGATATTAGACCAACTTTACTTTCAACCCGAATTGTTGTACAGTGCCCAAGGTGCTAAAGCAGATAAGATAGATGCCACTTATAAATTGGATTACCTAACTATTCCAGTACTAGCCAAGTACTTTTTGATGGACGACCTTAGTATGGAACTTGGACCACAACTTGGATTTTTGGTGAATAGCGAGTTTGAGCTTAAGGGCAATGGTTCATCCATCAGTCTTGATCCCAAAGATGGGTATAAAAAAATGGATTTTGGACTTAATTTCGGTCTAAGCTATAGACTGAAAGATATATTTTTCAGTGGTAGGTACAACTTGGGCCTGACCCAAATTTTAGAAGGCAATCTTGGAGATCAAGTAATCCAGCACAATAGGGGGTTCCAGTTTTCAGCTGGATATTTATTTTAATGCCAGAATGACAAGGAGTATAAAAGGAGGCTTTTCCAATGTATTCTAATTGATGCAACTGTTGTACATGTATCTCAACTAAAACCTCTATAAAGCCTTCTCCATCTTCGCCCGTATTTCCTCCAAACACAAATTCCCCAAGCTACCCTCATGGGTGTGCTTAATGTCCCGTTTTGGCGAAAAAGTACCTTCGTTTATTTCCTTTCCCATTTTTTTGTAAGCGTCGCGGAACGGCATTCCACTAAGGACAAGCTCGTTTAGGGTATCCACACTAAAAAGATAGTCGTATTTAGGATCTTCCAAAATATCTTTTTTTACCCGTATTTCCCTAAGACTGAAGGTTAAAAGCTCCAAACAAGCCTTTAGTTCTTGAATGGCGGGCACGATAACTTCCTTGACAAGTTGCAGATCTCGGTGATAGCCGCTGGGTAAGTTGTTAGTGATCAAAATAAGTTGGTTTGGGACCGCTTGGATCTTATTGCATTTTGCGCGGATCAATTCAAAAACATCCGGATTTTTCTTGTGCGGCATTATGCTAGAACCTGTGGTTAGTTCATCGGGAAAGGAAATGAAGTTAAAGTTCTGGCTCATATACAGGCAAATGTCCATTGCCATTTTGGAGAGCGTGGCTGCAATACTGCTCATTCCAAAGGCCGTTGCTTTTTCTACTTTTCCGCGGCTCATTTGTGCTGCAACAACATTGTATTTTAACGTTTTAAACCCCATTTCCTCTGTGGTGAATTTTCGGTCGATTGGAAAGGAACTCCCATAACCAGCGGCACTACCCAACGGGTTTTGATCAGCCACTTTGTAAGCGGCGCTTATAAAATACAAGTCATCTACCAAACTTTCGGCGTATGCCGAGAACCAAAGTCCGAAGGAAGAGGGCATAGCAATCTGCAAGTGCGTATAACCGGGCAATAAAATAGTTTTGTATTTGTCCGCCAGGTTTATTAGCAGATCGAACAGCGTCTTGGTTAGGTCCTTGATTTCCGTTAGCTCGTTTTTTAGATAGAGATGCATGGCAACCAAAACCTGATCGTTACGCGAGCGTGCAGTGTGGATTTTTTTCCCCGTATCCCCCAATTTTTCAGTGAGCAAAAACTCTATTTTAGAGTGCATATCCTCAAACGAATCCTCGATAGTAAAACTTCCTTTTTCTATGGATTTCCCAATGTTGTCCAACTCCTTTACGAGGGCATCCGTTTCCTTAATAGATAAAAGACCGATCTTACCCAACATTTTGGCATGGGCCTTGGAGGCGATTACATCGTATTTTGCCAATAACAGATCTAGTTCCCTGTCGTTCCCCACAGTAAAATGGTCTATTTTCTTATCCGTGCTAAATCCTTTGTCCCAGAGTTTCATGAGTTTATTGTTTTTTTATCTTTCCCG
>CAJDXC010000063.1_pt1 | contig 14756 bp, 13 predicted proteins | sample 7391681 | NCBI WGS metagenome assembly CAJDXC01 (sample SAMEA7055742, study PRJEB34461) | soil metagenome | biome: terrestrial ecosystem; feature: Peninsula; material: soil | place: Antarctica | collected 2016 | reverse complement strand
CTTAAGGAGGCACTTTATCAGCTTGGGCTTATCACAGGTCAAGTTTCGAACGATGAACTTTTGGGAAATATTTTTGCTAATTTCTGTATCGGAAAGTAATAAGTAGGTTACCCCTAGACGATTTTTACTTGTAAGATTTCTGAAAAACTTCAAAAATTAATTACAATATATGAAATTATATTACCATATATGTAATTTTTAATATAACTTTACGTTCTAAATAAACACAACCTACTAAGTGCATGTCATTTCATTTAAAAAGCTAAGAGAATATTTTTCGAAAGAAACCAATGCCAAAACCGCCCTTTGAGATTGGTATAAAATAACACAGAGAGCAGAATGGGATAGTTCTGCAGATTTAAAAAATGCTTTTAATTCAGCCGACAGTGTCGGAAACGATAGGTATGTATTCAATATAAAAGGAAACCATTATAGAATTGTAGCCATTGTCATTTTTAAAGTAAAAATGGTTTACATACGGTGGGTAGGCAACCATAAGGATTACAATAGAATAAAAAACATCGATACATTATAATATCATGAAAACAGTAACGCACGAAGCTTACACCAGAGCGAATATCCGTTTGGAAGAACTTCTTAAAGTGGTAAACAATGATACTCCGGAAGATTCTCCCCAAATGATAGAACTTTTGAAAGTAAGTGGTATCATTGAACAATACGAGGTAATTCATTTTCCAATCGGATTGCCAACTTTACAGGAAATGATAGAGCTTCGTATGTTCGAAATGGGTCTTAAAAGAAAAGATCTAGCTGCACTCCTAAACACAAGTGCATCTAGAATTAGCGATTATTTGAACGGAAAAAGAGAGATTACTTTGAATGTTGCTAAGGCTTTACACCAAAAATTGAATATTGATAGCGATATTATTTTGCAATAAAAATAGTTCTAGCAAGCATTATCCCACAAAAAGAAACAAAAGGTTCTCACCTATTTTCCACCTCCTACCCCACTTTTTACTGGCATAGAAAGATATTGTGTGGGGGTATATACCATTGCAGAACTATTCTCATATCACTTTATAACATATCTAGAAAGCAGGCAGTATGCAGTTGTAGTAAACAATATTTTCAATATTGCGTGTATAGAGTTCTCTGCAGAAATTTTTAGCCCACGGTAATTCGGGGAAAACGAAATGCTCTTAATACACCCCGGTCCAAAAGTTATCCTAACTTTTCTATTTTTGTAATTGAAGTGATTTAACTAATGACCCATGTCCATACAACTCATATTTGATCCCGCAGCGGTGGGGTCCCTTAAATGTCCTTTTACTTTTCTTATAAAACTACAATCGGGTAAAAACACAACATTCCAACACGAGCCTTATTCCGTAAAAAACCTGCAAGCCATTTATTCTGAGGACTACGACCAGAATACCCTGAAAATTTTGTCTTTATTAACGGCGGTCGAACTTAATAAGGAGAAAAAAAAGTATGCTTCCCATTATCAGCAATTAAGACCAAAAAAAGAGCTGGAGGATTATATCGAACAATATTTATCGGAATATTACTTCAAATCCTTCCGTCAAGTTTTTCATATCTTCTCGGCAAACCAGCAACTCTATCACAAAATAAAAGTTGGCCAAAAACGCTTTAAGAACCTTCCATGCAATTTTGATATTGCCCAGGTTCCCGAGCTATCCTTTAAGATCGAGCGAAACGGAAAAAAACTTTCCATTGCCACTTTTTTTCAACTAAACAATAAGATTTATGAGGCCACAGAGGTCAATCGGTTCCAGTTTTTAATTTGTTGGAACGATATTTATTACCTTTTAAAAAAGATCGATTGGCAAGTATTGGAAGTCATTGCCGAGGTCGAGACGTTCGACCACGATACCTACCTTGAAAAATACCACAACAGACTGAAAAAATATCCGTTGAATCTCGAGGGGGTTTTTAAAGAGGAAATTCGGGAAGTAAGTCCCCAGGCGTTGATCCAGATTTCTGAATTGGGCGGCGACATGTTGTTGTTCTTGCCCCGTTGGGACTATGACGGCACTGTTGTGGAAGACAATAAAGATGAATTTATGATCTATGACGGAGAAAAGCGGATTACATATAAACGCGATAAAAAAGCAGAATGGGAAACACTGGAATTCCTGCAAAACGCCCATCCTAATTTTATAGACCAAAACAGCTATTTCCTGACATTCGACGAAGCATCCAAAAAGAACTGGTTTTATAATTTTTACCACGAGCAGCTCAAGGATAATTTCTCCGTCACCGGTATGGATATGCTGGGCTATTTTCGGTATTCGAATCACCAAGCGCAATCAAACCTAAGCATTGCCAAAACTTTGGATAATATGGTCGTCGCTAATTTTACCACTTATTTCGGCGCCGAAAAAATAGACACAAAAACCCTTCAAAAAGCTCTAAACCATGGAGATCGGTTTGTTTTATTGAAGGACAATTCCCTTGGTATACTTTCGGAAGAGTGGTTAAAAAAGTATGCTTTATTTGTAAAACATGCCAAAATCGATGAAGATGAGATCCAATTTGCCAAATGGCTGCCGCTCATTTCGGATCCAGAACATCACCAAGCTGCCCTTAGTATCGTTTTTCCCAAAAATTGGTTGGAAAAATGGAATCGTTGGAATCAGTCGGAAGACCAACTATACGAAAAACCGGATTCCGTCAATGCCCACTTAAGAAACTATCAACAAAAAGGCTACGAATGGCTAAACTTGATGGCCGAAATCAATGCGGGCACCCTTCTGGCAGATGATATGGGTTTGGGGAAAACCTTGCAGTCTATCACTGCGATGGCTTACTGGCTAAAAAGCAACCCGGAATCCAAGTTCTTGATCGTCGCTCCTGCTTCGCTTATCTACAATTGGAAAAATGAATTTGAAAAGTTCGCACCGAATTTCAACCTCTTCATCTATCACGGCGCTCAAAGGGATATTCACGATTTTTTAAAAAGCAACAACCAGGTGCTGATCACCTCGTATGCTTTGATCAGGAACGATAACGAACTTTTTTCGAACATGCTTTGGGAAGCGATTGTGCTGGATGAAAGCCATCACATTAAAAATTACACCTCCCAACAAACCCAGGCCGTACTGAAGCTCAATGGAAAACGGAGAATTATCCTCAACGGGACGCCCATTATGAACAATATTACCGATTTATTCCCGCAATTGCATTTTCTATTGCCCCAGCTCTTTCCTTCCCTAAAGCATTTTAAGGAACAATTCGAAAAACCCCTTCAAAATAAAAAAATAGAAGGGCAAATGAATGCCCTTAAAAAAATGACCAGTCCATTTATTCTAAGACGGACCAAGGAAACCGCTGCCCCAGACCTGCCCCAAAAAACAGAATCCGTGCTTTGGTGCGAGATGGAGGATGAACAGCGTTCGGCTTATGAAGATATCAAAAGCCAGGTAAGGAACAACATTATGATCCAAATTAAGGATAATGGGTTGAACAATGCCAAATTGGGCGTTTTGCAAGGTATTACCAAACTCCGGCAAGTTTGCAGTTCGCCCAGGCTATTAAAGGAAGAATCAGATTTCAGTTCCAAACCCTCAATAAAAATAGATAATTTAATCGAAACCCTGACTTCGGATCTTGCCGACCACAAAGTCCTTGTTTTCTCTCAATTTTTAGGTACAATGGATCTACTGTCCGAAGCCTTTGAAAAAAATGAGATTACTTATCGCCGGTTTAGCGGAAAAACCGCTGCCAAAGAGCGCATCCGCTTGGTTTCTGAATTTCAAGAAAAAGATTCGGACATACAGGTGTTCTTATTGAGCTTGATGGCCGGTAATTCCGGGATAAACCTGACCAATGCCAATTATGTTTTTCTGATGGAGCCCTGGTGGAACAAAGCCGTTCAGCAACAAGCTATCGACAGGACGCACCGGATTGGCCAGGATCAAAAGGTCTTTGCCTACAATATGATCTGTAAGGACACCATTGAAGAAAAAATCATGGCTTTACAGGAGAGAAAGCAAATCGTTTCGGATGAGGTCATTGCGGACGATGGCAACTTCCTAAAAAACTTGACCGCAGACGATATTGCCTTTTTGTTTTCATGAGATAGGTTGAATAAAAAAAAATTGAAAATTATAGTGCATTACAAAGCACTATATTCCTCCAAGCAACAAAATCGCTTTAATAAACACCTTCATTAGTGCATTTAAACGCCCTTTTACATTTTTTATTTGTAAAAATGTTTATTTTTGACATCAAAAGAGCCATATAATGCACTTTGAAAGTTTGATATATAGTATAAAAGAGCGTAGAGAAATGCTAAATGTTACTCAAGAAATGTTAGCAGACCTTTCTGGTGTTGGCCTACGAACCCTTAAACAATTTGAAAGCGGTAAAGGTAACCCTACTGCAGAAACTTTAAACAAACTAGGCAATGCATTGGGTATGGAGCTTACTTTTAAAATAAAAAGAACAAAAACTGACGAATGAGGCAAGCGGAGGTTTTCTACAAACAAGAAGCAGCAGGACTGCTAACGCAGCTAGACGATGGAAGTTTTGTCTTCCGCTATCATGAACAATGGTTTCAAGCAAATGAAAAGCCTTCCATTAGTCTTTCCCTACCTAAAAACCTTCAGGAATATAAATCTGAATATCTATTTCCCTTTTTTTACAATATGTTGCCCGAAGGCTCTAACAAACAGAATATTTGTTTTGAATTGCGAATAGATCCTAAAGACGATTTTGGTCTGTTATTGACAACAGCCAAATATGATACAATTGGAGCAATTCAGATTAAGGAAATAAAAACACAATGAATTTAATAGCCATAAAAAACTGTCCAGGCACCTTAAAGGAAGGACTCCAAACTTATAGTAAAACCGCTTTAAATCGTTTATTTAATGGCAGAAAGGTAAGCCCTATCCTCCCCTACGAATCGCCAGTCACCAATGCCATTACAGAGGAACTCTTTAAAGAAAACACAAAGCGATTGTCGATTTCCGGAGTACAGGAAAAGTTCTCCGTACTGTTAGAGAAGAACAAACTACGTCTGATACAAGATGGGGAACAAGGACAATATATTCTAAAACCGATTCCCAATGTAGGAAAGAAAACAGCACAAATGCCAGCAAACGAACATTTGAGCATGCAAATCGCACGTCAGGTATTTGGAATCGAAACAGCCGAGAACGCATTGGTATTCTTTAAAAATGGAGACCCCGCCTATATTACCAAACGGTTTGATGTAAATGAAGATGGTTCCAAATTGGCAGTTGAAGATTTTGCTTCACTAGCAGGCAGAACACCACAAACACATGGAACGGATTATAAATATACAGGTATTTATCTTGAGCTATTTGAACTCTTGAAAAAACATGTACCAGCATATCAGATAGAGGCTATCAAACTTTTCAAGCTGTTACTTTTCAACTACCTAATATCCAATGGAGACGCGCATTTTAAAAATTTCTCATTGATAGAAACGACTATGGGAGATTTCAAGTTAAGTCCGGCCTATGATTTATTGAATAGTAGAATTCACATCGATGATAGGGACTTTGCCTTAGAAGGTGGACTATTACCTCCAAGTAAATCAGAAGGAAAAGTATCGGAGCAATTTTTCAAACTGGCGGAACTTGCAGGTATTTCTAGAAATCAAACCAGTAAAGCGTTTCAAAGTATCACAACGAACCAGAATAAAGTCTTGGCCTTAATAGAGCTTTCGTATCTTGAAGAAAAAACTAAACAGAACTACGCCCAAGATTATCAAACTAGACTTAAAAAGCTTTTACGGTCCTAAAAATTAGGAGCGTTTTTGAAATAATAAACAGGTGATATCAATAATCATCCCACCAAAAGAAACCAAAGGTTTTCACCTATTTTCCACCTCCTACTCCGCTAGCCCACTGTTTACGGGCATAGAAAGATATAGTATAGGAAAATAAATAATAAGTAAGTTGCATATCCAGCTTTTGCTTGACGCTTAGCTCCCTAAACACTGCAAAAACTAGAAACCCCGACCATTTGGGGCGGTTCCTGACTTAATTTAGAGACTAAAAATGTATTTTTTGTGGGTGCTGATGTTTTCCAAACATATCCGATTTTTGATGATTTTACTATTAATATTTATCATATTTGTTTTGAATACCCAACGAATTTTAATGATCGACCTCGTGCCTGTTTGCCGATAAATTATGATTGTTTGTCATTTCCATTTCATTTAAAATGTTTTTTTAGCATAAGACTGAGTTCATCTATACTCAACTCTCTACCTATAATTATTCCAGTACTATCAATTAAAAAGTTGTCTGGTATTCCATTTATGCCATAAATTGTCGCTGGTACATTATCATATCCTATGAAATCTGTAACATTGGGCCAGACAATTTTATCTTCGGCCATAGCTCTTATCCAATGGTCCCTATTTTCATCAAGGGAAACACTTACAATTTGAAAGCCTGATCTTCTATACTTTTGATAAAGTTTATTGAAAAATGGATTCTGTTTTCTACATGGAGCGCACCATGATGCCCAAAAATCTACTAGAGTGTATTTTCCAAGTAGAGTTGAAAGTTTTACCTTTTCACCTAATTGATTGATTTGTTCAAAATCAACATACTTTTCCCCTATCTGCGGATTTTTGAATAAGTTTATATATTCAGATATTAATTTGCCATAGTTAGTATTTTGAGTTTCTTCATTCATTAAAGAGTAATAATTTTTAATCTCGTCTATGGTCAAATTCTGCTTTTGGGAGTTAATGAGATGAGCACTAACAATGGAATTGGGATAATCAATAATAAATTGATGTTCTATATCTCTAGTAATATCACTTAATTTCCTTAAGTTAGAAATATATGATTCTTTTAAGGCTACTGAATTGTTTTCATTGGACAATAAACGATCAATGCTGTCCATAGACTTTACTATGTATCCTTTTCTATTATTCAGTTCATTACTTAAAGATTGTACTTTACCTCCTTCAATTGTAGCCTTCTTAAGATGTCCTTTTTTGCCTTTAATGGTATAGTTTGAATTCTCAAACCAAAATAATTTAAATTCATTAGATTCTTTTAGATAAATATTTCCATTAAATGTTTTAGAAACAGAACCTTTAAAGCGAAAATGACCATTTTTATTTAGAGTAGAATCAATAATAGAGTCAGAGATTCTCAAGTAAACATAAGTTGAATCGGATAAACCTTCTAAATCTCCTTGAATATTAAATTTGGAAAAACTCTCCTCAGTGCAACTTACGAACGCAATGATAAACAAGAAAAGCAATACACCCTTGTAAATTACATTACCTGCTAGAATCATAGGTTTATTCTTTATTAGTTTGATTCTTCAATTAGGTCATCTATGAAATATAGAATATCTGTCAATTACAAAAGTCGATGCGAAAATATAAGAGCAGATGCGAAAAATGACCTAAAAGTGGATTGTGAAAAATTACCGTTCTTTCTTATATGTCAAAAAATGGGACGCTGTTCACCAATATTAGATAGATGAAAATATCCGATAAACCGGACACTATCCCATTAACTGTGTAAGTTAAAAATAACAGGGGCTTGACTTTTATCTAAAGTCGGACCCTTTTTTCATAGATCGTAAGGAACTGGTTTAATATTATGCCCCAGTTCCTGATGGGCATCGACCACTTTTTGTCGGCCTCCCTTGTGGCCAAATATACGGATTTCATCACCACATCGTCGGTCGGGAAGGAAAGTTTGTTCTTGGTGTACTTTCTGATCTTCCCGTTCAGGTTCTCGATAAGGTTTGTGGTATAGATGATCTTACTTATTTCCAACGGGAACTCGAAGAAGATCGCAAGCTCTTCCCATTTGTCCAGCCAGCTCTTGATTTCATAGGAATAATGGGATTCCCATTCCTCGGCAAAATCCTCCAAGGCCATCTTGGCCGGTTCTTGATTGGGTGCGTTATAGATTTGTAAAGGCTTTCTTGTCCTTCCATACAACGTACCTGCACGCGTTGCGTACCTGGTGGACTACGCATATTTGGGTCTTGGATTCCAGGAACACATTCTTGATGGTATCGGTAAACCCGTTCAGGTTATCGGTAGCCATGATAAGTATTTATTTGCGTTAAAACTCTAGAATAAAATTGGAATATTTCCTTGTTTACATTCTTCAATCATTTCTTCAGGCCAGATACTGGTCTGAATCTCTCCAATATGCGCTTTTTTTAAGAAAAACATGCATAAACGGGATTGACCTATTCCACCTCCAATCGATAATGGCATTTCATCATTAAGCAGCATTTTATGCCACATTAATTCCTTTCTATCTTCTGCACCTTCAAGTGCTAATTGTTTATTTAAAGCTTCTTTATCAACACGAATTCCCATTGATGAAATCTCCAACGCTTTCTCAAGAACAGGATTCCAAAGTAGGATATCACCATTCAATCCTTTTTGACCATTTTCAGTTTCGGTACTCCAGTCATCATAATCAGGAGCTCTTCCATCGTGTTTTATTCCTTCTGGAAGTTGTGCCCCAATTCCAATTAGGAATACTGCACCATACTTTTTAGCAACTTCGATTTCTCTTTCATTTGGTAAAAGGTTAGGGTACTGTTCTGCTAATTCTTGCGTATGAATGAAAGTTATATCCTCTGGAAGAATAGGCTTTATTTGAGGGTAACGCTCGTATACAACATATTCTACTCTTCTAAAAATTCTATAAATTTTCGTTACAATATATTTAAGGAAATCAATAGTTCTTTCATCATTATCGACTACTCTTTCCCAATCCCACTGATCTACATATATAGAGTGTATATTTGAAAAAACTTCGTCTGGTCGTAATGCATTCATGTCAGTATAGATCCCATAACCCGATTCAACCTCTAATCGAGCCAATGCAAGTCTTTTCCATTTTGCAAGGGAATGAACAATTTCAGCTTCAGCATCATTCATCGACTTTATTGGAAAGGTAACAGGTCGTTCTATGCCGCTAAGATCATCGTTGATTCCAGACCCCTTTTTTACGAATAAAGGTGCAGTGATTCTTCTTAATCTCAATTCAGAAGATAAACTAAGTTCAAAAAAGTCCTTAATCAATTTAATTGCTTGTTCTGTCTCTTGTAAATTTAATTGAGGATAGTATCCTTTAGGGATTTGTAATCTATAACCCATTTTGTTAACGTTTAATTAGATGATTAGCGACTCGCTTTTTTTAAGTGTATTTAAAAAACAAAAATGCAATAAATATAATGAATATCAAAACAGTTTTGAATGATAAATAATACGTGTCAAGACTAGAAATAAGTTTAAAACAAGTCCTAATTTGTTGAAAAAAAATTACTTTTAACTTATCTAATTTATTGATAATGAACTACCCACGAGGCAGGGTCGTCGAGGTATCCATCGGAAGAAAGTTTTAACATTTTATGAAAACCATCGGTTTTCAAACTTTCCTCTAATACATCCGATCCAGAGCATCGGGGAATTCGAATGATTAAATAACACATTCATAATCTTAAGTACGAGGAAATCCATTTTCCGATCGTATTACCAACCTTACAGGAAATAATCAAGCTTCGTATATTCGAAATGGGTCTCAAAAGAAAAGATCTAGCTGTTATCTTAAACACAAGTGCATTCAGAATGAGCGATTATTTGAATGGTAAGAGAGAGATTACTTTAATTGTTACCAAAGCCTTGCATCAAAAATTGAATATTGATGGTGACATTATTCTCCAATGATTGGCAACATTCACTATCTTTACAAAAGAACTAGGAGTACTAACAAATGAGAAAATATCTGGTAATATATGAAAAATCGGTCGACGGCTACAGCGCTTACGTTCCCGATCTTCCAGGCTGTACTTCCGCCGGGGTTACTAGAAAGGAAATAGAAACCAATATAGTCGAGGCCATTACCCTACATCTACAGGTAATGGAAGAAGAAGGCCTTCCTATTCCTGAACCTACTTCGGATTCACAGATGCTCGTAATTGCCCAACCTTGAAATATCGGGAAGTTGTTAAAATGATTACCGATGATGGCTGGTATCAAGTCCGTCAAAAAGGAAGTCATAGAGCATATAAACATGAATCCAAAAATGGGATAGTAACAATTGCATACCACAGATTAGGTGACGAGGTACCTAGGGGTACCTTAAACAGTATTTTCAAACAAGCTCAGTTGAAGTAATCATCGCGAATACTTCAGAGTTGGTAAAACATTATTCAACCAAAAGAAACTGACATAAAATGATATTGTATTGTTAAAACCTTCCGATTTATTTCTTGTTATAAGTCATCCCCTCCCAATTATCAGTTCTGAAAGGAGATGCTGGCAAACCTGCTTCATTAAATAAATTACAAATTGGATTTGATGCCCACGCGTACCTCACAGCAACCGGATTTTTTATTTTAGAATCCCAGACAACAACTTCATTACCTTCAATTTGTGCATTGGCCCAAACAAACTTTTTATCATCTCCGGCTATGGCAAATCCGATCAGTTTATCACTTCCCTTTATTTTCAAACCTTCATCGATATTTGAGAATTGAATACGGATTCTATTTTCCTCAATTTTCATAGACTCATATATCGGACCCGAATAGGTAATATCTTTTCCATAAACCTTTGCCAATGCACTCAAAGCCAGTCTTTTGCCAACCTCTTGCTTATTTTTGGGATGGATATCCATGGCATCTCCAATGTCGATTGTTACCGCCATACCAGTATTGGAAAGGGACAGAGTTTTCAGTTGGGCTTCACGAAGTTCTGCCCAATCATCATCCTTTGGTTCTGTTTGTAACTGCTTGAAATTAGCCAGTTGAACAAATAAAAATGGGAAATCACCTTGATTCCATTGACTGCGCCAATCTTTAATCATGGCTGGAAACAGGGTTTGATACTGATAAGCTCTACCTGCATTACTTTCGCCCTGATACCAGATGGCACCTTTTATGGCATAAGGGATAAGGGGGTGAAGCATTGCATTAAATAAAACAGTAGGTCTATTGGGATTATCTGGTTCCTGTGGCTTTGGACCCAAAGTATTTGCATCAAATCCAATCTTATATAACCATTCTCCCGCTGTTGAAATAGTACTTCCATTACTGCTTTCTAAGAACATTTGATCCGCATACCCCCATATACCACCATTATTTCCGATATCATAAACATTAACGGCAATGACGTTTTTACCAGGCTTAACTATCGACTTGGGGATTTTATATTCCCTTAGTATGTTGGCATCCTTAAGGCTGCCAATTTTTACTCCGTTAAACCAAGTGATATCTATATCATTTATTGGCCCAAGGTGTAATACTAAATCAGTTCCAACCATAGAAGCCGGTAAATGTATTTCTTTACGGAACCACATTTTACCATCCAAGTTAGGGTAGCCGGCATTTTCCCATATTGTCGGGAGATTCATTGTCTTCCACCCATTCAAGTCCAAATCTGGATTATTCCAAATTGGCCGTCCATTCTCAAATCCAGCATCCCCTTGAATAATCATTTTATCCCTCAATACTAATTCTGCTTCGTAGTCCTCCTGAGATGGAATTTGCCCTGGCAAGATTGATTCAATCACCTCTACCTCATCATTAAAATCGGGCATTGTCTTCAGTGTTTCAGCACTTGTCCATGCTTCTGCGATTGTCCCTCCCCAAGAAGAATGAATTAATCCAACAGATACAGCCAGTTTCTTCAAACAACTTTCTTCCGAAAAAATAAGCAACTGCTGAAAAATCGGGAATCGTTTCGGGACTGCATTCCTCCCATCCATCACTGTTTATAGTATCTATAGGTATATTACTTGTAGTGTGCCTAACGTTAAACAAGCGAATATTTGGATAATTTGCCTTGGTTATCTCTTCGTTATAATTGTTGCTGCTTTTCACGGCCATCTCCATATTGGATTGCCCTGAACAAAGCCATACTTCACCAATCATTACGTTTTTAAATCTAGTTGTATCCTGTCCGAAGATTGTTAAATCATAAGGCCCTCCGGCAGGCATGGAATTAAAATCAATTCTCCATTGACCATCTTTTGAGACTTTCGCTGATTTTTGTCGTCCGGCAATTTCAACAAAAACTTCCCCATCGGGCTCTGCTGTGCCCCAAATTGGAATGTTTTGATCCCTTTGCAGAACCATATTGTCACTGAATAATATTGGCAGATTAATATTCATGGCCGGCTTATTCGAAATAGCACAACCGACGAATAAGAATAAAAGGGATAAAAAAATTAAAAAGTTTGATTTGATAGCGGTGGTCTTTTTCATCTGGTTATATTTTCATTGTTTAAAGAATAGTTTGCAATGCTAAAAAATTAAATGTTCATTCTTGATAGAATCAAAATGAAAAACTCACCCCATGGTGGAATAATTGGTTGCAAAGTATTAAATCTGACAAAGCTAAAAACAAAACAATATGTTGTGAACATACCTCAGAAATGAAGAACGAAGATATATATTCTACAGGGGACAAACATCGGTTTCACTGAGTTTTCCGCCTCCTACCCCGCTACTCCATAGTTCACGGGCCTAGAAAGATGTTGTATGGAGGTAAATGATAAGTAGGTGCACCCCTCGTGTCTGGTTTTTGCTTAATGCTTATCCATCGGAAAACCACAAAAACCAGAAATCTCGACCATTCAGGAATACGTAAAGTTTTGGTAATAATATCCGTTCATGTTGAATTATTAATATTAGGTGTTCAATTTCCAAGTCTATAATTTAAATCCAATCTAAAAGAAATTTTATTTATCTTCCATCCTATTAACTCACACAAAATTAGGACACAATGAAAATCAAGAAAAAGTTAACTTCGTTTTTGTACGGCATAGTTACTTTATTGCTAATAGGCGGACTTTATGCCTTTTCATCAAACACACTTACGGAAAGTAGCTATCAACTTCAAACAAAATGGAAGAACCTTAAAGTCCTTCCACAAGACATTACCAAAGACAGCTTGGACTATCTTATGAATGGCTATTCAAGTGCTCTGGCCGTGAATTGTAATTATTGCCACTCTGCAAAAAAAGATGATCCAAAGAAATTAGATTTTGCCGCTGATGACAAAATTGAAAAGGAAATTACACGTGGCATGATAAAAATGACCAATGAAATCAATGAAAATTATTTTAGGCCTCACTTTCCCGACCCAAAACCAACACAAGTTCATGTGGTGAATTGTGTAATGTGTCACCGTGGTACTTCTAACCCAGAAAAGTATTTGGCAAAAATGGGTGAAATGTATAAAACCTATGATCCTGACAGGGATAATAGAAAGGAAAAGTTCTTGGAGGAAGGAGGAAAACAATAACCTATCCAAATACACCTTCCTCACCCCACCAAAATATTATCGGCGGCCTTTTGCGATAGGGCAATAACGGTATTTTTTCTTTTGATTTTCAGGGAACCATCGTAGGAGATTTTTTCGACTACCATAAGTTCCGTTCCAATGGCTATGTCTACATCCTCCAAATATTTTAAGAATTCGCTAGAGGTATCGCGCACGGCTAGCACCACGAAATGCCGGTTTTTTTCCACTCGGGAAAGCCTAGTGGATTCCCGGATTGGGATAACTCCTTTACTATTAGGTATAGGATCTCCATGGGGATCGTATTTAGGATAATCCAGGAACTTGTCGATTTTTTCAATGAGTTTCTCCGATTGAATATGTTCTAACTGTTCCGCTACTTCGTGAACCTCATCCCAATCGAACTCCAATTTCTCGTGCAAAAAGGTCTCCCATAGCCTGTGCTTACGGATGACTTTCAAGGCCAACGTCTCGCCTAGAGTAGTCAGGGTGACTTTTTTGTATCTCTCGTAGTTCACTAAGTCCTTTTCCTTTAGCCTCTTAAGCATCTCATTTACCGTAGAGGGTTTCACTTCCAAATAGGCTGCTAGGTCGTTAGTACCAACACCTTCCTTGCCGATCATGGTCCTGTCGACCGAAGATAAGTGCAATAACGCCTTGATATAGTTTTCTTCTACCAATGTTAACATTCAACAAAAATAGGAATGAAAAGTTATGTAGTGAAAAAAATGCCTAAATATTTTGTTAGGTCATCCTAACTTTATAGTTTTGTCGTCAAACTAAATATAAATGAAAATCCTAACATTTTACACACAACTGTATCTATTCTTGTCAATATTTATTATGGCAGTTGCTTCCATATCTGCCCAGGAAACAGGCTCCGTACGCGGCGAGATCAGATATGACGGAATCGGAGAGCCATACGTTAACGTTTACCTTCTGGGTTCCCAAAAAGGGTCGGCAATAACTACTGCTGCTATCGCACTCCAAGTAAATTTTGACCTGGTCGCCGATAATGCCTCCTTGGACGAAGTGGTGGTCTCCGGCAACCTAAAGCCGGTGAGCAAACTGGAAAGCCCTGTGGCCATCGAGGTCTATAGCCCTACTTTTTTTAAGAAGAACCCGGTGCCGTCGATTTTTGAATCTATGCAGAACGTAAATGGGGTGCGGCCCCAGCTAAATTGCAGTGTCTGCAATACGGGGGACATCCATATCAACGGCCTCGAAGGGCCCTACACCTTCGTCCTTATCGATGGCATGCCCATTGTCAGCGGACTTTCGACCGTTTACGGTCTTACAGGAATCCCCCAATCCCTGATCGAAAGGGTAGAGATAGTCAAAGGTCCCGCCTCTACGCTTTATGGTTCCGAGGCCGTGGGGGGCATCATCAACATAATAACCAAAAATCCATTTAGTGCACCGGAAGTTTCTGTAGAGAGCTATGCCAGCTCTTGGGGCGAGGTGAATACGGACGTTGGCCTGGCCTACCATCTGG